>Ga0209652_1002649_pt1 | contig 13658 bp, 11 predicted proteins | sample SaaInl74LU_5_DNA_FD_184641 | JGI IMG/M metagenome (GOLD analysis project Ga0209652, IMG submission 184641) | Marine microbial communities from expanding oxygen minimum zones in the Saanich Inlet - ESP_74LU_5_DNA (SPAdes) (version 2) | ecosystem: Environmental > Aquatic > Marine > Intertidal zone...
CCAACCCGGCTTCGGCCTGCGCCTCATCGGCTGGCTTATGGCCACCCCTCCGCTCTCCTGGCTAGCCGCGGCTGGTTACGCGTTTATCGCCAAGTTTCGGGGGAAACTACCCGGCGGCACCCCCACCTGTGACCCCGCAGGGCCTGCGTCCTAGACCGTGAGCAGGCAGCGACTTTTCGTCGAAATCGCTCTGGTGTTGGGGCTCAGCCTCGGCATGAGTGCCTTGTATTCTCTGGTCGGTATTGCCGTTCGGGTGGGTCGGGACGAACCCCTCTCGGAGCAAACCGCCACCCTCAACCGGTCAGCAAGCACCGTGGAATGGGCCGATTTTGCCTACCAAATTCTCGGCATCGCCCAAAGCTTGGTGCCCGTCGCCTTGGTCTTGTTCCTGCTCTACCGGGCAGCCAGACCTCGTTTTGGTGCGCTCGGGCTCGATGCCACGAAGCCAGTGCGCGATGGCGTTCAGGGGTTTGGTCTCGCAGCACTGATCGGCATCCCCGGCCTCGGGGTGTATCTCGTGGGTCGAGAACTCGACCTCACCGTCAGCGTTGTTCCCACGGCGCTCGGTACCTACTGGTGGACCATCCCTATGTTGCTGCTGTTGGCCCTGCGCGCAGGCCTGGTGGAAGAAATCATCGCCGTGGGTTACCTGTTCGCCAGGTTGCGGGAGCTCGCTGTTCCCCTCTGGGCCATCATCGTGCTTCAGGCTCTCTTGCGCGGCACGTACCACCTCTACCAAGGCTTTGGCGCGTTTATCGGCAATGTCGCGATGGGCCTGATTTTTGGCGCCATTTATGCGCGAACAGGGCGGCTAGCACCGCTGATCGTGGGTCACACCCTCATCGACGCAGTGGCATTCGTCGGGTACCCGGTCGCTGTTGAGCTCTATCCGGAAATTCTCGGGTAGGTAGGTTAGGTTTTTCCCTCGTGACTACACCCGAGATTGGCGACATTGCCCCTGACTTCACCCTGTCGGGTATCACGATGGTCGAGGGCGAACCGCAGAAGTCCCACTTCACCCTCTCCGAGCGCCTCGGCCACAAAGTTGTTCTTGCTTTTTATCCCGCAGATAACTCCCCCGGCTGCACAGCGCAGCTGTGTAGCTACCAGGATGAACTCGATTCTTTCCGCGAGCTGGGAGCAGAAGTGTGGGGTATTTCCCGCCAAGCCTCCGGTAGCCACGAAAAGTTCGCCCGGTCTAAGCGACTGGGTTTCCCTCTGCTCTCCGATGAAAAAGGTGACGTGGTCGCCTCTTACGGCGTGGGTCTGATGGGTATCGGCATTCGGCGCAGCATCTTCATCATCGATGAGGAGGGGCGCATCGCCTGGAAGCATGTCGCCCTCGTGGGCGTCACTTTCCAGAGCGCGGACACGCTCAAACGCGAACTCGCGAAGGTTTAGGCGAACGCTTCAATCGGAGGACACGCACACACCAGGTTGCGGTCCCCGAAAGCCTGATCCACCCGACGAACCGGCGGCCAGTACTTCCCCACTACCGCGGGCGCTCCGCCACGAGAACCTTCCGCGTCGCCCCTGGTCAACTGATCTGCGGGGTAGCAAGCGAGTTCACGGGAATACGGGTGTTCCCACTGCGTCGCCGTCACTGCTGCCGCCGTGTGGGGAGCGTTCACCAGCGGGTTATCGTCCGCAGGCCACACCCCCTCAGCGACCTGGTTGGCTTCCTCGCGAATAGCGATCATCGCGGCAATGAACCGCTCCAGCTCGCCAAGGTCTTCCGATTCGGTGGGCTCAATCATCAGTGTTCCCGCCACGGGGAACGACATGGTCGGAGCGTGGAAGCCGTAGTCCACGAGTCGCTTGGCGACATCATCCACGGTCACCCCGGTGGCCTGGGTGAGCGGGCGAATATCGATAACTGCCTCGTGGGCGACAAGACCGCTATCGCCGGTGTAGAGAACGTCATAGTGGTCGCGCAAACGCAGTGCCACGTAGTTTGCCGCGAGCACAGCAGCCGCAGTCGCGTCCGCGAGACCATCCGGGCCCATCATGCGCACATACGCCCAGGGGATCGGCAGAATGCTGGCGCTGCCATAGGGCGCACCCGACACCGGGACACCGCCGTGGATAATCGACCCGGGCTTGCCCGTGGCGCTGTCGAAGGGTGGGTGGTTCTCCATTTGGGCGAGTGGGTGCCCAGGAAGGAAGGGAGCGAGGTGTGCTTTAGCGCCCACCGGGCCGACACCGGGCCCACCGCCACCGTGGGGAATGCAGAATGTCTTGTGAAGGTTCAGGTGGGACACGTCGCCGCCGATGTCGCCGTAGCGGGAGAAACCGACCAGCGCGTTCAAGTTCGCACCGTCGATATAGACCTGGCCACCCGCTGCGTGAACCGCAGCGGTGATGTCCGTAATACCCGCTTCGTACACACCGTGCGTGGAAGGGTAGGTCACCATCAAGGCGGCCAGCGAATCTCCGTGCTCGGCAATCTTCTGGTGCACATCGTCAATGTCGACGTCACCACGCTCGTTACAGGCCAACACCACAACTTTCATCCCCGCGAGGACAGCGCTGGCGGCGTTGGTGCCGTGGGCGCTCGAGGGGATCAAACACACGTCGCGGTGATGGTCACCGCGGGAGCGGTGGTATCCGCGAATGGCCAGGAGGCCTGCGTATTCACCCTGGCTGCCAGCATTGGGTTGAAGAGATACCGAGTCATATCCGGTGAGCTCAGAAAGCCACTCTTCGAGGTGGGACATCATCACCAAATATCCTTCGGTGTCGTCCACGGGAGCGAAGGGATGAAGCCCTGAAAACTCGGGCCAGCTGACCGCTTCCATCTCGGTGGCGGCGTTGAGCTTCATCGTGCAGCTACCCAGCGGAATCATGCCGCGATCCAGCGCGTAATCCTTGTCCGACAGGGATTTCAAGTAGCGCATCATGGCGGTTTCCGAATGGTGGGAGTGGAACACGGGGTGCTCCAGGAATCCGCTCGTGCGCGCTAGCTCTGCCCCGAGGGTGATGTCACCGTCTTCGCCCCGATAGTTCGGGAGTTCAAAAACCTGGGCCAGCTTCTGCTCCAACTCCCCCGCGAGCACACCTGTGTGCTCGCCGGTAGTGGTCTCATCCATCGAGATGCTGACGTGGTCCTGGTCCACCTGGTGAAGCAGCACGTTCTGAGCTGCCGCCGCGTCAACAATGGCTTTGGCCTGACCCGGTGCCTTGATCAGGATGGTGTCAAAAATGTCCGTGTGGACGACATCATGGCCGGCGGCACGCAGTGCAGCAGCGAGACCCGCGGTCTTCGCGGCGACGCCACGAGCAATCTCACGCAGCCCCTCGGGGCCGTGATACACCGCAAACATTCCTGCCATCACAGCGAGCAGCACCTGCGCGGTGCAAATGTTGCTGGTGGCCTTGTCCCTACGAATGTGTTGTTCTCTGGTCTGCAAAGTGAGTCGGTAGGCGGGGTTGCCATCGGCATCTTTGGACACACCAATCAGACGACCGGGCATTTGGCGCTCGAGACCGCTGCGAACGGCCAGGTAGCCGGCGTGGGGTCCGCCAAAGCCCAGTGGAATACCGAAACGCTGAGATGTTCCCACCGCAATGTCCGCACCCATCTCGCCGGGGGGCACCAGAAGGGTCATGGCGAGTAGGTCTGCCGCCACGATGGCGAGCGCCTGGTGGCCATGGAGGGCTTCGATTGCAGCGCGAGGGTTCGAAATTTTGCCGGAGGCACCGGGGTACTGGATGAAACCGCCAAAACACTCGGGGATCTCACCAGAAAAGTCGGTTTCGACAATCTCAATACCGAGAGGTTCGGCTCGTCCGCGCACAATGGCTTTGGTCTGCTCCAGGGTGTCCGAATCGAGCAAGAAAACGTTGCTGCCCTGAGAGGTCGCTCTTTTGGCGACAAGCATGGCTTCGGCCACTGCGGTGGCCTCGTCCAACATGGACGCGTTGGCTGTGCCCATCCCGGTCAAATCCGCGACCATCGTTTGGAAGTTCAGAAGTGCTTCGAGTCGTCCTTGCGAAATTTCGGGCTGGTACGGGGTGTACGCGGTGTACCAACTGGGGTTTTCCAGCACGTTGCGTTTGATCACCGAGGGTGTGTGCGTGCCGTAATACCCCTGCCCGATGAGCGAGCGGCGGACGGTGTTCGCATCGGCCAGGGCGCGCAGTTCCGCGAGGGTTTCGGCTTCACTCGCAGCAGCCGGAATCGCGGAGCGCGCGATGTCTTTCATCCGGAGGTGACCGGGAACAGCGGCTTCCATGAACGCAGGAAGGGAGTCAAAACCCAACGCGTTCAACATCAATGCCTGCGCGGAAGCATCGGTGCCGATGTGTCGACGAGCGAAACCGGTCATGTTGTTACTCTCCAATCAACGCCCTATAGGCGGCAGCATCGAGGGCATCGGGCTGCTCGGTGAATCGAACTTTGATGAGCCATCCGGCACCATAAGGATCGGCATTGACCGTGTCGGGCGCTGAGACCACATCGCTGTTGGCTTCGATGACTTCACCAGCGACGGGAGCAAAAATTTCCCCCACCGACTTGGTGGATTCGACCTCACCCACGATGGCCCCGTGGCTAATGGAATCCCCCACATTGGGTAGCGCCACAAACACCACATCACCGAGTGCTTCTGCGGCGTGTTCGGTGATCCCCACGGTCGCGACGTCACCGTCGATTGCGATCCACTCGTGGTCCTTGGTGTAGAGCAGGGTGTCGGGAACGGCGCTCATAATGCGGCCTTCTTTCGCTGATAGAACGGCAGTGGTTGAACTCTAACTCCCACGTCTGAACCCCGGACATCGACGACGAGCTCGGTGTCCACGTCGGCGTGCTGCGGGTCGACATAGGCCATGGCGATGGGGTATCCGAGCGTTGGGGACAGCGCTCCCGAGGTGACCTCACCGATGGTGTCGCCTGCGATGGAGCGCACCGAATACCCGGCGCGCGGCGCCCGCTTGCCCTCACCGACGAGACCCACAAGTACCCGCGCGTCGGTGGGGTCCGGTTCGAGAGCGGGCATCCCGACGAAAGATTCCTTCGCGACGACCGCTCGGCCAAGCCCCGCCTGCCGGGGAGTCCAGTCGAGACTGAGTTCATGACCGTAGAGGGGCATACCCGCCTCGAGCCGAAGAGTGTCTCGGCAGGCAAGCCCACACAGACGCATCCCGTGGTTCGCGCCCGATGCTTCGAGCTCATCCCACAGGGCCTGGGCCTGAGCGTTCGAGACATAAACTTCATAGCCGTCCTCACCGGTGTATCCGGTGCGGGCGATGAGGACCTGCTCGGCGTTGAACGTGCCCGTGGTCATCCGGTAATACCGCAGCTCATCGAAATCTTCGGGTAGGTCAATGCCTGCCTCGGAAATGATGGTGCGCGAGTGGGGGCCCTGCACGGCAATCAACGCCCACTCGTCGCTCTCATCGGACACGACAACATCAAAACCTGCTGTGCGCTGCACCAGGGCGGTCACCGCGGAGTCACGGTTGGCAGCGTTAGCGACGATCAAATACCGCTCTGGCGAGAGTCGATACACGATCAGGTCATCAATCACCCCGCCTTCAGCGTTGAGGAGCAGCGAATATTTGGCCTGGTGGTCCTCGAGCACCGACAAGCGGTTACTGAGTGCGTAATCCAGGAAGTCGGGGGCACCCGCGCCGGTAATCGAAATTTCTGCCATATGGGAGAGGTCGAACATTCCGGCGCTCTCGCGCACCGCGTGGTGTTCCACCAGGTCAGATTCGTAGCGCACCGGCATGTCATACCCGGCAAAATCCGTGAACGACGCACCCGCGCGCTCGTGCGCCGCATGAAGGGGGGTGTGCTTACTCACGTCTCTCCTGGAGTCTTTTCCGCAGGCGATCAAACCTGTCCGACTCCCCCTCTGTCATTGGCCTGAGAGTTTCGCGCGATGTTTCGCGCTTTCACCGTCGGCGGGAAGCGTACTTCCGCTTTTCAGAGTGGCCGCGCCATGCGGTACAGGGAACCTGAGAGATTGGCGGGGATGCTTGCTCCTTCGGTGACATCAAGGATGTCTCTCCCGCATGGCGTAAGGCCCGGTGTGAAGTTGTCCGCTCAGACTAGCAAGCGCTCTGGGGATTAGTCCCCGCCACGCTCCAGCGTGGAATGAAGGTTAGCCACCTCAATCAGCACCTCGTTATGGCGCAGGAAACCCGGCACCGAGGGCGGGTCAAACCGTCCATAAAACACTTCTCCCACCGTGGGAATGTTTCGCTCGGCCAGCACCCGCAATAACAGCGCCCCCTTGTCTTCCGCCCGGCGTTGTTTCCACGACCCGCTAAAGCGCAGCGCAGCTACTTCTCGGGGTGCCACTTCGTGAACGGTGACGTTGGCATCCGCCGGCAGGGGGGCCTCCTGCGCGGAAATTCCCTCGGGCAGAACAAAACTCATGGTGTGCGAGCTCTGGTGGGGTGCTTGAACGACGGGCGACGTCATCGCCAAGCGATCGCCGCGCGAGTTGGACCCTGAAATATAACTCACCAGGGGTCGAAACGCTCGATTCCCGGCGGATTCAAAATCGCCTTCGACCTCCACGGAGATGAGGGTGTGACGAGGGTAGTGACGCAGTTCCACACCTTCGGACAGGGTGTTGAGAACGTCATAGGGTTGCGCTTTTGCCATTGTTTACCCTCCTCTCCTGAGCACTATTGTGGGGGCATGAGCAGTGATTTTCCTGATGCGGCATCGCTGGCAGCGCGTATCCCCCACGACTTCACCCTCGGTGTCGCGACGTCCTCGTGGCAGATCGAAGGGTCGTCAGAGACCCGCGGGCGCAGCATCTGGGATGAGTTCGCCGAAACCCCAGGTCGGGTCCTTGATGGCGCCACCGCGGATCCCGCTTGTGACCACCTCGCGCATATCCCCGGGGATCTTGACCTCATTCACGACCTGGGCGTGAATGCCTACCGCTTCTCGTTTTCGTGGCCCCGATTACTGCACAACGGTGTGGGGTCTCCCGCAGCGAAAGGGCTCGATGTTTACGACCGTTTGGTCGATGGCGTTCTCGAACGGGGTTTGACTCCCTTTGCCACCCTGTATCACTGGGATCTTCCCCAGGCACTGCAGGAGCGCGGCGGATGGTTAAATCCCGAAAGTCACCAATGGTTTGCCGAGTACGCCGCCGTCGTTGCCGACCACTTCGGTGATCGCATCGAAACTGTCGCCACACTCAACGAACCGTGGGTGTCGGCTTTCCTCGGCTACGCGGCAGGGGTTCACGCTCCGGGCGTCACAAATCCTGCCCAGAGCCTCGAGGTCTTCTATCGGCTGATGGTTGCTAGCGGCTATGGAATCCAGGTCCTTCGGTCGGCGGGTATCAGTAATCCCGGACTGGTACTCAACCTGACCACAGTGATCGCTGAAGACGAGGACGTGACCCCGCAGGCACACCTCATCGACGGCTTGCAAAATCGCATGTTCTTGGACGTGTTGGCCGGCCGGGGAATACCCGAGGACGTGCAGGAGCACACCCAGTCGATCACCGATTGGTCTTTTGTTACCGAGGAAGGCCTGGCGCTGGCGGCAGAAAAGATCGACTGGCTAGGGATCAACTATTACACGCCCATCCGCGTGGCTTCGGTGCCGACGGATGCCGGGAAAGTTGTGGGCCAGACTGCCACGGTCTACCCAGGAGTCTCCGGGGTCTCGTTTGTTCCCCAGGAGCCCCGGACCGCTATGGGCTGGGAAATCCACGCGCCTAGTCTCACCAGCACGTTGGTGACCACCGCGGAGCGCCTGCCCGGTGTTCCGCTGTACATCACAGAAAACGGTGCAGCCTTTGATGATGTGGTGTCCTCGGATGGGATTCACGATGTCAACCGCGTCACCTACTACCGCGATCACCTCCATGCGGCGTTTGATGCCGTGGATCACGGCGTGGATTTGCGCGGTTACTTTGCCTGGTCACTGTTTGACAACCTGGAGTGGGCGGAGGGGTGGACGAAGCGTTTTGGCATCGTTCGTGTCGATGCTGACAGCCAGACCCGCACCCCGAAAGACAGCGCGCAGTTCCTGCGCGAAGTGTTCCGCTCGCGCGGTTAGCCCTTGACGGAGCCTGCTAGCAGGCCTCGCACAAAGTAGCGCTGCAGGGCGAAGAACACGATCAGCGGCACCACGATCGACACGAAGGCGCCCGCGGTCAGTACTTCCCAACCGGAACCGCGCGTGCCGACCATTTCGGCCAACCGCACCGTCATCGGGGCCACCGATTTAGACCCGGCGCCGAACGTCAAGCCGACCAGAAGGTCATTCCACACCCACAGGAACTGGAAGATGAGGAAGGACGCAATGGCGGGAATGCTCAGCGGCAACACGATCTTGGTGAACATCGTGAACCAGTTGGCTCCATCGACGCGCGCCGCCTCAACTAGTTCGCGGGGAATTTGGCGCAAAAAGTTGTGCAACAAGAAGATGGCGAGTGGCAAACCGAAGATGGTGTGGGCAATCCAAATGGGAATGTAGGTGCCGGTGATTCCGAGCGCAGGAATCAGCGTGGTGTCGCCAATCACCAAGCCTTTGGCGAATAACTGCAGCAGGGGCACCAGAGTCAGCTGGAGGGGAACCACCTGGAGCGCAAAAATACTGAAGAAGATGAAGTCGCGACCACGGAATTCAAACCACGCCAGCGCGTAGGCAGCAAACACCGCCAGAGTGATCGGGAAGATGACCGAGGGAATGGTCACGGCGAGGCTGTTGAAGAAGTACTGGAACATGGGTGGGTTGACACCCGTTCCGACAAACAACACTTTTTCGTAGTTCTCAAACGAGATGTTCGGGTTTGTGAAGAACGTCCACCAGCCTGAGGAGTTGATGTCGGTCTCGGGTCGAATGGAGGTCACCAACAAGCTAAAGGTCGGGATGGTCCACAAAATTGCAATAACAACCGCGGCTCCCGAGGCCAAGGGCGACGAAAAAATGTCTTTCGCTTTTTTACGCCGGGTTGCTGACGGAGTGAGGGTGCTCATTATCGTTCCGTCCTCTCGAGGCGCAGCTGGCGCACGTTGTACCAAATGATCGGGATCACACCGATAAACAGAATGACGGCCAGGGTTGAACCCTGCCCGTAGTTGAGTTGACGGAACGATTGCGCATACATTTCGTTGGCGATCACATTGGTTTGGAAGTTACCGCCGGTCATCGTGCGAACAATGTCGAACACCTTCAAAGTTGCGATGGTGATTGTCGTCAACACCACCACCACGGTTCCGCGAATCATCGGCAGAGTCACGCGAATAAACCTGCGCCAGTTGCTGGCACCATCGAGCATCGCGGCTTCCACAACCTCTTCAGGCACGTTCTTCATGGCGGCCGAGAGAATGACCATGGCGAACCCGGTTTGAATCCAAATCAACACTGCAATCAAGAAGAAAGTGTTCCAGGGGGCATTCAACAGAAAGTTCACTGGCTCGATCCCTACGCCTCGCGCTATGGCGTTGAGAAGCCCAATCTCGGGTTTGTTTTCGTTGGGCTCAAAGTTGTAAACAAAACTCCAGATGACGCTGGCGCCGACGAAGGAAATTGCCATCGGCATGAAAATTAGCGATTTGATGACCGAGGCGCGCTTCATTCGGTCAGTCATGTAGGCAATCGCCAGCCCGATGGCTGTCGACACCAAGGGAACAAAAATCACCCAGAGAATCGTGTTACGCAACACAATCTGGATCTCCGGGATGGTGAACGCCCAAAGGTAGTTGTCAAAGCCCACAAAGTTTTCGCTGGTCTTGTCCATAAAGGACATCCAGAGCGTTCGCAGAGCCGGATAAATCAGGCCCACGAGCAAGAGCAGAACGGCGGGCCCCAGGAAGATTCCGTAGCGCAGCCAGCCTTGCCAGCGAACAGAAGCGCGGGAGCCAATAAGAAAGAGCGCGTAGATGACGGCCGCGAAGGCCGCGAGAGAAATGACGAGCAGCGTGAGGTTGGGGGCAATCGTCTCCCACAGCGTGTTGCGCAAGCTCTCTCCCGTCGACTACCTCTTCAGTGAGGTGACAGTTGGGGGGAGCAAATGCTCCCCCCAACCGATGTTACTTGTGTTACGTGTGCCTAGCTTGCGGGCCAAGTTGCCTGGATAGCATCCAGAACAGCCTGGTCTGCTTTATCCTCAGCAATCCACGCGGTCATTTCGGTCCAGAACGAACCAGCACCCACTTCACCGGGCATCAAGTCAGATGCGTCGAAGCGGAAGGTGGTGGCGTTCTGAAGGATCTCCACAGCAACAGCGTTGACGGGGTCCGCAATGTTGGCGGTGTCCAGTCCGAGGTTGGGGGAGAACCAGCCGCCAAGGGCAGCCTTGGCGTTGTTCCACTCAGGGGAAGTGAGGTACAGCTGCACTGCCTGCGTTGCAGGAGCATCGCTGAAGGCACCCACGAACTCGCCGCCACCAAGGGCAGGAGTCGAGTCAGCGCTTACACCGGGGAAGTAGAAGGTGGAAATTCCACCCTCAACATCGGTGTCCTCAGGGCTTACGACAGTTGCGCCGTAGTCACCCACGAGAATTCCACCGAGGAACGATGCCTGGCGGTGCATGGCACAGCTGCCATCCACGACACCGGAACCACCCTCAGAGAAGCTCGTGGTGGCGATGGCCGACACGTTGCCCATGTAGTCCTCGTTCTTCAGGATCTTTCCTGCTTCAGCGATTACTTCAGCGACCTTGGGGTCGTTGAAGGGCATGCTGTTGTCGACCCATGCGTCATAGGTAGCAGCGTCCTGGAAACGGAGCATGAGGTCTTCCATCCAGTCGGTGGCAGCCCAACCAGTGGCTGCACCGGACTCGATACCTGCACACCAGGCGTTACCGGCGAAGTCACTTGCGGCGATTTCGTCAGAAAGGGTGAGCAGTTCGTCCCATGTGGTGGGGATGTCCCAGCCGTTGTCCGCGAAGGTCTTCGGTGAGTACCAGACGAAGGACTTCACGTTTGCACCCAGAGGGGCTCCGTAGAAGGTTCCATCGACGGTTCCGTAGTTCTTCCAGTCAGGGGTGTAGTTGGTGTCCACCGAAGCCGAAAGAGCGTCGGAAGCAGGGACGAGGTCACCAGCGAAGGAAGACAGGAGACCAGGCTGCGGGAAGATAGCGAGGTCGGGAGCGGTGCCACCGGCAACGCGAACAGCAATCTGCTCTTCGAACGCCTGGTCACCATTCCACTCGATGGTAATTCCGGTGCACTCTTCAAACTCGAGGAAGGACTCCTGGAAGAGTGTGGACTCGGGTTCGATGATGGTCGTGTAGATCTCTACACTTTCACCCTCGTTGCCCAAGTAATCTGCATAGGCTTCACAGCCTGCTGCAACTTCGCTGGTGGCATCTGAGTCAGAATCAGCAGCGACGTCTGCTGCTTCCTCTTCAGCTGCACAGCCAGCCAGTGCCAAAGCGGCCACGGAAAGCGTGGCAACGCCGAGCATCGTGCGGCGACGTACAAAGTGCCTCATTGGTACTCCTTATATAGGGGATAGATGTACCCACGACGCTCAACCACTGCTGCGTGGGTTGACCAAACCCTAACAAGAAAAGGCAACCGGTTCCACTCGAGTCGGTTTCTTTTCGGTAACGGAACGCAATGGAACGTTGCGGACCCGTCTGGCCCACCACACCAGCCTTATTCGGGCCCGGAATCCCGCGTGTTTTTGAAGGTTTCGAGCGCCTCAGACACCACGCTCCGGGTCTTATCCAAGAGCTCCACGGGGCTATCGAGCATCAAGAGGTCCTGGTGATCCAGGGTTCCCAGCGGTGAAATCCCCGCCAATTGCCACGTCTTTTCCACCGGATCGGTGGCCAACTCTATATCGGTGGGCCAGGGCAGCGAAAGATCTAGGGTCGCCAGATATTCCAATGTTTCGCGCACCACGTTTTCGGTGAGTACCAGTTCCTCCCCCGGCACATCGCCTGGCTCAAAAACGTCGAGGAACTCCACCTCGGCTCGCGGGAAGGGCTCTTCCTCAATCCACTTGCTCACCCGAAACCGGCGGCCACCGCGGGCGACCACTTGTAGCGGGCCATCGGGTGCTTCCACCTGAAGCACCTGCGCGGTGGTGCCGATATCAAAGCGCTGGTCGCCACCCCCCACCTCTGACCCGCGCTCAATCAACACCACACCAAACTCGGATTCCTCCGCGTCCAACACGGTCCCCATCATTTTGAGATAGCGCTCCTCAAATACCTGCAGGGCCAAGGGCATAGCGGGAAACAGCACAGAGCCAAGCGGGAACATGGGAATTTCGGGCATGCTCTAAGGCAACCACTGCCGGTGACAACTCACAACCTGGGACGTGGGATTCAAAGCCTGCGCTCAGGAACTAAAACGGAACTCCACCACATCACCATCGCGCATCACATAGTCCTTACCCTCGATGCGCGCCTTGCCTCCGGCACGCGCATCGGCGAGAGAACCGGCAGCGACCAGATCTTCAAAAGCGGTCACTTCGGCTTTGATGAAGCCTTTTTCAAAATCCGTGTGAATAACGCCGGCAGCTTGGGGTGCTTTCCACCCGCGGTGAATCGTCCACGCGCGGGCTTCTTTGGGACCCGCGGTGAGATACGTCTGGAGACCCAAGGTGTCAAAGCCAATGCGCGCAAGCTGGTCCAGCCCGCTTTCTTCCTGACCCATGGACGCTAGGAGCTCTGCAGCCTCATCGGCGTCGAGGTCAATGAGTTCGCTCTCCACTTTGGCGTCAAGAAACACCGCTTTCGCTGGAGCCACCAGCGCCGCAAGCTCCGCACAGCGCTCCGGGTTCCCCAGAGTGTTCTCATCAACGTTGAAGACATAGAGGAAAGGCTTCGCGGTCAGCAAGCCCAGCTCCCGCAGCAGGCTGGCGTCGAAGCCTGCTTGGAAAAGGGTCGTGCCACCGTCGAGAATCGTGTGGGCTTCCTGTGCAGCAGCCAGCACCGCTGGCTCCATCTTTTTGCCTTTGACTTCTTTTTCGTACCGAACAATTGCTTTTTCCAGCGTTTGCATATCCGCGAGAATCAGCTCGGTGTTGATGGTGTCCATATCGGCAGCGGGATCCACCGCTCCGTCCACGTGAACGACGTCAGGGTCATCAAAGACTCGGACGACCTGCGCGATGGCTTCTGCTTCGCGAATGTTGGAGAGGAACTGATTCCCCAAACCTTCGCCCTCGCTCGCCCCCCGCACAATGCCGGCGATATCCACAAACGACACCGCCGCGGGAATCACCTTTTCGCTGCTGAAAATTCCTGCCAGAACATCGAGGCGCTCATCCGGAAGGTTCACAACACCCACGTTGGGCTCAATGGTGGCGAACGGGTAGTTCGCCGCAAGAACAGTGTTCTTCGTGAGGGCGTTGAAGAGTGTGGATTTACCCACATTGGGTAAACCGACGATTCCAATTGTCAAAGCCACGGGAATGACCCTACTGGAGAGTCAGGGGTACCTGGCAGACTTGTGGACATGGAACAGTCACTGACTATTGCTCTCGTCGGAATCCTGCTCGCTCTCATACTCGGCTTCGCCCTGGGGTGGTTCCTTCGCCCCCGCAGGTCCTTCGCCGAATCGAATGAGGAAGCCGTAGTGCTGCGCACCCAAGTTGAGATGTTGCAACAGCAACTCGAGTCCTATACCGCCGGCCAGGAGGCTGAGAACAAGATCCTGGTCGCTCTCGGGCCCGTGACCTCCAAGCTCAACGATATGCAGCGCACCGTGGCTGACCT
>Ga0209652_1002650_pt1 | contig 13654 bp, 15 predicted proteins | sample SaaInl74LU_5_DNA_FD_184641 | JGI IMG/M metagenome (GOLD analysis project Ga0209652, IMG submission 184641) | Marine microbial communities from expanding oxygen minimum zones in the Saanich Inlet - ESP_74LU_5_DNA (SPAdes) (version 2) | ecosystem: Environmental > Aquatic > Marine > Intertidal zone...
TAGATGATACACAAAAAGCAGCTATTGACCAATTTAGAGAAGAAGGACGTGGTGGTTTCTCAATACCTACTGAAAGATTTGTATTTATTACATTAAGTAATAATTCATTAGCGTCGGCCGATCAAGTTGAAGATGCTACAGATTCTAAAAGAGCACATTATATGGATTTAAACGCAATTCGCCGACGCGTACAATATAAAGAAGTTGTTTTTAGTGAAGGAGTTGATTGGGGTTATTGTGCTAATATTCTTTTAAATAGCCAATTAGCAGAGCAATGGATGCCAAATATTACCGAAGAACAAAAACTAGAAATTTTAAAGTTTACTTCACCTACTAACAATTGGCATAAGATGACAGAACGTAACTTATCAGTATTTGATAAAATGGTAAAAGATATGGTACGTTTTCCTGATTTTTATTATGATCGTTGGATTTCTCAATATATTAAAAAATAATAATATGAGCTGGATAGATGGCATTAATAAAAAATTAGAAGACCAAAGAGCTAATTATAAAGAGTCTTTAGAAAGTGGCAAGGCTGGCAAGCGTAAACGCTCTGCAGATGCTAAAAATGGCGGTCATGTAACTGGTAATAAACATAAAGAGTCTGGACATATTCAAAGTCTTAATGATTACCCTAGGGCTGAAGGTCAAAGAGCAGAAGCTGGTAAAAAAGGCGGTAGTAAAAATGTAGAAACTGGATGGATAAATGAATTTCAAAAGATTGGTACTACTAACGCTACTGCAAAACTAGAAGCTAAAAAATTAGATGAAATTAAAATATTGTACGATATTATGGAATCTGATAAACTATATAGATTAGCTGATCTTGTAAAAATAATAACACATGTTAAAGAACGAAGATTAGGTAGATTACTATATGATGAATTAGCTAACCCTTATATTTTAATACAAAAAAATGGACAAAAAACTTTTTTTAAAAAGAAATAATTAAACAAATAATATGAAATCAAATTTAGAAACAAAAAAAGAATTAGTGCTTAAAGCAATGGATCACTATAGTGAGTGTACAATGACTCTTAGTAACAGTATTAGTGAAATCCAGAATGATAAGTTACAAAAGGAATTAAATAATACAGTAAAGGCTGTAACATCTATCTTAGAAGCTTACAATCAACATAGGACTGCTATGTTCGAAGAGCATGGATGGGAAGTTTATAAAGATAAAGAATAATGGAACCACGTAAACTATCACTACATCACGCTGCCAAGATTAGAGAGTATTATGATCAAGGCGCTACACAGAATTGGTTAGCAACCAAGTTTGGTGTTAGCAAAGGAACTATTAAACTAATAGTCCAGCGTAAAACTTATAAAGAGGCTTAGTCCTCTTTTCTTTTTCTATCTCTAATCCTCATTACATTTAGTATAATACCTGTGATGATTAGGACCATAGTTAGTATACTATTGAAATCTACCATAGCTGCACCTGCTGCTCCTATGGTAGTTAGATTTGCGATAGAGTCTTTTGTTTCTTGTATCATGGTTTTTGTACGATTTCTAAGAAGTTACCTGTTACAGAAAATCCATTCAATTCCCCTGCTTTTATCTTTTGCCAAGTGGCTTCGTTATTGATTTTATAAGACGTCATCCAAGTTCCCTCAGGTACATCAAAACCTAGTGCTGCTGCTTTGTCCATTTTTGGATTTTCAACAATCCAAGACTCAAGCAAAGTATTTTCATTAACAATGTTATCATCATGGTTTATATCTGTATTGTGTGTGTTATTATCTGCTAAGAATTTCTTTGCTATTTTCTTTACAGTATCTTTAGAAAAATAAACATGGAACATATTACCCATTTCATCTTTTCTTGGTATTAGGGCATTTGGTATCATAGCAGGTCCAGTTACAATCATTTGATCATCTGTAGAGAATGACCAATGTTTACTCATTAAGTATGCGTTGTTTGTGACTGCACCATCTGGTGATCTGTCACTAGAGTTATTAGATTTACCAGCATCACCTGTTGCAGGTCCTAAACTAACTAAAACATTTTTAGTACCATTGTTAAATTGTACTAGTTCTTCCCAGTAGTGACGGCAGTTAGGACCGCCCTTATATTCAAATACTGAATAGGAATTACTACCACCTTCACCAAAACCAGGATTAAATCTATTCATTCTAGTGATATCTTCTCTAGAATAGGTTCTGTTAAGTGCTTTTAAAGTAGCACAGAATGTTCTTTGTCCCGCCGGGCCAGCGTATCTGTATCTAAGTTCTGCTGGTGTTTGAGGTGATAAGCCTTCTAATGCATCTAATGCTCTTGCACCTTGTAAGTAATCACTCACAGTTGCAAACTCATCTTTACTACCATCTATATAGATAATCTCTTCAGGATCCATAGGTTGACCTACTTCTCTAGCTATCTTTAATACATGTTCTTCAAAATCATCTCTTTCTTCAGAGAATGCCATCCAATTTACTTCTATTGCTGGTCGGTCTACCAGTGACATAATTTCAACACCTAGATCTTCGAATTCGAATTCTTCCATGTTGATTATAAGTTCTACTATCTTGTTCATCATATCTTATATATTATAGACGTGCTAAGTCATTTATTTTTGCATCTGCTGCTTGTTGGCTAGTAACTTCTGAAGAAACTACGTAAGCTCTTACTACTGGTTGTGTACTTCCAGTTTGTTGTCCACCAGTTATAGTAGTTTCAGCTTCTTGTGCATTTGCTGATGTTTGTAAAGCCGCTGTTGGATCTACTGGAGTTGCAGTAGGTATTGAGATGCTTGGAGCGCCTCCAGCTGATTTATTTCCTGGTGTCTTAGTTGCTACAATCTTTTTAATACTAGCTAAACCAGCAGCTACTGCAACACCCGCTGCAACTGGTGCAAGTACAGGTCCAACTATTGGAATACCAACAACTGATTTGTAGGCTGCTGTAGCAGAACTGTATGTATCAATAGTAGTCTGTGCAATTGCGGCTGCTTTACCAACTGCAGTTCCCTCACCAACTAATTGAGTAATAGAACCAAGTATGTCAGAACCTGCATTCAATGCATTCTGAACATCTTGTTCTTTCATTGCTTTATTAAAGTCTGCTTCTTCTTTGGCTAGATCTTTATTCTTTTTAACGTAACTAGCTTTAATTCTATTGATCTCAGCCTCAGTTGCGCCAGCTGCTTGTAGCTTAGCAATATCAGTCTCTTCTTGTATTCTTAATTCTTCTTGTGCTCTTAAAAAGATATCGTCAATAGCATCTAAATTAGCCTGCTGTAACATATCATCAATGATCTGTCTGTTAGCAAGGTATTTCTCTAGTCTTGCTTTTTCTTCTGCTGCTGCTTTATCGGCTAAGGCTTTCTTTTCGGCTGCTAGTTTCTCTGCTGCCGCAAGGTCATCGGCTGCTTGTTTTTCTCTATCTGCTTTGGCTTTATCAGCCGCATCCTGGTCAGCCTTCTGACTTTGTAATATAAACCCATCCTTTTTGTTTTGTAGTGCGACCAGCGCCTTCTCAGTCTCTTCTATGGTCGCGTCAGCCTCTGTTGCCACCTCTTCAGGGTCAAAGATCATACCAGCAATACCACCACTAAAACCTGCTTCTAAATCTGTAGCAATATCACCAAGACCTGGGATTTTACTAAGTGCTGCAGTTAGTTGATCAACAGTTGCTAATAAGATAGTAATTGGAAGTGTTAAGAAACGAATAATACCTTGTGCGATATCTTTATTTCTTTGAGCTGCTTCTACTTGTGCTTTTTTAGTAGCCTTCATTTGCTCTAACTGAAGCATGGTAGCTTTAATTACCTCTTCAGTTTGTGCAATTTTAAGTTGTCTGATTTCCTCTTCTGATTTACCAGCTAAACGTAATGAGTTCTCTTGTGCAGAGATAGCGTCTAAGGCTTCTTGCTGTGCAGCCACATTAGCTTCTACTTCTGCGTTAAGTTTCTTTTGCTCTGAACTTACACCACTAACTAGGCTTACTATATCAGACCAGTATGCGACAATTAAACCAAGTGCTACAACTAATGCACCAATACCTGTTGATATTAAGGCTTTCTTAAGTCCACTCGCACCTTGTATACCCGCTTTGAACGAGGTCTTAAGGGCTTTACCCATTTTACCAACACCCGTAATAACGTTTTTAAAGCGACTGGCTAAACCACCAGTGGCTTCATCTAATACACTAATTGCACCTTCACCAGCTTCACCAGCGTCTTTAGATGCGTCTCCAAGTTTGTCGAAATCATCGGCAGCACCATCAGCGGCATCACCTGCTTTTTTAGCCTGTGCTTCTAATTGTTGTAATGCTGCTTTGGCATCATCTATGTTTGTGACCGACTGTTCTAGACCGTCGATCTCAAAGGTTATTTTTACTATCTTATCTGCCATACTATTAAATATAAATTATTGGTCGATTGAATTACTGTTGACAATGTATTAAATCATCACAATCATAACTTGCAAACACATTATACAATGTTGCATCTGGGGTACCGTTGTTAATATTAATTATAGTACCACAATAAACAGCGCCAGTTCCAGGTACACCTGTTCTGTATTGAATAACGTCTCCAATTCCAAAATTAGAATTTTGTTTTTCCATAGTCCAAGGAAGACCTGATTCACAATCATTAACAACATAAGTTTGTACAGCAACTGGAATCGTACACTCACGTGATGAAACACATTCATTTTCACTTATTGTAATTGTTCCAGTACCACTAGTAATTGCTACACTTCCTTGTAGTGCACAGAATGCTACTAATTGACCTGCTCCTAAATCAAATTGATAAACCTGATTATTAAATTCATATTCATATGATATATCAGTGTCTGAAAGAATAGTATGACAAACTTGAATAGGTGGACTAATACCATTACAAGCATTACAGTCTATATACGCTTGTAAATCATCTATTACAAAATCAGGTGGTAAGTTAGAAGGAAAACGTAATGACACACAAGTACCATTAGTTAATTTAACTACTGTACCATAAGCCCATGTGTTTACTGTAGTAGATGCTATACCAATAGTAGTTGGATCAGAACACAATTCATATTCATACGTATAAGTTTCAGTACCTGCACATGTTTCACAATTATCATAGACTGCAATGTAATTAAAGTTTGGTATCTCAGTGTATTCTAGTCCTATTACTTCAAAACAACGACCATATACATCTGCATCATCGCCATCATCTAATACCATACCAGGTGCTAATGTTGGAGTAAGCGGTGCTGGTGGAATTTGACTAGGATCAAGAGTAACATATCTTGTTGCATTAGGGTGAGCAGGATCTGCTGGTTGAATACATGATTGTAGTTTCCATGCGGTAGGCTGCTCAGCTTGACATGATAGTACAACTTCATAAAAATCTGATTCACATCCAGACCCATCATCTATAACTTGATATGCATAAGTACCTTCACATAGACCAGTTGGATTAGGACCGTTTGGTATACTAGGATCAGTCCATATAACTGTGTAATTTCCAGAACCACCAATTGGCGAAACTAGAATTGAACCATTACATCGTGATTCATTACCTGCACAAATAGTTGGATCTGATTTAATAGAAGTAGCAGTAATTGGTGCTGTAGTTGATGCAGGCACATTTACTTGTATCTCTGCAATTCTACCTAAACTATCAGTAACAATTAAAGTATCAGTACCAACAGGTGCACTAATTATAAAAGTATAAGGTGATTGACCAGTTGGTGCATTGTGTACACCTTGCATATTAGCATTTATTAATTGCCATGTAAAGTTTGGTGTACCATCAGTAGTTATTTGAATACTACCTTGTTGACCCGCACAGTTGTTATTAAATGTAGCTACTGAGAAACCAGTTAGTGGCTCATTTAACCAGATAGGTCTCTGATCTTTAAGAGTAATCAATTGTACTTGTACTTCAGTAGTTTCACCAATTTGTACATCTATAATCTTTTCAGGTTGGTAGTATTTACCATTAACAAAGATCACATCATCAAAAGAGAAATACTGTAAGTCTACATTATTAAGTGTAAAGTATGCAGTCACACGTCTACTAAACTTATTGTAGAGTGTATTGATATAACGTGACCAGTATTGATCATATAAAGTATTACCAATTTCATTGTAATTGGCAAGAGGGTTAAAGTATCTAATATCATTAGACCACTCTAATTTTATTGAGTCTTCTGTTGGTCCTGCATTTGCTACCCATTCAGAGTACATTGACATTAATGGCCACCACTCATAACCACCGTTTTGACCACTAGGTACTGTCATACCCGAAGAGAACCAATAGTGAGACGAATCTTGAATTGGTTGTAAACCATTATAAAATAGTAAACGTGTTTTAGGTTTAATTGGTAGATGCTGAGTTACTGGTCCATCATTATCATGTTTATGCATAAATGGAATAATAAATCCAGGCTCAACGTGTTGTGCACTTAAGTATTGCTCAATTTGATAAACTGGTGTTGGTGCGTAACTAACTTTAATATCTCTCTTTCCTGTTAGTAACTCATTGTTACTATCATATCTTAAGAAACCATGTACTTGATTGAAATCATTTTGGTGAAAATCATTAATCCAATCTGTATCTGCTGTTAGATTAAATTCAATGGTCTCTGACTGAGTATTAAAGAGTGGCTCTATTACCATATCCTTTTCTTCACAAAGTTTGTCAGACCAATCGTATGTGGTTCCAGAGCCAATGTAGTCTTGCCATGGTTCTATGATAAATGTGTTAGGTTTACCAGTTTTAGGTGCTAAGACTAATCTAAACGAAGTTAGTATGTCTTTGATAAAATCTACTTGTTTGTATTCACAATCTAGATCTCTTGCTGGATAATAACCACCAGGTGAAGCAACACATTCCCACATTGCATTATTAACTATTTCATAATCAGTAGTACCAGCAACGATTCTAAGTGTTAATACATCTTGATCTTGTAATGTATCTTGAGCAGCATTCCATACTGCAGTAGTTATACGAGTATCAAATGTAAGGTTTCTGGTTTGACGATGGTAGAAACTAGTTCTGGCTACTACTGTTTCAGCATTGCCTCTACGTCTAACCATTTGTAATTGTCCAACAACAGGGTCTCTACGCCCATCGTAATCCACTTCCCAACCTTCATAATAAGCATGTGCATTAAACTTGTAATAAGCACCTCCAGGAGTCGCTACTGATGGAGTATTTACAGTAAAAGTAGAACCAAAATAAGGACTACTTTGATAAGGGCTGTAGTTACCGCCTGGATTTTGAAATGTTTGAGTAAGTGTAAGATTGCCAACACTTTGATTAAAGTCATCATATGCATAGAAACTAAGAGCATTTGATTGTTCTATCTCTATGGAAATATTAGCATTGTTACCAAAGGCACTTACATATATTTGTTTAAACAAGTCAGTATCAAAGAAATCAGACTCATATGAATAACCAGCATTGCTAAATATTTTATCTATAATATACTTAGCTCTAATCATTGGTTTAAAACGAGTTGCATCGATTGGATGATTTTGATGGTTAAATGCACCACTATCAGCTGGACCTAAAGCTATTTGATTAAAATCTGCGGGTGTACCATCAGCATTATATAAAGCACCGTGGTCTATTAGAGGAAATATAATATCACCATTAGCATAACCATTTGTAACTGAGGGTGTAATTGTAGTACCCGATACATCTACTGTACTTGGATATGCTTTCCAACTCTCCTCAACCTCAGCCATTGTATAAGAGGTCTCGCCTAAAGGTGCAATCTCATCTAAATTAAGGTCACACATTCTAGCATCACCAATAACAGAAGAGAAGTCTCTAGTCTCACCTAAGAAGAGTAACTCATAGTCAATTCTATCCTTGTCAGTATTTGTAAATATCTTTTGTAGTCTGATGTGGCCTTGTCTAAACTCTGCGCCATCAACTAGGATCTCTGCAGGCTTTTTAGTAGTAACATCAAAATCAATCCCGTCTATCTCAAACGCATTCAAAAAGAATTCGTTATTGTTTCTACTCGCTGGCACTTTAAACTGCTTAGAGAACACCGAGGACGCGTCTGCGTTAGTGATATCCTCAATACTAATAGTTAATTTGATTGGCTCAACATCATATAGGTCTAGAAAGACTGGATTTAGATTTGCTTGTTGATCAGCGACTGATTGGTATACCTTGAGTTGTATCATATTATCCTCTTTGTGATTTGATATTTGATGCTAATTTATAATTAACTGTGTATTGAAACAGTCTGTCTTTTCTATAAGTCTTTTGAGTATAAGACGAAGAGATCAAGTTAATTGGAATCCATTGGTTTGCGTATTCACCAGTTGAGAATCTAACCATAACTGATGGTGATTTAAACATAGACTCTAATAACTCTGCCTCTTTGTCATTCATATAACCTGATGTTGCTTCCCATACTTCTTTAATATTTTGTGAGTAAGTAGTAAAGCCTCTTGATTGTTTGTTAACTGCATATGATGTAGAGTTGTAGTCTGCTACTTCTTGTAAGAAGTTGTTTCTTTCAGTATTTATCTTCTTTTCGTTCTTCTTGGTAAATGTGAACTGGTCTCTATAACCTAATGAGTTTAACCATGCAAACTGAATGTGGTCATAGTCATTACAAGGCTCTTGTATAATATTAAATCTTTGTGCCTTCCATGCTGGTGTGTATAAAAGACCGGCGCCACCACAAGCTCCACCAACTGGTGAGTAAACCATTGCCATCACATAGTAGTGTGTTGTAGCTGCTTGTAAGTTAAAACCTGGTAAGTTATCAGGGCCACAACCAATTGTAATCACTTTGAAATTACCAGTTGCTACTAAGCCTTGACCTGGTGCGTTATTAGGTCCACCGCCATTATTAACAGTGTTGTTTATCTGTGTCTCTGATATCATGTTACCATTAGCATTGTACTCTGCGATAATAAAGGCTTCAATACCTTGTGCATTAAAGACTGGTGGTGCTGAACCACCCCTGTTAGTTGGTTGAAAGAATGATTTAGTACACTGATCATCTGCATATACAGTGTGTACATCAATACCAGTTGGTGATGCCCAACCATCAGCTAAGAAGTCATCACTAGTTTCAGTATCTCGAATAGTCCAACTTACATCTGATAGAGCAGAGGCTTGCACTGGCTTCGCGTTTGTATTAAGTATAGTACAACCAGTGATATTTGATTGAATTGCAGCTTGATATTTGCTTGCAGCGAATGGCACTTGCCAATACTCTTTAGCACCTGCGATAGCAGTATAGATTGTAGGACTAATAGTAAAGTTACTGTCTAGAGTTCCATTAGTCTCTGTGGTGTAACCAATTTGATATTCTAATAGTTCACCATTGGCAATCTGTAAACCTAAACCAGTAACACCTAATGCGTCTATGTTATTCTTAGTAGGTGACACATAAGCTTGTAAGATGTTTTGAATATCAAAGATTGCACGACCTACTCTGTTAGGAGTTTGTCTGATATCTGCAATAGGATTAGGATTACCTAAAACATAAACTCTAAGTGCATATTTGTCTTCTGATGTTGTAATACCAGTTAGTGTGATTGGATTAGCACCGTATGCCATATCGAATGGTAATTTAGGTGTTTGTTGTATTGTTATCGCCATGATTAAAAGTCTATTGTTATTTCCTCTAGGAATTGTGCTCCTATGTATTCTTGTATAATTAGTTCATCATAGAACTTTCTAGCTGGTAAGCCGAATGCTCTGTTTCTATACCCACTACCCATTCCAAAGTTAGGTGCTGGTTGTGGATCTGTGATACCACCAAAGTCACTCAAGAATGGCTTGTGATATGATTGTCTGTTGTAGTTAGGTAAGACTCCATAGTTTTGATACAGTCCATACTCTAACATCTTAAACTCAATTGAGTTAGCGCCATTGAATGACCATTGAATAGAGGCTTTAAGATTTCCAGTATCAACAGGCACATTCAGCTTCATAGTTTGTACCACTTGGTCACCTATCTCTGCTAGAAGTTCCTGAGGATCTGAGAGTGCTTCACCCAATTGGGCTAAGTCCATTACAAAGTCATCTACTGTCATTACTCTTCTCTTCCTATTTTAAGTGAACCACCAACTTTTTGTTGTAGTGTTGATTCAGGTCCTGGTTGATCATTTATGAATATGAATTCCCATACATAAGCCGGTCCTGCTTGTGGCACTGTAGCTCTGTAAGTGGCTCTGTATCTGTAAACAGTATCAGTAGACTCAAACTGAGTTGGCCAACCTTCTGCTTGAATAGCGTCTATTACAACTGGTGGTTGACCTTGAACAATTTGGAGACATTGTGGTTGAGATGGTATTGCTTCACCCGCTGCTGGTTGGTTTAAGGTTATTTCTTGATCTATGACAAACTCATATTGACCTGGTACTGTTGAAGTGAATCTGTTAACATTCCACAAAAACTCTGGGTCATATAGACTTACATTGTATGTAAATGAATCATCTTCGCCAACATCAGGACCTAGCGTGTACTCTATAGTATTGGTCACACTAGTTACTTCATTATATGTCGGCTCGAATGGCGCAATGCACTCGTTAAGTGGTGTTGGTACTTGGATAGTTACAGTTGCTGTCATACCAGCTAATTCATCTTGGTACTTCTCTTTAAATGGAGTGTATGAGATACCAGTTAAGGTAACCTCAGGTTGATCTCTGTAATAGTAGTAAAGACGGGCTAACACATCATCAATGTATTGTTGACACTGTGACTGAATAGTAATGTAGTTGTCATACTCATCACCCTCTTCACCACGTGCCATGTCCATTATAATCACATTAAACTGGTAGTTCATTACTGATTGGTTTCTTGTGCTAGTACCAGGCAATAAGAATAAGTAAGGGTAATCTACGCCTTGCTCTTCAGGTCCCAATTGTGATTGAGTCTTTAAGTCTGACAGTTGTCCATAACCGAAGTCTTTTAACATGCGGTGTTCACCAACTATGGTTCTAAATCTGTTTATAATCTGCTTGTATGTCATGATTTAATCTTTTGTTTGCGTGCTTGTTGTGCAGCTGCTATTGCTTTCTCTTTCTTTATTTGTAAGAACGTTAGGACCTTATGTAATGGCTCTTCTGTAATCTGATCCATTTTAAGTATGTCTTCACCTGCAAGTTCTACTATAATCTGATACCAACCACGGCTCACATCTTTAGGGTTAAACTCTGCAACATCTACTAAGTCTTCATCACCCTCTTTAATACCAAAGAGTTGTGCATATTGTTTGTAGATACTGGTTCTCCACTTTATATATTGTTCTACCGAGGCGAGCGCTTCGTTGGCCCATGGTGTGTCGACGTCAAGTATCTCGAGTATTGCTTCTATGTGCTTCTCAATACCAAGAGACACAAAACAATCTAAGTCCACAAACTGGCCAAAGTTGATAGACTCAAAATCTGGTTGATGCTTCAGAGTTCTAAGATTCATCGCTGAGATTATAAAGCCTATAAACAGTTGCATGCTATCTGGCGCAGCACCATTAAACTCATGAGCAGGTATACCACTAATAGTGTTGATGATCCAAGGCCAGTGTGCCTCGTTCTCAAACTCCCATTGCTGTAAGGCTTTCCACTCTTCTAGTGTAAGTCTTTCAGGTATTTCCCATTTGGTGTCGCCAATGTTTACTTTTATCGCCATATAGTATTAAATATAAAGTCTATGAATTATGAATTACTAAAGTCTACCCATAACAGCGTAGGTACCCATAGTTTTGTTTTGTAGCCTATTCCAGTTAGCAATACAAAGTGCTATAACAATATCATCATGGAATGGTGGGCGTGCTGCATATTTGATAGATCTGGTTTGAGGATTGTATGTCATCTCAAATACTTCTAATTCTCTGTGTAATTCTGAATAGAGCTCAGCTGATGGTATCTTGACAGTGCCATCATTGAAACCCATAATTAAGGATTCTACAATATCTCTTTTAGATTGATTTGAAGTTGTAAAGCCATGTGCATCTTGATATCTTTTACGAATACCTTCTAGGACTACAGTTCCCATTGAGTTGGTCTCTATCATTAGAGTAGCTGCATACTTCTGAGCTAACTGGATGATCTTGGTCGACATATCTTCCCATTCCTTATGATTATCTCGGTAAACCTCTACGACTGCACCAGAAGAGTCCATTACCACAGCCACAGTGTAGTCACCAGTTTGGGCTAAGTCAACTCCAATGTAACACTTGCCTTGAGGTCTTGGATATCTGTCAAATGCATTAGCATTAAAGTTTTGGAACACTTGTGATTCACCTTCTAAGAACTCGCCTAAATACTCGGCTCTAAAGATGGCATCAGGTAGTGCACGTCTAGCTGCTTCAACTTCTTCTACATTAATATAAGGATTGTCGTATTGTTCCATTCTAACAGAAGCATGTGATGGATAGTTAGGGTCTTGACCCATTTGGAACATCTCATAGAACCAGTCTTTACCACGCGGTGTACTAAACAGCACACACTTTTTACCATGTACTAAGGCCGTTGGTTGGATTGCTCTCTTCCACGCGTCTTCAGTTTGATAACTTGCTTCATCAAGGAATAGATAGGAGAATGTGTAACCTCTAAGACCATCCTCTCTTTCGCTACTTCTAAAATAAATTTTACTACCTGTTTTAAGTTTGATTTCATGATTTGAAAAGTTAGTTGCCTCTACAATACCTGAGTCTTTGATAGCCTCATAGAGATCTTCCATTAGTTTGCGTGCTTGTTGGTAAATAGGTGCAATAATACCTATCTTACAGCCTTTGTCATTTATACCATAAAAGAGTATAAGGTTTACTAAGAGTAGTGACTTACCTTGCTGACGCGGAGACACCACAGTGATATACTTTTCAGTACCGTTCACTATGGTGTCTATAACTCTTTGTTGACCTGCATGTGGTCGAAAGCCGATTGCGGTTTTACTCATCTATGTCTATGTCTTCAATACGATCTGTAATAGACGGACCAAATTCAAAACGTAGATCTTTAAATAGATCATCTCCATCTTTACCAGTAACTTCAGTTCTAGCTAACTTGGGAATTACATACTCGCTCAGTTTAATCATAAGATCCATCGCTTTCTCAGGATTGTCCGCTGCTACTTGACCTATCCACATTGACATGTTCTCTAGATTAAGTTCAACTAGATTCTGATAGGCTTCTCTAATAGCCACAGTAGTTTTGTTCTTAGTACCTGTGGGTCTACCTTTACGGTTTGCTAAGTGTTCTGGACCACGCCATCCGCTTGTTGGTTTATCTTCACTCATTGTTGTCTGATTTAGTTTTAGTTAATTTCTTTAGGGCTTTTACGGCTATTGCAATGTCCTTTTGTGTCATGCCTCTAACAGTGTACGTAATACCCTTAACTGTTACTTCTTGTTTGATCATAATAGTGTTTGATTGTTTTTTTAGTGTTTAATACACATCGCCCACATGTAGTAGGCCTCATGTTTTCACCAGTTAATCTATTATAGATTGCAAATAACATTGCATTCTCTTCTGGTGTTATCCTTACATTACCTAGAATGTATGGATGTTCGTCTAACCATTGTTTGTCTTGTGGTGTCATACTGTATACTTAAATATAATGTTTGCAATAATTGAAGAGATGGCTGCATAGAGTATACCTTTGAAGCCAAATTGAACCATTAGTGGTATGATTGAAATCCAGTAGGTCATACACATGTCACACTTAAAT
>Ga0209652_1002651_pt1 | contig 13653 bp, 2 predicted proteins | sample SaaInl74LU_5_DNA_FD_184641 | JGI IMG/M metagenome (GOLD analysis project Ga0209652, IMG submission 184641) | Marine microbial communities from expanding oxygen minimum zones in the Saanich Inlet - ESP_74LU_5_DNA (SPAdes) (version 2) | ecosystem: Environmental > Aquatic > Marine > Intertidal zone ...
CAACTCTACCTCCAAGAAAAGTGGTGGAAACAACCATAAAACAACATCACCACCACCACCTGTTCCATCATCGTACTACATCCCTCCCAATTTATCTTCTTCTTCGATTGAATATCAGATTCGTCATTTGATATTGTCAATTCTGACTAAATTACCATTGACATTGACAAATACAACTACTACGGCAGCTGGAGTTTCCAAGGGCACAACGGCAACAATAGCAGCAACAATGCGTCCAAATCATGTTCATACCATTCTATCCATGGCACTTCACACTCTACTTGAAGACTATGAACCAAATGCCCTACTTGCTATACAGTTGTTGCACAAGTGGCACTTGCATTTAGGAAATAGCACTGCTACTACTTCTACTACTACATCAACGGCGTCTTCTGGTGGGGGGAATACAGGAAATACCAAAGAAAACGCCAAACTAATGAAAGAATGTCAATTGTTCTTTGATTTTGTCATGGGTACATTTAAGGATATGGGGAAGAAGGGTGTGAATGGTGGTGAGGCGTGGTTGAATCAATTGTTTGGTGTGTCTGGATCCACTGCTGGTAGTACCACAACAACAACTGAAACAAGGCCAGCATTGAAATCAAAACAATCACTCCAAGTCTTGGCAGAAATACCATCCATTATCAAATTAATGTTTCAGTTCCATTCGAAATTGTACAAGTCGAATGCTGTAGCGGTGATACCTGCATTGATGGAGGGGTTGAAGTTGACTGCACCTGCTCTCAATATTACTGCTGGTTCTGGTTCGTCATCATCGGTGTCCAACAAGACAACTCCCACGCCGCCCAAGGTAGCAACGTTGCCATCATTGCCATCCAGTCCAACTTCACGAGCACCAGTACCTGATCCAACCAAGTTATTATCAATAGACGATACTCAATCAGTCACTTCTTCATCTACATCACCTTCATTATTATCCACATCATCATCACAACAACAACAATTATCACCCCAACAACTCCAAAAACGACTGTACCACAAACGAACCATGCAATTCTTGAATATGCAAATTAAAATCCTCGCCTACCTAACCTGCCTCCTCCGAAAGGCATTCATCACCAAACCTCCCATCGATGTACATCGTAAATACGGTGGATTCAAATCCAACGAACAAGAACATCGTCGTCATCATCATCATCATCCAAGTAGTAATCACGATCCACTCCCCTGGGCATCTGCCACGACTGTGTCTACCCTTCTAAGACCCCATGAAGAAATGATGGCGACTATTATTATTCAATTGTTGCGCAATTGTCCACGTGAGGATGCCACTCACCGCAAGGAACTATTGTTGTGTACTCGATTGATATTGAGTATTCCGGAATTTCGTACGGGGTTCTTTCGTCAGATTGATAATATGTTGGATGAACGTATTTTGGTCGGGTGTACTACTGCACTTGTCCGTGGTGGAAGTGGGAGTGGTGCAGCGATGACAGCAGGGAGCACACTAGAATTACAAAGTGTCATCCGTCCCCTGGGATACACCGTCCTCGCCGAATTTTTATCCTTTGTAAGGACGAAATTAACTCCGGCACAATTGTCACGAGTCATTCGCATCTTTTCAAGATTGTTGCATGATACACAGACGGATGTTCCGATATCGTTGCAGATCATGTCGGTGAGATTGTTGCTCAATTTGTGTGAGGTGGTGTATCTTAGTAAGGATCCGAATGTGCAGGTTGGACGTGATTTGTTGGTGAGGATATTGATGACGGTGGTGCAAAAGTTTCGTACGTTGAAGGATAAGATACCCAAGATTTTGGAGGATGCGGAACGGGAGGTTGAGGTGAGGGTGAGGAGTGCTGAGAAGGTGGACAAGTGTATGATGTTAGGGGAGGAGGGAATTGATGGTGGTGAATTGTTCCGTGTGGAACATCCTTCTTTGGTAGTAGAAGATGCCACCTTTGATGGGGATTATCATGGCGATCCACTGTTCATCCTTCGTGATGTGCAATCACTTCTCCATCCCATGATTCTCCGGATGAGGAATTTATTTTACTACATCTCCACGTACAGTCATCACATTGACAAGGAGAAACGAAAGGCATCTGTCGCCGGAGATGAACGATATCCTCTCCCTTCATTCGTTACGGATAGGGACAATGACGAGGTTTCTTCGGCCACGCTGAAATTGACCCAGGGCGAACGAGATATTATCTCTGAATTTCTAATGTCGGGGATATCCTGTCTGAAAGTATTTCGGATGGATGTAGATCCAGATGAAGATCCTTCGCTGATGAAACTGTATGACAAATCCAGTCCATCTCCCAAATTTCGCGAAGTATGTGATACGTTTGCGGTGATCTTCACTGGGCTGGAATCGCATAACTTTGCTAGGGTTATTGCACCCAATCTACCAAAGATACTTGAGGAGATTGACAAAGATAGCGCCTTGATTGGGATATTCAGTTCGATGTTATTGGATTCTAGAGGTGTGGGAAAGTCTCATAGCTATGATCTTTGCGCCGTGGTGGTGCCTTACATTTTGGAGAACTTTGACATGCTAGGAGAATACGAGGAAGTACCATGTGAAAAAGAAGATACCGCGAGTGATGATGCCAAAGGGGTTGCTCCTCCTCCAACTCTACGACTCACAAACCGTGCCAACAATCTGTTCAAGATATTCAATCTTGCCTTTTCGTCTCTCATGAAGCATTCTAAAAACGAGGCAGCCTTCCTGCCGCATTTACAAAAGCTTACAGCGGAATGTTTGAAAGGCTCAACAAGAGGACCATTCCTTGTGCCAAATCCCTATTCTAACATTCTGCGGTCAATATTTCGAACGATATCAGCGGGCAAATTCGAAGAGTGAGTCATATACATTGCCTGTCATTCATTTGATCTATCTTCTTTGCCTGCCTCTTATCTCACACCATTATAGTTCGTATAAAGAGATGCATCCTTTAGTAACAACGATTCTCAATGAACTGTACCGTATGTACACGATGACAAGCAACGAACCATTCCGTCTCATAATTATCGAATTATGCTTGACGTTGCCTACGAGGCTATCGGTCCTGCTTCCTCACTTGCCACTGCTGATGAAACTCGTTGTCCCTGCTCTACAGTCAAACGAGGGAGATTTGGTGAACTTGGGTCTTCGGACACTCGAATTTTGGGTGGACAACTTACATCCCGACTTTCTATTTCCCATTTTTGCGCAGCAGAGCTCGACTTTGTGTGAACTTATGCTCGCTCTCACACACCATCTCCAGCCAGCACCGTACCCTTATGGGTTGCTTTGCTTGCGACTGATAGGGAAGCTTGGGGGGAAGAATAGGTTATTTTTGCAGGAGATAATGGCACAAAATCGCGATGCAAATGAGTTGATTACGGCTCACCAGCTCTCATTGCAATGTGAGTGGCTGTGTCAGTCTTCCCCTGAGAGCAACGAAATGTGTGATGACATGGAGCCAAAAGTTTCAACTTCCTCGTTTCTACTGCCGCTCCCTTTGGAACGTGCTGTCGAAGTTTTACGTCTCGTTGCTACGTCGCCGAATATTGTTACTAAGAAGGATGACAAATCAACTGTTCAGTCAACTCCCATCATTGATAAGCATTGCAGCGAAGTATTATTTCAAGACTCCAGATGCCTTGATGTTAACTCTCTTTCGGTTGAATTGATGGAAAACACGAAGAAAGAACAATCTAAAGCTGCTTTCGCTGTGATCAAAGGAGCGCTTGCTTCAGTCCTTGATGTCAACGATAGCGGTGTATTACGCATTGACTGCAGCGGAACTTGTTCCAACGAAGAAGAAAAGATAGAATCGCTTCTCGAAGCGAGCGAAGATGCTGATTCAGGAAATGCTTCGGTTGATTCTGACGTGAACACGGCCGCCTTCAGGCGTATCTGCGATGGTCTTTTTGCTGCAGCTGCTCACGATGGTCTCCGTGAAGAAGCAATGGGGCTGTTGAAAGGAGTTGCAGCACACGTATTCCTGGTAGTATCAAGCAATGAAAAGGACATCATAAGAATTGATAGTGACGGTTCTACTACTGACCCATTTCAAAGCCCTGATGGGTATGAGTCAAGTGATCATATTGATGGCAAGATTAAACCGTTGAAACCATTTGGCTGCTTCCGCCTATCTGGTCCATTGAATGGTGATATTAATCCATTTGCATTCAACCAATCTCTCGTGGATGCTCTCTCTGGGTGCTCAACTTTGGCTGCCACTGAGGTTATCCATTTTGTCATAGACATGTTCCGGCGGATCAACACTAAGATAAAAGAGAGGAAAAGTGGTGACAACAACAATTGCAAAGCAGCAGATAATGAAGTAGACGATGAGGCAGATGACATCAAGGATGGAAGTGTTAAAGGTGAAGGTGTCGAGAAGATGAACGTGGAAGAGACTTCCACATACTCAGATTCAGTAGTCGATCTGAATGGCAACAGTTATGGACAAATCTTGTTTGAGCATCTTTTGAGTGAGTTCTGCCTAGCTTGTTTTAGTAAAGAGTGGATCGCCCGCACTGGTGTTATGGATGGACTCATTTTATTGATGCGGAAGTTGGGTTTGGGATGGTGCAAACATTTCGAAGTTGCGTTACTTCATACTGCTATTTTTGTTGTCAAAGATGCTCCAAGTCATATTGCAAATGCATGCAAGGACGCTATGTTCTTTTTCGTCCGGGTGACATCATTTTTCTACGGAAGTCCAGCTTCGTGGGAGGGTTCTTCTAATATTCATGACATCTTGAGCCCAGATAGAGACAGTCAAATTTTATCTCCGGCAGAGCCTGTTTCTATTAGTAAAGCATCATTGACTTTGGTTGTTGCGGAAATCGCATCCACAAATGCATTAGTACGGTAAGTTTGGTATTCTTTATTTGCAACATTTCAGTTGTGCATTGATACTAAGTCAAACATATCATTTGCAGATTTGCGGTCCGACACTTTCTGCGCGTCGTGTCTAATGATTGCACGTCTCTGGATAAGTTGCTCTCTGGTCACGTCACTTCCTTGAAGCGCCTCCTCTTCGCGAAGCTTTTGCGAACTTTATCACTTCCAGATTTAGTCGCTGTGGTTGATGCGGTAGCTTTCATAAACGAAGCAGTGCCAAATCTTATTCCTATCTCCGATGCGAACATGATGTCATTTCTCGGAGAACTCATAAAAATGATTTGCATAGCTGACGGGGAGATAAGTGATAAAAACTTTGGCAGCGTGGTTTTGATTGATAAGAATGGATGGGCTGTGGATAGTGATGGCGAGCCAATCTCTGGCAATAAACCACTAGTTCAGCCATCGTCCATTTTTCAACGGCACACTATAACACTTGAAGACGACAACATTGGTGCACGCATAGTCGTGCCAGAGGGGCTCAACTTGGGCGTCCAGCTGCGGGTATCGACTTTGTTTCTGTTTCGAGCTGTAGTTCGGCTAGATGAATTCTTTGAAGCTGGTGTGCAAACTCAAATGGGAAATTTACGACCTCACATTGTCGCATTATTATTTCGGTCTCTCATTTCTGAACCTCCTCCGGCGGTCTTAACGAGTACATCAGCTCTCAAACAAGCGCTCAAATTAGTTGAAGGCGTTGAAGATGCAGAGGATGCATCCCCGCGGCATCGGCTGTCGAAGGAATTGATTCAGGCATGCATTCGTCCGATTCTTGTCAATCTAAGGGATCACAAGCAGCTATCTATTCCGCTTCTCAACGGTCTTACGAACTTACTCACGCTACTGTCGTCATGGTTCAACAAATCGCTAGGTGATAAATTGCTGGATCATCTACAACGCTTCCTTGAACCAGAGAAGATAGTTGCATTAAAGCTGTGGAGAGCTGGAGAGGAGCCGCTCGTGGCTGCCGCTGTGATGAATTTGTTCTCAGTGTTGCCTCAAGCTTCAAATTTTGTTGAGGCACTTGTGAAGACGACCATTCGTCTCGAATCCGTTCTATCGGCATACGGAGCTAATTATGTGTGTTCGCCGTTTAGAGAACCACTGTCGCGTTACTTGAATCGCCACTGCGCTGGTACAGTTGGGTTCTTTTTAGAGGAACACCGTCTCTCTAATCCAATGTACAATGACTTGTTTTTCGACATTCTCCATCGCGATGATTCTCGTTCGCTTCGGCATTATCTAGGAGGCAAAGAATGTACTGTGATGCTGCTGAATGTTTGCTTCGAGCGACCTCTTGCTATCATCAGATCAGAAAAGCAGTCACCAACAACGAAGGCAGGCTCCGCTCATCTCAATACATATGGAATCAATCAGTGGTATTCTCCTACAGCGCAACGGAAGCTTGAGATAGCTCGGCAATCGATTGAGATGAAGAAGAAGATTCTTAGTGCAAAGCAGCAAGAAGAGGCGAAGTCGAAAAAAGCGCTTCAAAGCAAGGCCGGAGATAAGAAGTCATCAGATTATCAAGCTGCGTTAAAAGTACATCAAGGTGTGCGTGATGCATATGAACGTGCCCAGAAGGAGGTTGAAGATGCTAAGAGTTCTTACGAGAGACAAATCTCTACAGCATTCCAGCAGGATAGCAAACAACGACCGATGACCACATCTGCGTTGGAGCTACAGACTCAAGGATTTCGTCTGGTCGAGGTGTTGACGAAGCTTGATCCTCAGTACCTCTCGCAACACAATGACGTAGTCCGAGCAATGCGCTGGCTTTGGCGCTCACGAGGACGTCATTATCGACTTTTGCATGAAGAAGAGATGCCTCCTCGCTATCACAACGAGTCTCTGCTATTATCGAGATTTTTGGTGTCGTATTCGCAAGCATGCCCAGAGGATACAGATGTCCTCTTCGATTTGATTCGAATTTTTCTGCAACCTTTTGCTTCGATAGACTTTTCATTCATCAAACAATTTTTGGTGGAAACGATGATAAATGTACTCACATCAGATCAGAAGAGCCAAGTCATGCAACGTTTTCTGACATTGCTCTCTGGCGACGGATCAGAGGAAACCAAAATATTGAGCTGTCAAATGTTGATTATGCCTACTTTGAAACAGGGCAATCCGAAAGTAGTGTTTGGTGATGCATCTGTACGATTATTTGTCAAACTGCTGCTGAACGACGGGGGTGTATTTGGCTCAAAGCTGACCTGCGAGTTGCTGAATATGGTCATAATCCTCCTAGACCAAATGCATGAAGAAGTTGGAGAATATCGAAAAGACATACTGAAGTACATATGGGGCATTCTCAAGACTGACAATTCAAACACGAAGTATATTGGCTATTTGGCTGTGAGCAAATTCGTCGCAGTATTCGAGACGCCGCCGAAGGTGATACTTCAAGTGTACAGATCTCTTTTACGGTCGCACAGTTCAGTTGAGAGACAGAATGTCCATGAAGCCATGAACTTACTTTTACCTAATCTCCATATTCGTCTAGAGGATCCAGATTTGGAATTAGCTCTCAAGTACACTGTCAAAGTAATGCACGAAGTAGAAGACTCTTTGCCTCGAATGGCACACTTCTGGGATGTCATCATTCGTCACGCTCAGTTATTTGAGCGGTTCAAAGTTGAAATTGTACCTTACATGAAGCATGCAGTGTCACTACTTGGTTCGCACTTGCATTCTCATCCTGAATATAGGGAGCTCTCAGTTCGCCTCGCACAGCTAATGATTGAATGGAGCGATGGTGGAGATGCAAAAAGTTTTAGCCAGAAAGTTGCTGATGCTCTCGTGAATATATTTGTGAGAATTGCTCTGTTGAACGCGGAGTCCAAACCAAATCACGTTCATCACCGCGTCAGAGCTCAAGCTCTATCACTGCTGCAGGGCATCATTGCATGTCGCAAAACATGCAACATTGATCCAACTCACTTTCTAGGAACGACTCTCGTTCTGTTGTCGACTAAACCACCAGAGAAGACTGAAACGAAGGACAACAAAGATTCTTCGCCAGATGACGATGCAGAAGGTGAAAAGCGCAAACAGGCTATATTGAGAGCCTGCGTCCAAATTTGTTCGATACTTCAGTGTCACGACCCAACAAACGAGTTCTTGGAATCAAACTTTTGCGAGATATTGTCTAGGTGTTTTTCATTCTTGACATCAACTAATGACTCGAAACTGTCCACAATGTTGGAGAACCTAGTTACTTGTTTATTAACCGACGGGACTGCTAGTTCCGAATTGATTTCTAACGTTACAGTTGCGGTTGATAATGCATTAATTGAATCAAGGAATCGAATTGAGGAGACTGCTTGTGGTTTTTTGGCTGTCTCAATTGTCGAGAAGGTTACAAAGGTAGGCGAAGTCTTCGTTGATCCTTTCGTGAGCTCCCTGTATATGTTAGCAGAAAAGGGAGTGAAAAAGCATATGAAAGAGATGGAGGAGAGCACGGATACAGCATCACTCACGAAGCAAAATAAATTTCACCAGCTTTCATCAACTCCTACGTCAGGGATTCTTGGGACTGCATTTGGCTCGCACTTCAAAGAGGTCGGAAGTAGCAAGGACATGCAAATGAATGACGGTGATCCTAGAAACCAAATCACTATTGATGCCGACAGTTTAAGTACTGAGATGAAAGCGCTGGCCACTTGCATCATGTTGATTGGGTCCAGCGAGAGGGCCTTCCAAAATAATTTTGGGAAAGGATTTGTTGACATATTATTAGCGCTACTGAATTCCAGTAATTCTTTGCCAGTGTTGGTGACGGTTGTGTCAATAATGGGAAAGTGGCTCTTGGCGGAAGGTCAAGCTCCTATTACAAAAAGTGAGCGCAGGGCGATGCTGTTAGGACTAGCCCGATTTGACTTTGAGCGGCTTTCCGAAGTGGAAGCAAGGTGTCTATCAGATCAAATTTGCTGTTTTGTTTTGATGGCGTATGGGTATGACCGGTCTGTAATCGAGAACTATCCATTCGGAGTTGATCGGAATCAATCTATGAGCATCATTCGTGTCTCCTCTCCTAATGGCGGCCTTATTGGGCAAGAGGCATTTCAAAAATTGTTCATCGCTTGCCTGCTTTCTGCAAATCAATACATCAGAACATTGTGCACCGCGATTTTCGGTATGCGATCGAGTGATTGCATTCTAGTGCACGGGGAGCTTTCGAAACTGGCAATTGAAAGGGGATGTCGAGCGAACGACAGCATTGACATCGCCGGCATACCTTATCGAGAACCAGAAGACATCCTTCGGCAACTATTAGGAAGTGATTTTGAGTGCATTGGAGGAAGGCTATGGACCACTGTAGTGCTCGACGTTCTGTTGGCGACTTCTAATCATCAAGGTGGAGTAAGAGCGAGAGCATTGGGTTCTGCTGAAGCTGATGAAGAAGGAGCATTTGCTAGTTTTATGCCGTTGAAGAGCTATGATGATGACTGTGCGCAAGACAATAAGATTGAATTGCGTTACGTTGACTTTGACGACGGCGTATATTCATCTTTCGTTGAAGTTATATCAGCTGAAAGAAGCGAGCAATTTTGTGGCAAGGGCCGCTGCATCGCTGCTGTGCGTCAAATTATTCATGGAGATTCTAGGACCTTTCAGTCACTGTTTGAGCATTGTATTCAAGCAGCCTGGCAGAGTTTACCAAGCAATACTGCCAGGATTTCTCTGGTTCAGCCACTCGAAGCGCTGCTTGCCAAGCCTTACCACTCTCAATTCACAAACGCTTACAATTCCCCTAAAGTCAATGCCATTCAGTCCATGCTGCGACTATTGGTCAAGCTACGTCCTATTCCTGTATTGGATACCTTCCTGTTACAATCACTTTCTTCCGACTATAACGCGATTCATGAGGTGCTGACATATTTTGAGTGCGAGTACGACGCGCTGAGGAAAAATCAGGTAGACGTCGATTCGTCACCGCATCATTTGGTCAAGGCTATCCAACGGTGTTATGATGCATTAGGCGAACGAGATGTTTGCACTTCAATATCATCTGCAATTTCGAGTGCGCAAACAAAATTTGCATTGTCGCTGGATATGTATGGTTTTGTGAATGAATCAGTAGATGCGTATGGTGCTTTGATTGATAGAGCTGGAGATGATACGAGTCTTCTGCCATCAGAGGATGAGCTGCAAATTTGGGAACAGCGGTGGGTTGGGTCACATAAGGACATGAGCCAGTGGTCACTCATAGATGAATTTGCCACTTCCAACGGCGAAGCGCGACTTTCTTTGGAAGCAGCCTGGAAGACAAAGAATTGGGAAAAGGTGAAATCGCTGTTCGCTACTCCATCTGTCGTGGCATTACTCGAAGAAGGTGACCAGTGCGCAAAAATGACGGAGATGTACCTCGCGATACAAGAGGGCAATCTTGATGAAGTTGATAGCATTCATGCACAGATTGCACAATTGTGCCTTTATCGGTGGCAATTGCTTCCATCGATTTCGTCTGGAAGTCAAGCACACCAGTCCCTCTTGCAACAATGCACTAGACTCGTTGAGCTTCGTGAGTCAAGCCAACTCTTGGTTGAGACTAATGCCCATGTATCGAGGCAAACGGTACCGGATTTGAAGACTCTTCTTACGGCATGGAAACACAGGTCGCCGAATCTTTTTGAACCCATTTCTGAGTGGGAAGATCTATTTCTGTGGCGCTCGAATATATTCGATGCAATAACTTCCAATTTTGGTTGGGTCGAACCTGGCACGCTTGCCACTTTGCATGATCGCCCCCACTGTTGTATTACACTCAGCAGGGCAGCAAGAAAGCAGGATCTGAAAGAAGTTTCGACTTTCACAATGAGCAGCCTAGGAGACAGCATCATGGATGTTGATACTGCATTCTTAAAGTGGAGAGAAGAAGTGACAACGTATCAACATTCTTCAGAGAATATGCTGAAGGGTGGGCTGAACTTGGTGAACTCCGCAAACGTTTCTTACTTTAGTGATCGTCAAAAGGCAGAGGTGTTCCGCTTGAAGGCTTATTTCTTGAACGAATTAAAAGACAAGCCTAAGGCGAACCAGGCATACTGTCAAGCAGTTCAGATATGCCCCAATCATGCAAGGAGCTGGCAGGACTGGGGCGATCTTTGCGTCTCACTATCTGATGCTACCCGTAAGAAACTAGCCGATGATAAAGCAGACAAAAAGGATTTGGCGAAGAAAGCTAGTCAGTACTTATCCCAAGCTGCAGGGTGCTACCTCGAAGCACTGCGGGTGGACACAAGCGAACAAAGCAGAGATCGCATTCCACATTGCTTGTCAATGCTTGCTGCGGATGGAAGACAATATGGAAGTGTTTGCAGAACTCTTCAAGCTCGTGGCGCATCAACACCGGCTTGGTGCTGGCTTCCATGGATACCTCAGTTACTTTCAAGCTTATGCAGAGTAGAAGCTCGCGCAGTGAAACCCATTTTAATTGGTATATTGAAGGACCATCCGCAGGCTCTCTATTACTCATTGCGGTCGTTTTTCTTGGAGCGCAGAGATGTTGAGAAGAGTATGCCGGATCAAAAAAGTGATTGTGCTAGCAAGGAAGAAAGCGATTATCAGTCATCCCTCAAACTTGCTGAGATCATTATGTCAAGCCTTCGCAAAACTCACCCAGTTCTATGGAATAGGCTGGAAGTAATATTGGATAATCTGATCGTCAGATTCAGACCCAGCTACGAGGCAGAACTGTTGCAGACAATAATCGCACTCATCAATAGAACAATAAAAGCTGAAGAGAAAATACACGACAACGCTGATGGTGATAACAACGAGGAGAAGCGAATGGAATATTATGAGAAAACTCTATCCAGAATTGGCGACAAGTTTTTCAGCAAGAGCTCGTCGCTCTCTAAAAAGGCTCTTCATTTTCAGTCCAGATATGGGTCCTTATTTGATAGCGACTTTGGTCAGTCTAATCTTGGATCTTTCGAAGAACTTATTGAGAAGCTGCAAAAATGGAAAGCGTTGCTTGAGCGTCAGGTGTCGCGTGTCCCGACTAAGTGCAAGTTATCCGAAAGCTCACCAGCGCTTTCTTGGTTTTCCTCGCAAGCTCCTGATATGTGGGCTGGCGCCTGCAGTTCCAAATCGTTCTCTGCATCAAATTCACGGCAGGACTCGCTCTCATCACCTCAATTCTATGATTCTACTCGATCATCTGCACTGAAAGCGGCTCGGGCAAGTTCCTATTCAGTTCTTCTTGCTGCTCAATCTGAGGGCATCGATGGTTACGCTGGGGGAGGGGCAGCAGCTGTTGAAATACCTGGTCAATACTCTCCAACGTCAACTGGCGTTTTTGATTCTAGACCTATTCCAGAAATGCATGCAAAACTCGTCCGATTCAAACAAATATTGGAGGTTACTAGCACAGGTTCGACGAAACAACATGTGCATCGGATAACTATGATCGGCAGTGACGGGAAAGAGTACAAGTTTTTGTTGCAACTAGCGGCCCCTTATTCAACGAGAACTGATGAGCGGTCGGCTCAGATGCAATTTATTATGGGTAAAACTCTTCGTGGTGACATCCGGGCATGCAGGAGAGGTTTAATTGTCCGTCCTAATGTAGTCATTCCGCTCGCACAGCGAATGAGAATGTCAGCAACACAGGATTCTCATCAGTCAATGGAGTCTATTCTGCATTGCGTGCAGCGATCAACTATCGATCTTCCGACGCACTTTCAGGAAATGGTTGATGAACGCGTGTCTAAAATTGGGGATATTGACAACGACGCGAGACTCACAGCCGAAAAGAATGCTAAGCTCGAAGTGTACACAGAAATTTGTCAACATCACATGTCTTCAGACAATTTGACCAAATATATGATGCAGATTCTTCCATCTACAGAGTCTCTTTGCCAATTCCGTAAAGAATTTGCCTCTCATTTGGCAGCGAACTCGGTTCTGCAGTATGCATTAGCAGCAGTTGAAAGAACTCCGACGAGATTCGTGCTTTGTAACAAGACAGGACAGGTTCTGGCTCACGATTTGAGATCATCGTACAATCACGGGTTACTTGAAAATCAAGCTGTGCCATTCCGATTGACAAGGAATATAACTGAATTCATTGGGCCATTTTTATTGGACGGTGTGTTTGTTCCATCATTTGTTAGTATCTCTGGAGCTATGTCATCAAGACGAAACGTTTTGGAGCCTATGTTACATTTATTGTTGAGAGACGATGTTATTTCTTGGTACACAAGCAAAACCTCCGCTGCAAATGACAAAAAGATACAAGACATTGAGCTGCAGCTATCAGATCGAGTATGGAAAAATGTCCGCTTTGTCCAACAACGCCTTGATTCATGTGCCCCAGAGCGAGTTGAGAATGCGGCTGAAGCGATCAAAGGTACTGTTGCTCCAATCGACATGAAGGTGCGCACACTTGTTGACGCAGCTTGCAGTGTCGACAGATTGAGTTCCATGGCACCATCGTACCAGGCGTGGTTATAAGTATAAGCATGAAATTGTAACATAATTTGTTTTGTTGAATATATATAGAACATTTCGTCCTCCAAGCGCGATATAGTGGCACCGCTTGAGACCGCTTACGCTTGCTTGGCTACCATAGATAGTGATATTCCTTCACTTGAGGGGCCTTTACTAGGGAGTTTGGGTGTCCAAGCTCTTTGGGCTTTGAGCCGTTGAGTGGGAGCAGTGAGTGCGAGCCCACGGAATTCCTACGTAGACAGATAATATAGTGTCTGTGTAGAAGTAGAAAGCGAGCACCCACCCAAGCCGGGAGCACTGCAGCACCCAGCATAGTTGTAAGAAAA
>Ga0209652_1002654_pt1 | contig 13647 bp, 9 predicted proteins | sample SaaInl74LU_5_DNA_FD_184641 | JGI IMG/M metagenome (GOLD analysis project Ga0209652, IMG submission 184641) | Marine microbial communities from expanding oxygen minimum zones in the Saanich Inlet - ESP_74LU_5_DNA (SPAdes) (version 2) | ecosystem: Environmental > Aquatic > Marine > Intertidal zone ...
CTTCCGGTGGTCCTCTCGACCGAACGCGACGGACCCGACGCGGCGCTGACCGTCTTCCCCTGTCGTCTCGCGCTCGTCTCCCCTTCCCTTCCGACGCAGGCGCCTCCGTGCTGGACCTGTGCACGTACAAGGGGGACTTCGACTCCGACAAGCTCGACCCTTTGGCGAAGGGGCCGGAGAAGTCCCTGGAGTACCGCATCAACTTCTCGCACAAGTCGCGTACAATCTCGCCGTGGCACGACATCCCGTACCGCGCGTCGCCGGACACGTTCCACATGATGTGCGAGATTCCCAAGTGGACGCGCGCCAAGTTCGAGATCGCGACGAAGGAGCCGGGCAACCCCATCAAGCAGGACGAGAAGAAGGGCGTGCTTCGCGAGTACAAGCACGGCGACATGCTCTTCAACTACGGATTCATGCCGCAAACCTGGGAGGACCCCGAGCACGTCTCGGCGGACACCGGGTTCAAGGGCGACGACGACCCGCTGGACATGGTGGAGATCGGGTGCCGCCAGATGAAGTGCGGGCAGGTGGCGGAGGTGAAGGTGCTTGGTGTGCTCGCCATGATCGACGACGGCGAGACGGACTGGAAGGTGTTCTGCATCCGCACCGACGACCCCCTGGCGGGCGCCATCAACGACGTCGACGACCTCGAGCGCGAACTCCCGGGCGTCGTCTCCACCATGCGCGAGTGGTTCCGCGAGTACAAGGTGGCGGAGGGCAAGCCCCTGAACGCGTTCGCGCTCGACGAGAAGTGCATGGACCGCGAGTACGCCGAGAAGGTCATCGAGGAGACGCACGGGTTCTGGAAAAACGCCGAGGAAAAGCTCAGGAAACTCGCGGCGCCGTGAAGACGCGCGAGATTCTCGTCTTGAAAGAGCGATCCAAACTCGATCGTACCTCGCGAGACGGCGACGCGCGTCGTATTAGACGCGCGCCGCGCCAACTAACGCTTCCGACGCTTTACGTTGTGATGCGACGTGTACTACGCGTGTATTAATGCGTCACCCTCTGTAACGCCTCGACTCGCCGCGTGATTTCCTCCACCGAGACGCCCGCCAGCGCGGCGACTTTCTTCGCCGCGTCCTTCTTGAGATCCAGGAACCGCTCCACCACGTCGCCGTCCACGAACCCGCGCGCCGGTCGCGTCTGGTGCTCGTTGTGGAACGAGCGCCACTTCTCGTGCGACAGCCCTCCGACACCCTGTACCACGACGTTCATGGCGTTCTGCACTTTGAGCGCGAATTCGAAGACGTCTTTTTCCAGAGTCGCCAAGACGCCCAACGCGCCGTTCACCGTGCCGAAGAGCGTACACTCGGCGCTGACGTCGCCGGCGTCGCGCGCCTTGGCGACGAGGCTCCCGCGCCTGAACCGGTTGACGAACTCGCCGAGGTGGAACTCGCCAGCGACGTCCAAGCGCGAACGCTCCTCGTCCGTGCTCGCGTCCGAGTTGCGACGAAGCGTGAACAAGTTGAACGAGTTTTCCGCGCCCAGGTACGCGTCGTCGTCGAGCGCGTCCACGGCGGTCATCCAGTTTGGGTTGAAGTCGCGCGCGAGTTCCACGATGGCGGATTCGTTTGGCTCGTAGCGCAGGAGAGACACGGACTTCATCAGGTCGCCCACCACGATGAGGTCACCCCGGACCTGCACGTACAGAGCCACGATGTGCCCGTGGTGCGAGCACTCACCGATCAGCTCGTGGTCGCCGGCGATCCCGTCGGCGTTTGGATCGCGTTCCGTCGCCCCCGCGCCGCTTGGACCGTCGCTCGCCGCCCCCTCGCCGTTTCGCGCCACCCACCGGAAGAGCTGCACCTTGGAGTTGACGCCCGCCAGGAGCTTGCCGTTGAACGCGTTCAGGTTGTACACCGCGCCCTTCACCTCCTTCTCCGCGACGAGCACTAAAGTGTCGCGCACCACCTTGAACACCAGCACGCGCCCGCGCGAGGGCTCAACTTCCTCGGGCGCGGCGAACGCCGTGCCCACCACGAAGTACGAGTTTGGATCGTCGGCAAACTCGCACGAGATGACGGCGCCGTCGTTTTCGTTTTCGCGCAGCGCGTACGCGTGCTTCGTCTCGAACGTCTCCGCGTCTAATAAACGCACGAAGTGCTCGTCGCCGTTGCTCGAATTGTTCTCGCGCTGCGTGAGCACGGCGAAGGTGTTCGTGGCGGGCTGGTGCGCGATTCTTCGCGGCTGCTCGCCCAGCGGCACGGCGCGCACGTGCAGCTTCTGGATGTCGTCGACGCCGCCGATCACGAGGTCGGCGTCCGAGCACAGCGCGAGCGAATCCGGAAACGCCGCGCAGTCAAACGGCGAGGCGTGCGCGACGTCGGGCACGTTCACGTTGGAGAAAACGAGCTTACCGTTGTTGCCGTAGATCACGGTCGGTCTATCGGAGCCCGCGAAGACGTGCCGGGCGTTTTTGTTTTTGAACGCGCGAAGCGTTACTGGACGGGCGCCGAGCGAAACCGTCTTGGGCGACTCGGAGAGGTCCAGCGTCCCGCCGACCGCGCCTTTTGTCGTGTCCAACGCGAACGCGCTCAAACCGCCGTCGCCCGTGCCGACCAGCAGGTACGAAACGCCCTCGAATTTGCACAGCAGCACCGCACGCGGGATCACGCCGCTCGCGGAAGCGCCACTGTTCAAAAGACCGCCGGAACCGCCCGAGGCGGTTCCGGTTTCGTCCGGAGACGCCGCGTCTCTGGCGTCCGCCCTTGTAAGCGCCGCGCGCGACAGGAGAGCCAGCCCCGGCGCGGAGAAGGTTTTCACCTCGGCGCTCCAGAGGCCCACCGCGCACGCCTCCGCGGGCTTGCCTTCCTCCAGCGGCGAGCAGTCCAGGCATGCCACCTCGCCTCCCGGGTCAACAGTCGCGACGACGGCGATCAGAGACGATGACGCGTCTAAAGGCTCCGTCCCGACGCCGTCGACGTCCATGGACGTCGTCGAGTTCTTGGGAGACGAGACGCCGACGCGCAGCGAGACGAGTTTACCGCCGGATGTGGCGACGACGACGACGTTCGCGTTCCCGGACGCGACGCCGATGGTTTCCGGTTCGCCGTGTTCGTTTTTGGGCGACCAGCTGGCTTTTAGCGCGCCCGTGGCTGCGTCCACGAGCCGCACCCCGGACGACGTGACTTGGCACGCCATCCCCCCCAAAACGTTCCCGGTCCACAGCGTCTGCTCGGTTGCGACGAAGCCCTCAAACTCGCACTCGCCGATTTCGTCCGAGGCGTCGTCGACAGCCAACACGCGCGTCTCGCGCATGAAGGTCACCACCAGGAACGTGTCGTGCGGCGCGTCGTCGCCGTTCTTCAAGCTCCAGCAGCCCTTGATCCCGGGGAGCTCCGCGGCGGCGCGCTCTTGGATGCCGACGCCGTTGCGCACCACGCGCAGCGAGCCGTCTTTGGCGACGCCCGAGCACGTCACGACTTGCCCCTGGCCGTGCCGATCCAGGTCCACCACCGCCATGTCCACGATGGGACCGAGGTTGGGGAAGGTCTCCAAAATCTCCACAAACGTCGTCGAGTTCTGGTCAACGCTCGAAAGGTCAGGAGGGTCTTCCGAAACAAGCACGGGCTGCGCGTGCAGACGCACGAGCTGCGAGTCGCCGTACGCCGAGCCGACGTACGCGACGCCGTTGTCCAGGTACGAAATCGCCGACGCGATGGACGTCGAACCGAGCGGCTCCAGTTTCAACGAGACGACGCGTTCGCCGTCGTTCTGAAGCACCAGCAGGTGTAACACTCCGGCGGCGTCCGAGAGCAAAAAACGCGAGCCGTCCGCGTCCACGGCGCCGTGCGCCATGAACGGCGCCGCGCGCGTCGCGACGGCGACGGCGCGCGTCGTCGTCGTCGTCCCGACGTCAACTGACTTCGAAGACGTTCCGCTCACGGGAGCCTTCCCTCTTGTTTCCGCGTCAACGCTCATATGCGGCGCGTTCGCGTTCGCTCCGTTGACGTAGACGATCACCGTCTCGCCGAGCAGGATGGCGCCCCCTAACGGCGCCGGGACGGGGATGACGCGGCTGGTGCCGCCCTCGAGGTCGGATTGCGCCCACGGCCCTATAACCAAATCCTTCGTCTTCAGGTCAATCTCGTACGTCTTCACGTGCCGGGCCTCCTTCGTGTCCTGGTGCAGGACCGCGATGGTGGGTTTAGAGCACCCGTGCAGGAACGCGACGTCCACGACTTGCAGCTCGTCCAGCCGCACGTTGAACGCCTCGCGCATCTGCCCGGTGCGGTCCAGAGGAAGGCACTTAAACAAGCCGTCGTACAGGTGCGCGCCGGCGACGCGGCACTCGGGGTCCACGATGCCGATCTGCCCGCACTCCGCGGGGCGCCCTATTCTGTCCGTCAGATCCCCCATCGCCTCGGTCACAAGCTCGCCCTTGGACGAGTCGTACGCCAAGACGCAAAACGCGCCGCGCTCGGTGGCGAGGAAAATCAAATGCTTCTTTTTCAGCGGAGGCTTGAAGAGCGCGAGAGTCGCGACGCGCCCGTGGATGGGCGCGTCCACCACGGCGCGCAGACCCTCGGGCGTGAGCAAGTAAATCTCCAGGCGCGTGCATTTCCTGTGTGTCGTTTTGGAGCGAAACAGAGAAGTGTCAGACGAGTGCGCGGACGCGTCGCCGCGAACGTCCGCGCGCAAAGAAAGTCCACCGAGAAAGCTCGACCGGACGGAGCGCTGCGCTTTTCGAACGAGGCGGTGGAGGCGTCGTGGAAGCGTCGGAGGGGGGTGGGTTCGAGACGCGGCGGGGACGTACGCCACGATCAGGTTGAGCTCATCATCGTGCGTGAAGTTGCCGACGACGCTGTGCGTCACGCTCGTGGGTTTGTGTGCCTGCTCGTGTCGACGCGTGGGCGGAGACGTCAGATCGCGGGGATGGCGGTGCGCGAACAAACAACGAAATCCGCGCGGTGACGCGGAGGAGACGCGGGGGGGGGCGTACCGTGACCACGTAGTTGTACGCGCCGGGCGTCGGCCCCATGTTCGATGGGCACGCTCGGTCCTGCGCGCGGCGATCGATCGGCCGGCGGGCGCCACGTGAACTGACAGGAGGAGGGCGCCCCTAAAGTTAAATAAGTTAGCGCTCGCCACCGGCAGCGCGGAGTCGAGCAAGTGCCTGCTGGCTGCAGTGTTGACTGTCGTGCCCAATTTGGAACCCGTGAAAATCACACCCCGCCGCGCGCTCGGCCTCGCCACGTCTTGTCGCACGCCGAGGAGCAGGACCCGGACGTGCAGAGAGTGCACGGGAAGCGTGGAGTGACAGCCGCCATGGCACCCAAGAAGGTGCGTGTTCGTCGCGGTGGCGGTTTTCCGGCGTCGCCCGCATCACTTTTTCTCGCGCGAGCGCCCGCGATGGCCGGTGCCGCGTCCGTCCGCGACGTCGAACGACCCGCATCTCGGCCGGTGACCGAGTCTACGGCCGCGGGAACGCGACGAGAGACGGACCGGTTATGAAATCGGGCGTTCGCGTCGATCAGAACACCTCGAGGCGGCTCGCATCGCTCGCGGCGCGCGCGAAGCGGCGACTTCGCCGCGCGGAAGCACGGCACGAACGGCAACAAACAATCGAGCGCGCTTCGGTGACCGAGTCGAATCACGCGCCGAGCGCGCGTCCGCGTCTCACCGACTGACCGTCTCCCCTCCCCCCTTCTCCGCGTGACGTCACGCGCGCGTCCGCTCGGTCGTTCTCGCGCTCGCGATGACCCCGCCGCGCCTTCGCACGCCGATCCCCCGCTCGCTCGCGAAAATCAGGATGGCGCGGAGAAGAAGAAGAAGAAGGGCGGTTTGAAAAAGAGCGAGCCCGCGATGGACGCGTTCGACGAGCCCGAGCACGTCATCGTGCGGCCGGATAACCAGCTCGTGCTGACGGAGAAGGAGCTGGACGAGGAGATCACGAAGCAGCTCACCGCGAACAACCCGAACGCGCCCGCGAACCTGGCGAGGTACAACGAAAAGGAGCGCGCGTTCAAGTTTGAGCCGACGGTGGACCAGCTCGTCGTCCACTACGCCGTCGACGGTTTCCTGCTGCACAACGAGTCCGACGAGGCCGCCAGGCAGGTGGCGCTGGAGGAGCTGGAGGCCAAGACCATGGCCGAGTGGGTCGCCTCCATCGACCCGGCCGCCGCCAAGAAGGCCAAGGAGGCGGAGGAGGGCGCCGAAGCCGGCGCCGAGGGCGCCGACGCCGGCGCGGATGGCGGCGACGCCGCCAAGGAGGGCGACGCCGACGCCGACGCGAACGCCGGGGAGGACGCGGACGTTCCCACCGGGGACGACTCGAAGCAGCTCCGTAACCAGTTCAACTTCGCGGACCGCGCGTCTCAGACGGTGAACAACCCCATGCGCGACCGCGAGAGCGAGACGGAGCCTCCCGCGACGAGCGCGTTTTCCGAGAGCGCCACGCAGTGGGCCATCTACGACGCGTACATGGAGGACCAGGAGCGCATGGCTTTGCAACGCGAGATACAGAAGAAAAACAAGCTCGCGGCGAAAGAGGGCGGGAAGAAAGACAAAACGAACGAGTCGCTTCCCGTGAAACAGAAGAAGCCCGAGCTCATGGCGGGCGCGCCGATGACGAAGGCGGTTCGGGTGATGGAGCGCATGGTGAATCAAAACTCGTACGACGACATCGCGCAGGATTTCAAGTACTGGGAGGACCAGAGCGATCAGTTCCGGGAGGGCGAAGGCACGTTGTTGCCTTTGTGGAAGTTCTACAACGAGAAGGCGAAACGAAGGCACGTCACCGCGATCTGCTGGAACCCGGAGTACACCGATTTGTTCGCCGTCGGGTACGGTTCGTTCGACTTCGTGAAGCAGATGAGCGGTTTGATTTGCTGTTACTCGCTCAAGAACCCTTCCCACCCCGAGTACGCGTTCACCACCGAGAGCGGCGTGATGTGCCTGGACTTCCACCCTTCGCACTCTTCGTTGTTAGCGGTCGGTCTGTACGACGGGTCCGTGTTGGTGTACGACGTGAGGAACAAGATGAACCGCCCCATCCGCCAGTGCGACGTGAAGACGGGGAAGCACACCGACCCGGTGTGGCAGGTGAAGTGGCAGCCGCGCGACGTCAGCGAGAAGGATCTGGTTTTCACGTCGGTTTCGTCGGACGGGCGCGTGACGCGCTGGACCATGTCCAAGTCCGAGCTTGTTTACCAGGACGTGATGGAGCTCAAGCTGGTGGCGGATGCAGAGGTGGGGGACGATTCGAGCGACGCGCGTCCTCCCGATGTCGGGGACGGTGCGGATGACGACGCGGCGCTCGGATCGCTCGCCGGCGGGTGCTGCATCGACTTCAACAAGGAGTTCGATCATCTGTTCGTGGTGGGCACCGAGGAGGGTCGCGTGCACAAGTGCTCGACGGCGTACAACTCGCAGTACCTGGAGACGTACGCGGGCCACCACATGGCTGTGTACACGGTGAAGTGGAACGAGCACCACCCGCGCGCGTTTCTCAGCGCCTCGGCGGATTGGACCGTCAAGCTCTGGGACCACGGTTTCGCGAAACCGGCGATGAGTTTCGACCTGAACAGCGCCGTCGGCGACGTCGCGTGGTCGCCGCTGAGCACGACGACGTTCGCGGCGGTGACGAGCGACGGGAAGGTGCACGTGTACGACCTACACGAGAACAAGCACGAGCCGATGTGCGAGCAGAAGATCGTGCGCAAGGCGAAGCTCACGAAGATCGCGTTCAACCCCGTGCACCCGGTGATTTTGGTCGGCGACGATCGCGGATGCGTCACGTCGCTGAAGCTCTCGCCCAACTTGCGAAAAGGGGATAACGACCCGGCGCGACTCGAGGCGCTCGTCGAGGTGGCGCTCAAGGGCGAGGAGTGAGCGACGCGCATGAGTCGTGGCGAACGTATCCATAGCGTGGTGTTGTAGTCATACGAACGAACCGTGTAGAGACGTCGACGCGCGACGCGACGCGCGATCCATCAGACGACGCGTCCCGCTCACGAGACTTTTCGACGCGAATGAGTTACAGTAAAAAATGAACAGGCTGGTGTAAAAATCTCGCGCGCCTCGCCATCACCGCGTCGGCGCGGGCTCTCTCTTTTCGCTCTCCTTCCCGCTCTCGTGGCCCGCGCCCCGGCCCGCGTCCCCGCCGTGCTCCGCGAGCGCGTCGCGCAGGCGGTGCACCTTGCTCACGCTCGCGCTGAAGGACGCCACCTTCCCATCCTTACCCCGGTACATGTGGAAGAAGGGCAGAACCTTGACCCCCATCGAGCGGCACATGTCTTTGTTATCGTCAAACTCCACCTTCAGGAACACGGCGTCCGGGTTTTCCGCCGCGAGCTTGCACAGCTTCGGGTACAGCGCGCGGCACGCGCCGCACCACCGCGCGTAGAAGTCCACCACCACCAGCGCGTCGCCCGCGCGCTGCAACTCGCCCAAAAACGCATCCATCCCGTCGCAGTCCTTGACGTTTTCGGGGGCCTCCTTCTCCCACCACGCATCCTTGGGGTCCACGCGGCCGCCCATGCGCGCGCGGACGTCGCGCGACACACCGCGGCTCGCGCCGAACGAGGGGACGAAACCTGAGTGCGACATCGCACCCCTCCCGAGGCGCTCGTCGCCTCCGGCGGACGCCAGCGCGACGGCGTCGCGAGATCCCCGGCGTGCAAACCGAGGCGACGCGTTTCGGGCGAACGCATCCCTACCCGCGCGGGACCCGCGGTCGCGGCGCCCGAGCGCGGGCGCGACCGCCGCGGCGGACGCGAAGAGAGCCGTGGTGGCCATGCGGGCGCGCGCGGAACTCGACGGACGCCTCGGGACGTGGAGGGCGTACAGACGCGTGCGCGCGTGCGTGTTTGAAAACCCACCTCGAAGCGTCGGCGGCGGGTTGACAACGGAGCAGACCACCGGAAACTCGTCGTGCGCCACGAGACGACACGCGACCTTTCAGTTCGTGGCTCAAAGGTTGGCTCACCGAATCGGAATCGTTTTTGAGACGCGATCAACGGGAGAGCGCGAGCTTTCAGACGAGCATCGAAAATTCTCTTCGTTTTCTCCTCGGTCGGCGGCACAGCGAAAAAGCCGCCGCCCGGGGTCCCAGTCCGCGACCGCGCCCGGCTCCCGACGAGCGCCATGGGTCGAGGCGAGGACGGCGCCGAGCTCGCTTCGTCCAGCTATGCGTCCACCCTTCCCCCGACCCGGTGGGACGGCGGGTCAACCGGCGTGGACTCGCACAAGCTCAGCGTCGCGCCCATGCTGGACTGCACGGATTCGCACTTCCGGCGCTTGGTCCGGCTCGTGTCGCGCCGCGTGCACCTGTGGACGGAGATGGTGCACCAGGACGCGGTGATTCACGCGCACGAGACGCGGCCGAGCCTGCTGTCGCACGGGGACGAGGAGCACCCCCTGACCGTGCAGCTGGGCGGCGCGTCCCCCGAGCGGCTCGCGCGCGCGGCTTCCATCTGCGTCGACGAGTACGGCTACGACGAGGTGAATCTGAACTGCGGGTGCCCCAGCGCCAAGGTTGTGGCGAAGCCCGAGCTGGACAAGCGCTTCGGCGCCGCGCTCATGCTCGACACGGACTTGGTGGGCGAGTGCCTCCGCCGCATGAAGGAGGCGGTGGACGTCCCGGTGACGCTCAAGCACAGGCTCGGCGTGCGGAGATCGTACGGAAAGCAGTCGTTTACTCCCGACCCCGACGCGCTCGACTCGTACGACTTCGTGTCGTCGTTCGTGGACGACGTGCACGCGGCGTCCGGCGTTGAGCACTTCGTGGTGCACGCGCGGTGCGCGGTGCTCGGCGGGCTCAGCACGACCGCCAACCGCAACGTCCCGCCGCTGCGGTACGACGAGGTGCACAGGCTGGCGGAGGATTTCCCGAACCTAGGCTTCTCCCTCAACGGCGGCGTCGAGACGGTGGACGAAGCCGTCGCGCATTTGAAAAGCGGAGCGTTGCGCGGCGTCATGATGGGACGCGCGGTGTACCGCAACCCGGCGATCCTCGCGGATGTCGATCGCAGGATCTACGGCGTGACGGATGTCGCGGTGCGTGGTAAGGTCGCGGATGTGCGTGCCGCGGATGTCAAAACTCTTTGGCGCGACGACGGCTGGGTCGCGACGGCGACGCGAAAGAGTCCGACTTCGCGAAAAACGTATCGCCGCCGCGAGACGTTTTTCGCGCTCGACTCGGATCAGCAGTCTATGTGCGTGACGCGGCGCGACGTCCTGCGTCGGTTCGCCGTGTACGGCGACGCCGTACTCGCCAAGAAGCTGGATGAGTTGGAAAAACACCCGAAGGCGCTGGGGGAAGCGCGAGCGCTCGCGAAAGCCGTCGGCGGCGTGACGTACGGCGTGCGTTCAGGGGCGTCGTTCAAACGAAACCTGGAGAGCGGATTGGGGCGGTGGACCGAGCGTCTGCTGTCCGGCGAGCGCGCGGAGTCGCTGTCGTTCGCGGACCTGGTGGATGACTGCGTCGAGGGGCTCGGCGCGGAGGGCGCGGAGGACATGGAGACGCCCATGCGCGAGCCTTTGTTTTCGGAGCGGCGGCGTCGGGGTGAAGCGCGCGGCGACTTGAAAGCCGTCGACGCGTCGTGCGCGGGAGAGACGCGGGAGTCGACCGACTCGGGATCGTGAAGCGCGGAAAAACGCGTTCACTATAGGCACTCCAAACGTGCGGTAGTCCACTGGAACGTCGTATTAACATACGGTATCATGAAAGAATATCCACTATGCGCGCGCGTTTTTCTCTACACGGCTCGTTCGTCTGTTTGTCGCAATCGCCGCAAAAGAATCGCCTTCGCGTCCGGTTGGTCAGTCGCTGTCGCTCTTACGCCTCGATAATGGCGTCGATGGCGTGGAGGATGGCGTTGTCCACCTTGATGTCGTTCTTCTTGAACTTGGCGCCGTTCACGGCGCCGCCGGAGATGGTGATGGTGGTGCCCGCGATGGTCTGGAGCTGCGTGCCGTCGGGCATGTTCTCGAGCCTGTGCGCGCCCTGCACAATGTGCGACTTGATCATGTTGGGCAGGTTGGGGTGCTCCATGATCTCCATCTTGGTCTTGCCGATCTTCTGGATGAACGCGGTGAAGGCGTCGTCGTTGGGCGCGAACACGGTGATGGGGCCGGGGGAGGTCATGATCTCCTGGCAGCCGGTCTGCGGTCGAGCGGAGCGTTTCCAGAACGGAGGGGACGCGTCAGAAAAACATTTTTTGTCAGCACTCGTTCGAAGACTGCAGCGCGCTCGACATCCACTTTGGATCGAGCCATCGAGTTGCGTGAGAAAAAAGACGTCGCATCGCGCGGTCGGTCGAGCGCACGAGTCCGCGTGCGGCGGTGACGCCGCGTCTCGCGACGCCGCCGCGACTCGAGGGATCGGGAGACGGCCCGTCTGACGACCGCGCGCCGAGTCGATCGTCGTCGCCGCGCCCGGCGCCGACGACGGTAAGGGCGCGGTTTTCTGCTACGCGCGCGTCGACCTCTCCGGGCCATCATCTTTCGGCTACGCGTACGTGCATAAGCTGTCGAGCGCCTCCGCGACGTACGACGGGATCGTGTTAAACTCCGGGTTCGGCGCGAGTTTGTCGCTCACGGGAAGGTTCCTGTTAGTGACGCGCGCGGCGGCGTACGGACGCGTTGGGTTCGGCGTCAGTAAAGGCGACGCGTCGGTGTTCCTCCTGGCGCGTTCGAACGCCGCGAAGTTCTCACTGAACGCGTCGAGCGCCGACGTGAACGCTGTGGTCGCCACGGACGAGGGGCGTTGGACCTTAGACGCCGTGCTGGTCCCGGAGGACACGCCCAGCGGCGAGCCCGCGGAGACGTCAAACGGCGCTGGGTCTATAAACGGCGAGACTGTCTCGCTGGGCGTCGTTTCGCGCGCGTCTGAAAACGGGCTCGGCGGCTCGGTGAGCTCGTTCCGCCGCGTCGCCGACGCCACCACCGGCGACTTGAAGTGGACGTTCCAGAGCCGCCAAACCTCGGCGGATGTCACGGGTGTCTCTGGGTCCGTCACCGGGTTCGGACGAGCCGTCGCCGTCGACGACGGCGCCGTCGTGGTGACCTCGGCGGGCGCGCTCAACGCCACGGACGCCGCCGAGGACTTTCACGAAGGCGCGGGCGCCGTGACGCGGTTCCGGAAAAACGATCCGTCCCCGTCGCCGCCGCCGCCGCCATCGCCGTCGCCGCCGTCGCCGCCGCCGCCGTCGCCGCCGCCAACGCCGTCGCCGCCGCCGTCGCCGCCGCCGATGCCGTCGCCGCCCCCTCCGCCGCCGCCGTCGCCGCCGCCGTCGCCGCACCCGCCGCCGCCCTCGCCGCCGCCGCCGTCGCCGCCGCCGTCGCCGCCGCCCGCGCCGCCGCCTCCCCCTCCGCCGCCCCCGCCCCCGCCGAACGTGGGCGCGGGCGTGGTGCTCGAGCTGCAGGTGCGCGCGCCGTTCGCGAACACGTTCGAGGGCATCGACGCGTCGACGCGCAACAAGACGCGCGTGGCGTTCGCGCGCGCGCTGGGTCTCGCGGACGTCGAGAACGATTCGCCCAACGTGAAGGTCACGGGGATGAAGTACAACGTGACGTTTTCCGTGGGTCTCTCGGGCGTCGACGCGGAGGCGTGGTACGGCGAGACGTACGGGAACACGTTGCCAAACGTGGTGGCCGCCAGGTTCGCGCAGGTGGCGAGATTGCCGCCCGCGGATGTCAAATGCGGGTTCCCGAACCGCGACGTACCGGTCGGAGAGACGGCGGGCAACTCTCCGTCGCGGCGGAAACTGCATTTCGACCAGCCCGAAAAAACGTCCGTTGGATCGGCGCGGCGCGCTTTGGTGGAGCGTCCAGAACGACAGCGTCGGGCTCTCCTGGCGAACTTCTCGTCTCCCAGCGGGTCGCCCCCGTACCCGGGCAAAGCGCCGCACCCGTCGCCTCCCCCCGCGGCGCCGACGTTCCCGTCGCCGCCGCCGACGCCGCGTCCGCCGTCGCCGCCGCCGCACCCGCCGCCACAGCCGTCGCCGCCGCCGTCGCCGCCGCCGCAGCCTCCGCCGGCGCCGCTGGTCGTGCCGGTGCACGTGCTCGTGTCCGCGGAGGCGGCGCTCGCGGACCTGGAGACGCTCGGGGGCGAGATCTTAAACCCCACGCGCGAGGCGAACGATATCACGACGCCTTCGGTGTCTCTCTTGACGAGGGCGATGGACCCCGACGTCGCGACTGGCGCGGCGCCGGCGACGGCGGACGCGTTCGAGAGCGGCTCGCCGACGGTGGCGGCGAAGTTTACCGTTCTCATAGAGTCCTCGCTGTACGGGACCGATCCGGACTTTACCTACGTGGACGGCGCTTCCGTGATCGAGTCGCTGACGCGGTCGAACGGCGACGCGCTGATCACCGCGTTCGCGGCGGAGGGGTTATCGAGCGCGGGGTTAGTGTTGGAGGTGGCGACGACGACGTACGTCTTAAAGGCGCCGCCGCAACCGCCGTCGCCGCCGTCGCCGCCTCTGGCGCCGCCGTCGCCGCCCGCGCCGCCGAAGAGGGACGCCGCGCTCATCGACCCATCCGTGTTGTACCCGCTCGCGGGAACGTTCGCGGTGGTCGCGGCGGTGTACGGGATCATACAGGCGGCGGCGGCGAAGAAGCGGAAGAAGGTGCAGCCGGAGAGGCTGTAGCGCGTTTTCGGGGTGTTTTAGAATGTACTTTTAGGTTTAGGTTAGG
>Ga0209652_1002657_pt1 | contig 13638 bp, 10 predicted proteins | sample SaaInl74LU_5_DNA_FD_184641 | JGI IMG/M metagenome (GOLD analysis project Ga0209652, IMG submission 184641) | Marine microbial communities from expanding oxygen minimum zones in the Saanich Inlet - ESP_74LU_5_DNA (SPAdes) (version 2) | ecosystem: Environmental > Aquatic > Marine > Intertidal zone...
TCATGCGGGGCCATTTAAGAGCTTGCTCCAGCCATTCTTCCTTAACGTGCAGATAAATCGGCAAAATCGCCAGTAAATCAACCAGCCCCCAAAATGAGAAAATAAACCCCAACTTCTTGGGGGCGGCATAAATGCGGGCCAAATATTCAGCCGTAAACACGCCGACAATCACCACTTCAGCCCAATATAAAACCACCCGCGCCCGCGGCGATAAATCCGGCAATGTCTCCAGCGAAATGACCAATAGCGAGGCCACAATCACCGCTTGCAAAACAAGGTTAAGCCGCCGTGCCTGCGGTAAATCATAATCATCTAATAGCGCTTGTAGTTTTTCTTGCATCGGCGTTCTTTTTTTTAGCGATGCGCTAGAGTGGCGGAATTGGCGTTAAACTTCAATCCCCAAGCTGCGCAGCCGTGGTATTTCAATGGCCGGACATTTATCAACCACCACCTCTATGCCATGCGCCAAAGCGCTTTCAATGGCTTGTCGGTGCACCACATTTAATTGCGTCCAAATGGCTTTGGCGCCATGCGCATGGGCTTCGTCCACCACTTGCAGTAGGCTGTCACTGTGGCGAAACACATCAACCAAATCCACCGTCTGCGCAATGTCGCTCAATTGGCCGACAATCTCGTGTCCGGCTAATTGCTGGCCAGCCAGCCCCGGATTAACCGGTATCACCTGAAACCCCTGTGCCATAAGAAAGCAGCACACTTGATAGCTTGGCCGCTCCGGCTTCAGGCTGGCGCCAAGCACGGCGATGGTTTTCGTTCGGCGCAAAAGGCCGGCTAAATCAGCGTCGCTGTGCAGCAGCATTACGCGTCGCCCCATTTTGGCGGGCGTTTGTCGATGAACGCCTGCCGCCCTTCTTCGGCGTCGCCCTCAGAGGTCACAGCGCAGGCCATGGCTTCATTAGCAAAGGCGAAAGATTGCGCCAAAGGCATGTCAATTTGCTGATAAAACGCCGCCTTGCCAGCCCGAATGCCCTGCGCTGAACGGCTGGCGATTTTATCGGCCAATTGTTTCACCTCTTGCAACAATTTCTGGCCTGGCACATGCCGATTGATAAGGCCAAACTCTTGCGCTTGAGCGGCCGCGAACATATCGCCGGTCAGCGCCATTTCCATAGCGTGTTTGCGCGATAAATTGCGTCCAACCCCAACCAGCGGCGTGGTGCAGAAAATGCCGATATTCACTCCCGGCAAGCAAAAACTCGCATCATCGGCGGCAATCGCTAAATCGCAGACCGAGACCAATTGACAACCGGCGGCGCTGGCCGTGCCTTGCACACAGGCAATCACAGGTTTGGGAGCGTGCACAATGCCCATCATCATGCGCGCGCAATCGGCCAATAATTGCTTCACCCGGGCGTCAAATGCGGCGCCGCTTTCGCCGGCGGTTTTTTGCATTTCTTTCAAATCATGGCCAGCGCTGAAAACCGGCCCCTCGGCGGCCAGCACAATCACCCGGGTTTGCGCATCATCATAGGCCGTCGCCAAGGCGGCGCTGAGCGCGGCAATCATTTGCGACGACAGCGGGTTGCGGCTCTTGGGTTGATTAAGGGTGAGCCAAGCGCAATGGCCGTCCTGATTTGTTATCACCAGACTATCATCCATCGCGTGTCTCCTTTATATGCTTAGGCTAGTCAGCCAGCCTTGCGCACGTCAAGCTAAACTTGGCGCCGCGCCAATGCCAATAAAATTTCTTGCCCCGACCACCCGCTTTCCGCCAAGAAAAGCCATTGAAGGAAAGCACCATGGGCAGATTTCTCAAAAACAATAAATTTCGCATTGTCGGCCTATTGATGGTGCTGGTTTTGGCCGTTGCTAGCTAAGCCTATTATCGGCTCCACCAGCCCTTTTGAGTCTCATTAGGCCGGTGTCAAAATCTGCCCCAAAAGCGGAAAGTGCACATGAACCAGACCGGCTTCGGCGGTTTCGCGCGCTAAGCTCACCCGCTGGGCGCTCAGGCCCACCAATGTGCCGTGCACAGTGGCCGGGTCAGGTGACTCGGTTTTAATGGCCACGGGCTGGCCGGCGCGAAAGCCCATTGTTTCGTCAACCGTGCAGCCGTCCATGGGCTGGCAATCCTTGGCATGCACAGTTGCCTGCTCGGTCGACCAGGCTTCTTCGCAATCGCCCATGCCAATGGCGGAAAGCCGCTCGAACCAAGCCGCCACATGCGCCCCCAGCGCCGATGGCTGCAAGCCAGACAAGCCAGCAAAGGCGACACAGGCATAAAGCGTGCAATCAGCATGGCCGGGTAAATCGCCACCAATAAAGCGGCGACCATCCGATAGGGCGTTGCTAAGCGCCTGTCCACCAGCGGCAAATTGGCCTTGCAAATGCGGCACAGCCGGCAAAAACGCTTCCTTTTTCATGCCAAAACGCGCCTCGCGGTCTTGCCAGAAAGCCTCGTCCATCATATCGGCATTGCTGCCCAAAGCCGTGCCAACCGCTGGCATAAACCAGCTGGCGCCAGCCCATAGGGCCCATAATTTGGCGGCCCGTCCGCTCGGTGCCGGATATAGGCTGGGCGTGGGTTTGGCGGTTTCTAGCGCATCGGTGATGCAATCTGTGTCGCAAAAAATATCAGCGCCAATTTGCAATACCGGAATCCGCTCATAGCCGCCGGTCAAAACGCTCAGCTCTGGCTTCGGACAAATCACTGGTTGTTCGACAGATTTCCACGCCATTTGTTTAATGGTGAGCGCCATACGCATGGCTTGGCCAAAGGGTGACATGGGATAATGGTGCAGGATAATTTCGGACATGGGACTCTTTCCATTTAATATGTGAAGATACAGACGCTCGGCCTTGGCTGAAGATTGCCCATAGTTTGGTCGCAAACCCAAGCGAAAACAACAATGTTTTGCCGCCCGAGTAGAATCGCGAGAGATATAGTCGCTCTTGCCCACTCACTGATCAAGGCGCGCGCCGAAAGAAACCATAAATAGCCATGTCGTCATCTATTGCTCAATCGCTCAAACAATATTTCGGCTTTTCGCAGTTTCGCGACGGTCAGGAAGATGTTGTGGCGCAAATCTTGTCGCGCCAAAACCTATTGGCGGTCATGCCGACCGGCGCTGGCAAGTCTCTTTGCTATCAATTACCCGCGATGCTACTCGACGGGCGAACCATCGTCGTATCGCCCTTGATTGCGCTGATGAACGACCAAGTGGCTTATTTGCAATCGCTGAACTTGCCAGCAGAAAAAATCCACTCGCACGCTGATTATAATGACAATGCTGATATCTGGCGGCGCTTTGTTAGTGGCGAGGTAAAAATCCTTTATATTTCGCCCGAAAGATTAATGACCGAGCGCATGTTGGCGGCGCTAGAGCATGTGCCGGTCGAGCTTTTTGTTATTGATGAAGCGCATTGTATTTCCAAATGGGGCGCTGCTTTTCGGCCTGAGTATGACCAATTATCAGGCCTTCAGCACAGATTTCCCAATGCCGTTTTGACCGCCTTTACCGCCACGGCTGACAAAGCCACGCGGCAAGATATCGTCGATAAGCTGACTGGCAATCGGGCCCATATTATCGTCAAAGGCTTCGACCGCCCGAATTTATCCCTCGCTGTGGCTCTGAAAGATGGTTGGAAGCAGCGGCTATTGGCGTTTGTCGAGGCGCGCAAAGGCCTATCCGGCATTGTCTATACTTTGTCGCGCCGTGAAACTGAGACAGTGGCGGCGTTTCTATCCGATAATGGCCACGAATCAGTCGCCTATCACGCCGGCCAAGAAGCCCATCAACGCCAGCAAGGTCAAGACCGTTTCATGACTGAAGACGGCGTGGTGATGGTGGCGACCATTGCCTTTGGCATGGGCATTGATAAGCCCGACATTCGCTATGTGGTGCACACGAATATTCCCGGCAGTGTGGAGGCATTTTATCAAGAAATTGGCCGCGCCGGACGCGATGGCTTGCCGGCGGATACGCTGTTGATTTACGGGCTTGATGATTTGGTCAAACGGCGCCGGATGATCGCCGATGGTGACGGCGATGAGGCGCATAAATTGCGCGAAAACAAACGCCTCGACTCGCTACTGGCCTATTGCGAGGCCTCGGCCTGTCGAAAAAAAGCCCTGCTTGCCTATTTTGATGAGAGCCAACCCGATTGTGGCAATTGTGATAATTGCCTGAACCCGCCTGAAATGGTCGATGGCACGCGTGAGGCGCAAATCCTACTGGCGACAATTCTCGGCACTGGCGAATATTTTGGCGCCGTGCATGTCGTTAGTGTGGTGCGCGGTCAGAGCAGTGATAAAATTGCCCAGCGTCGGCATGATGAATTGGCAAGCTATGGCCAAGGGGCCGACCAGTCAGTGGATTTTTGGCAGGCGTTAATTCGACAATTGCTGGCGGCGGGCAAAATTTATGTCGATTTGGAACGCTATGGCGCTTTGCGTTTGACGCCCGAAGGGCAGCAGATTTTGAACGGCGATATTGGCTTTTTTTGCAAAAAAATTGTGCCGCGGCCGAGTAGCCAAAAAACCGCCTCGGCGCGCGCTGTCGTAGCGTTTGAAGATCCTGTCGATCAACAGCTGCTGGCGCGGTTGAAAACGCTGCGGCTTGATTTGGCGCGCGAGAAAAACGCCCCCGCCTATGTGATTTTTTCCGATCGCGTGCTGATGGAAATGGTCGCCCAAAAACCGCAAAACGCCGCTGAATTGCTGGCGCTAAATGGTGTCGGGCCGCAAAAACTTGAGCAATATGGCGCATTATTCTTGGCGGCTATCGAAAAACCAGTTTAAGCTCAATGTGCGAAAATAAGACCGACAAAGGAGGGCCTATGAACGCGCAAACTCATCTCACTGCCATCACCATTGGACGTATTTTGCTAGGTGTCTATTTCCTTTTGCCAGGTATTATGAAAATTGTTGAATGGGATCGGCATATTGCGCTGATGCAGCATCATGACATTGGCTACACCGCCCCGCTTTTGTTGATTGCGACCGGCGCCAATATTTTATTGGGCGTGCTGCTGATGGCTAATCAGCAAGTCCGATTGGCTGCCTATGGTTGTGTCGCCTATATTGTGGTGATTAATTTCACCTTGCATGATTTTTGGAATTTCGAGGGCATGGAAGGGGCCCATGAATTACAAAATTTCGTCAAAAACCTCGGCATTTTGGCCGGTCTTTTGGTGCTGGCGGGCTATAGTCCAAACCGGCGTTAGTCGGTTTTCACATGAGCGTCGAAAAAGCTGCGGATTTCATCATTCAAAATAACCCGCAATTCTTCGCGCGGTATGTCGCCGATTAAGCCAAAGCGTTTGGCGCGTGATGAAAATTGCGGCGTGTCGGAAAAATCACCGTGAATACTACCAGCCAAAAAGCGTTTGCGTGACACGCCTGTATTGGCCGCCATCATGCGGTCGAGCTTTTGATAATTTATCGGATCCGTCCAACTGCTTTGACCCAAATATAAAAATGGCTGTTTGAGACCCGCGTCAATTTTATCTTCCGGTATTGGCAGCATCCAGCCATCAAGGGCAATCACCGCATCAATTCGCGTATCGCTGGCCCCTGCCATAATGCTGGTGGCGCCGCCGTAAGAATGGCCAAACACGCCGACATGATCGACGCCGACATGTTGCCAGAACGCGTCACCGGCGGCGTTTAACGCGCCGACTTGGTCGAGCATAAAGCGCACATCAGCCGTGCGTGTGGCCAATTGCGGGCTGCGGAAAGCCCAAAATTCTTCCGTCGTCAAAGGCCCATTAGCGCCCGACCGATAGTCAGCCGTGCTGCCATCTTCAAAAATCGTGAAATAGGAATCATAAGCATGGTCGGTGGAAATGACGACATAACCATGGCTGGCCAATTCTTCGGCTTGTACGGCATTTTGATTGCGCGTGCCGCCCAGACCATGTGAAAAGACTAAGAGGCGACGCGGCTGGCCATTCTCGCCCAGGGCCAGAGGCGCATCGCGGTAGGCATTGGTTTTCACCGAACGCATATGGTCAATAATCGGCGGCCATAAATTCAATTGTGCTGCTAAACGCGGCAGTCGACGGTCTGCATTGAGCAAATAATCCATTGCCTCGCCGCTTTGTTGGCTGGTCGGATACCAAATTTGCACCACCAAACGGCGCTTATCGCTAGCCTCTTCGGTAAACCATTCGTCACGGCTTTCATCGGTCCAATAGAGTATTTGCCCGCCAACCTGATATGGCCCCGTTGGCACTGGCAAATTATCCAGCGGAAAGACAGATGGAATGACCATAGAACAGGCTGAAATCAAACCTGTGAGGGCCAAAATCGCAATGGCTTTGGCGGTTTTAACGAATTTTTGCATGATACGCTGCCTTCTCTAACTATCCTGTTGATATAGATAATTGGCCGTTGAAAGCAAATGGATTATTGTCCAGTCGTCTTATTTTTCAGTTAGGGGCACCGAAAGCCCGGGCGGCGTCCATTGGCCGTCACTATTGGCGTCAATATAAATCGGGTTGGAATAAGCGTAGGGGAAGTAGCCCGGATAGACCGCCTGATAAATGTCGCTCGCTTGGCCGCTGATTTCTATCGTCACATAGGCATCGCCGGTGACTTCAATCGGCATAGAAAAATGACCATCATCGGCAATTTGCGCCTGACCAATGGCATTGCCATTGATTTGAACATCGAGCCTGTCAACATCCACCCAATCGGCGCTAAACACCCGCCCGCTCAATGTGCCCGTGCTGCCCTGATGCGTGCCCCCCATGCCGATGCCCGATAAAGACAGGTCAAAAAATGGACCTGTTGTGCCGTAAAAATCGCCTTGCCGCAGGGCGTTGGTGAAACCGTCAATGGAAAAATCCGCCACAGTGTCTGCCGCCAAGCGCACCATATTGCGCGGCAAAGCCACTTGCTGAGTGGTGCCATGTGAGTCGCTATTGGCGCTGCCCGAAATCCGCTCACCTTGTGATAAGAGGGCGTGCCAATCGCGCCGCAAAGATTGGGTGCGTTCGGGCCGATAGGCCTGCGAACCATTCATTAATTCCATGGCGTCAAAATCAATATCACGAAAACCGGTCACCGGATCGCGCTCAATCAAACTATTATTGGGGAATTGGGTCAGTTCCAGCGTCGGGTTAAACGGGTGATTGGCAGCGCCCATATGGGTGAAGAAAGCCTCATCATCAACCGCCTCTTGATAATTATCGGGCAAGTCACCACTCAGCTTTAGGTTTTCGCGAGCATGGTTAAGCTGCGCAAAAGGGGCGCCAAAGCCGACATGCATATCATAGAGAACATCGCGGGTGCGGCGGTTTTCATGGGCGGGCAAACCGCGCCGATAAGCATGTGCTTGCCGCTCAAGTGGGAAAAAATTCATATGCCCAATGGTGTGCGGTGCCCGTGCTGAGGCCAATGTGCTGGTCACTTCAGAGCCAGTAATGGCAATCATTTTGTCGCTGGCGCCGATTTGCGCCAATAATGGATTGAAATCGAAAATCGTATCATGTTCGGCAGCCACCATCACTTCGCCATGCTCAGCGATGAAACTGCGCAGCCGTTTGTGAGTCGAAAAAGCATTGTCAAAGCTCGGCCCTGAATGCACATGCAGATCAGCAGCCATAAAGCCCGGCGTTTCGACAAGGCGGCGCGGCGCTTGAATATTGAGCTTTTGCGCTTGTCCATCGGCGACCGTCAGCGTCGTGGTCTCGACGGAAAATTCCGGGCCGCGAGCGCTATAAATTTGATAACTGCCGGGCGATAAATAAACATGTGTCGGGTCGCCCAGCGTTGCCGCCAAATGGACATCCGTCGCCGCCTCAATTGGCAGCATTTGCCCATCGACAGCCTCGCCATAGCCGGTCAGCTGGTCTTCCAAATGTGGGTCCGGCGTGCCATTGGTGCCGCGAAAGATCAACCGCATGGGGGTGCCACGCGGCAGGTCAATGCGGGCTGCTGGCGGTACACTCAAAGTGCCAATATGTACGTCATCAGCGGCCACGCTAACGGCGGTTTCAATCGGTTGGCCGGCGCGCGACAACAGCCGAAACTGGTAATCACCGGCTGGCAGGTGGGCGCTGAATTGGCCGTCAGCATCGGGGGTTAATTGGGTAAAGGGCGCACCGTCTTTGCGGTCAATGTGTAGGCTGGTTTTTTGCCCAGCGCCGGCCACAACCTGCCCAGAGACGCGTGCCGCATGGGCGTATAAATCATCGGTGATGGCGGCCACATCGTGGCTTGGCGCGACGATGATTTCTTCTTCAATGTGAATTTCTTGGCCCAGTTCGAGCCCTAAAAACGGCACTTGCAATAATTGCACTAACCCAAGGTTTTCGCCGTCACCTATGGTTAAAGGTTCGACCAAGGTAACAAACGCCAAGGCGCTGCGGTCGGCCAGCGCGAAGCTCGGCAAGGCGACGCAATCACCGCCATTGGTTGATTGCCGATGCGCCGACAGCAAACGCCAACCATAAGCAATAGGTTCAACCGCGTCATGCGGTGACAACATGACAATGACATCGATTTTGCGCGCCGCTTGGGTAAACGCCATGGAACTGCGGCCAACGAATTTCTCCTGTTTGAAACCATTGCTGCGCGACGGATTATGCGTCGACAAAAGAAACGTCTCCAATGAATGATAATTAAAGCTCAAAGAGCTGAAAATGCCAGGGTCGGCGGCATCGTCATTTTTGCGCCAAATACGTTTGTTGATTTTCAAACGATTGGCCGCTTCGGCGCTCAGGCTATAGCGTGTTTCAATCATCATGCCGGCGTTTTCACCAAGCGTCACCAGCGCTGCTTTTTGGCGGCTATGGCTGGCTTGAATGGCACTAATATCAACCGGCTGCGATTGACTGCCATTGAGCAAATCCTGACCCGAAACGAAATGGTCATCGTCGCGATGGCAAAAGCCAATATCGCGCAATGTGCCGCCACGGGCCGAAAAATCGCCCTCGTGGTCAAGCGCCGCAAGGGTCACGCATAATGTGCCATTAGATAAAATCCAATCGCCAATACCAGCCGACGCATCGGGGCCGTTTTGAACATAAGCGTTTGCATTGCTGGCGGTGATTTGTTCGGCCACCATGGTGCCCGCGGCAGGGGCGCTCAGCGACAAGCCCATCAGGCCGATAGCGCAAAAACTTTTCAGAGCAAAGGCCCGCATGATGAAACTCCCAATGACTTACCATGCGAAAATATCATGGCCAAATTTGTTTATGATTTTGCTGTCAAATGAGGCCGCGCACAAGTCAATTTAATCGGCTGCGGCTGGCTTCCCACTCAATCATTAATTTCTTGCGCTGCATGCCCCAGCGATAGCCGGTCATGCGTCCATCACTGCCGATAATGCGGTGGCAGGGTATCAGAAAAGCGATATCATTTTTGCCAATCGCGCCGCCAATGGCACGGCTAGCTGTCGGTCGCCCAATGGCCGTGGCAATATCACGATAAGTAGCCAGCTCGCCAACCGCAATATCACATAACGCCTTCCAAACGGTTTCTTGAAAAGCTGTTGCCTCAATATGCAAATGCACATCAGCGAGGGCTTTCGGGTCGCCGCTAAAACAAGCTATGGCGGCGGCATGATCTTTCGGTTCGCCAGACTCTATGTTGGCATGGGGAAACCGTTGGCGAATATTTTGCAGCGCCGCATACTGACTGTCATCAAATGACAAATGGCAAATTCCTTGATCCGTTGAGGCAATCAAAGCGCTGCCAAAAGGCGTGTCGTGAAAAAGAATGCGTAGCTGAAGCGTCGCGCCATTGGTCGCATATGGCTCCTGCTTCATAATGCGAATATGCGGCTTATAAATGCCCGGCTTAGGCTTTTTGGCTGGTTTTTCTTGTGTCATTCTCGGCCCTCTTTAGCCAAATCTTAGCGCAAGCCTCAGCCTATTTCGATGAAAATATTTTTAGTGAATGGCTGTCGTATTGCTCCTGCTCAAAACTAGGTTAAGCTGGCTATATGGAAAATAATCAACATAGCGGTGCACTTTCGCGCCTGCTGATTTTATTGGGCCTGGCGGTATTGGCCGTCGGTTTCTGGTTGTTCGCGCCAAACCGGCCGCTGTTGCACGATGATTTATTGGTGCTTGATGCCCATTTAGACACGCCGGCCGTGCTAGACCGCCCCGGTTTTGACATTACCGCGCGCCATGACCCGCATCATGATTTTTCGCAAGTCGATGTGCCGCGCATGCGTGACGGCGGGCTGGATGGTGGCTTTTGGGTGATTTACACACCGCAGGGCCCGCTAAAAGAAGATGGTTTCGCCGCCGCTCTCGCACATGCTCGCCACCGCAACACATTGATTGATGACATGGTTGCCAGCCATAGCGAGATTTTCGCCCACGCCACTTTAGCTGAACACGCCGCGCCCATTGCTGCGGCTGGCAAGCGTGTGGTTTTCAAAAGCATTGAGAACGCTTATCCGCTCGGCATGGATGTGTCGTTGCTCGACGAGTTTTATGCCAAGGGCGTGCGCATGATTGGCCTTGTGCATATGAGCAATAATCAATTTGCTGACAGTTCAACCGATAAAAACGGCCCGAAATGGGGCGGCCTTTCGCCGCTTGGGCGACAATTGGTTGAACGGGCCAATGCGTTGGGCATGGTGATTGACGCGTCGCACGCCCATGACGCGACTTTGGCGCAATTGATTGAGCTATCGCGCACGCCAATTATTTTGTCGCATTCTGGCGCCAAACATATTTTTGACCATCCGCGCAATGTGCCCGATGATTTATTGCAAAAATTGGCGGCACAGGGCGGGGTGATACATATTAATTCGTTGTCGGGTTATTTGAAGACATTGCAATCTGATCCGGAGCGGCGTCCGGCGCTGATGGCGCTTTATGGCGACTTGCGAGCCAATCCGCCACAAACATTGGCTGAGCAAGACGCTTTCTCGGCGCGTCGGCGTGCCATTGACGCCCAATATCCGCCAGATTTCGCCGATTTTGCCGATGTCATGGCGCATATTCAGCACACATTGACCATTTTGGGCCCGCAACATGTTGGCATTGGCCTTGATTGGGATGGCGGCGGCGGCGTTGCGGCTTTGCACGATATTGCCGCTTTGCCAAAAATCACCCAAGCCATGCAACGGGCCGGATATTCGCGTCAGCAATTAAGCGATGTTTGGAGCGGCAATCTTTTGCGTCTGCTGCGCCAAGCCCATGCGGCCCGCCAGCACTAGACGCCCCCAAGCTCAGCGTGAACCTGGCGAAACTTGCCTTTCGCATGCACACAGCTTAAGGGAAGGGTTCCCCAAAGCTGTCATGCGTCTCTCGCGCAGAAAGAATTTTTATGACAACAAATTATATCGGCCGCGCCGCCCGTTCTCTTGGCATTATGTCTGGACCTGTGGGGCAAGCCAAACCGATTTCAGCCGGCGACTTGCGCACGGAAATTTTATCCGGCTTAACCGTCGCTTTGGCGCTGGTGCCGGAAGCCATTGCCTTTGCCTTTGTTGCCGGAGTGGCGCCCTTAGTGGGGCTTTATGCGGCTTTTATTGTCGGCCTAATTACGGCTGTTTTCGGTGGCCGCCCGGGGATGATTTCAGGCGCAACCGGCGCTTTGGCGGTGGTCATGGTGGCACTGGTCGCTGACCATGGCGTGTCATATCTATTCGCGACGGTTATTCTCATGGGCATTTTCCAATTACTGGCTGGCGTCTTCCGGCTTGGTAAATTCATTCGCATGGTGCCCAATTCGGTCATGCTCGGCTTTGTTAACGGCTTGGCGATTGTCATTGGCATATCGCAATTGCAGCAATTTCAAATCGTCGATGCGGCAGGCCAAAGCCAGTGGATGAGCGGTGTGACCCTCTATATCACGCTGGCGCTGGTTATGGCGACCATGGCGGTGATTGTGTTGACGCCGAAAGTGACAAAAATTATTCCCGCGCCTTTGGCGGCGATTGGCCTGATTACCGCCGTGGTGATTTTCGCCGATTTGCCGGTGCCGCGTGTCGGCGATATGGCCAGTGTTGCTGGCGGCTGGCCGCAATTTGCTTTGCCTATGGTGCCATTCACTATGGAAACATTTTACATCATAGCCCCTTATGCGCTGATTTTGGCGGCGATTGGCTTGATCGAAAGCCTGCTCACCTTGAATTTAGTCGGTGATATCACCGGCAAGCGGGGCGGGGCGTCGCAAGAATGTTTGGCCCAAGGTGCGGCTAATGTGGTCACCGGATTTTTCGGTGGCATGGGCGGCTGCGCGATGATTGGCCAGTCAATGATTAATGTAAAATCTGGCGGCCGCACGCGTTTGGCCGGCATTGCTGCGGCTTTATTCCTGCTTGGTTTTATCCTCTATGCTTCTTCAGCCATTGAGATGATACCGCTGGCTGCTTTGGTCGGCGTCATGTTCATGGTGGTGATTGGCACATTTGCTTGGCAATCGATTCAAATTCTGCTGCGCGTGCCGAAAGCCGATGCCTTCACCATCATCTTGGTCACCGTGGTCACCGTATTGGAAGATCTGGCGATTGCCGTTATCGTCGGCGTGATTGTATCAGCCTTGGTTTATGCGTGGAATGCGGCCAAGCGTATTCAAGCTTCGGTTCGGCCATTGGAAACCGAAAATGGTGTGCTGGTCTATGATATTCGCGGTCCCTTATTTTTTGGGTCTGCGGCTAATTTCATGGAATTATTTGATGTCGCCAATGACCCCGATACGGTGATGCTGGATTTCAAAGAATCGCGCGTCGTTGACCAATCGGCCTTGCAAGCTATTGAAGATATTGCTGGTAAATATGACGCTGCGGGCAAACGCCTGCTATTGCGCCATTTGAGCCGCGATTGTCACAAATTATTGCGCCGTTCTGGCCAGTTGATGATTGATAGCGATGATGATCCGACCTATGGCGTGGCGGTTGATTATGATGTTAACATTGGCGCCCTTGGTGGCGGTCACTAGTCAGCTTTGCGTCCGGCATTGGGCCGGTCATTACGACGACCAGCGGGCTTTCCACCCTGTTTGCCACCGGGCCGCCCACCTGGTTTACCGCCGGGGCGTCCGCCTGGTTTACCGCTGGCTTTACCGCGAAATGGTTTTTTCCCGTCACGGGCTTGACCGTCAAATCCACCTTCAGAACTTTTGCCGTTGAATTTAGGCTTGGCCTGGCGATGGCCCGGCTTGCCGGTTTTATCGCCGTCGCGTCGGTTGCTGGGTTTCTTACCAGCGCGTTGCGGGCGACCACCTTTAGTGCCGCGTGGGCGCTGCGGCTGGCTGCCGTCTTCGTCATGATGCCGTGTGTCGAGTGGGTGCTCGCTATTTTCATCACGGTTCTTACTGCGTGGCTTCGCGGCTGGCGTCATATCCATCGTCGGCTTCACTTGCTTGCCCTTAAGCGGGTCATAGCCAGTGGCGTCCATGACCACAGAATGGGCCACATTTTCGGTCGGAATTTTGCTTTTCATCATCCGCTCAATATCGCGCAAACGCGGGCGTTCATCGCTTGAGCATAGAGAAATAGCTTGCCCTTCACGGCCAGCGCGCGCGGTTCGGCCAATGCGGTGAATATAGGCTTCGGGAACCGTTGGCATATCATAATTGACCACCAAAGAGACTTCCGGAATATCAATGCCGCGCGCGGCAATATCGGTAGCGACCAGAATATGTTCCTTGCCCGAGCGGAAGGCTTCTAAGGCGCGCTGGCGTTGGCCTTGCGATTTGTCGCCGTG
>Ga0209652_1002658_pt1 | contig 13637 bp, 9 predicted proteins | sample SaaInl74LU_5_DNA_FD_184641 | JGI IMG/M metagenome (GOLD analysis project Ga0209652, IMG submission 184641) | Marine microbial communities from expanding oxygen minimum zones in the Saanich Inlet - ESP_74LU_5_DNA (SPAdes) (version 2) | ecosystem: Environmental > Aquatic > Marine > Intertidal zone ...
TTTTTCAATGTCTCGCACGAATCGGCCCAAAACTTCCTTGGGGATGTGCGCCACAGCATGAATTTAGAGACCATTGCTGAAACCTTTGAATATTACGATGTTGAAATTGATCCTGATCAAATGGACCTCGTGAGTTTCAATAAAATTCGAATTACTTCGAGTACACTACCCGTGATTAAAATCATCCTCTTCAACCTTGCTCAAAGTGCAGCCATCGCCTACTATCAAGGCTTGAGCGACGAGTTGCTCTCAGGAACAAAAGAGCATACCAACCACATGGCGAGAACCGGTAAGATTTCATTAAAAAACAAAGATTTGATGAAGTACATCGGTACCACCTTGAACATCAAAAATGCCATTCTAGAAAACCTCTACATCTTCCACAGCCCGAGAAGTGTTTGGAACGATGTGCGACTGAATCAGCTCGATGCCGATCTCAACCGAGAGCTCGACATTCAACTCAGGTACCGCGCGGTTGAAGAAAACTTGAACATTGTTAAAGATAACCTAGAGGTGTTTAACGATTTCAATCAGCACGCAAGATCAACCCTTCTGGAATGGATCATCATCATCCTCATTTTGATTGAAGTAATGGACCTCTTCATTCATAAATTCTTTTTTTAAAATGATGTCGGAGTGAAAATTAAGATGGAAGATCTTGTAAGCGCCTTGATCATTGACTTGAAATCGCACAGCAAAAGCACATGAAAGCAAAATACCCTCCTTTTATTATCGGAAGCATGCGCCTCGGAAATTGGGGCAGAGACCTATCCCTAAAAGATTTGAAGCACTTTGTTGATGGTTGTTTGGATTTAGGACTGAAGCACTTCGACCATGCGGATATTTATGGAGGTTATACCACGGAAGCCTGGTTTGGTGAACTTATTAAGAGCGATCAGAAGTACCAAAACGACATTGAAATTACCACAAAATGTGGTATTCGTTATGTGGCTGAATCCAGACCTACTCACTTTGTGAAACATTACGACCTCAGCAGTTCACATATCATTGCTTCTGCTGAAAATTCGCTCAAAACTTTAGGTGTTGAGCGAATCAATTCTTTTTTACTGCACCGACCAGATTACTTGATGAATCCGCACGAAATTGCGGCGGCATTTGAACACCTTGTGGCCAGCGGTAAAGTGAAACAAGTAGGGCTTTCAAACTTCACCTACGATCAAACCCAATTGATTCACCGCCTCTTCCCAATTGATGTGCTTCAATTAGAAATTTCTGCAATGAATTGGCAATTGTTTGAATCAGCAATTCCTGCTTTTTGTCAACTAGAAAACATAGCGCTCACCTCTTGGAGTCCGCTAGGCGGAGGAAGCATTTTCTCACCAAGGCCAGACGACCAGTGCAAACGCATCATCAAAGTATTGGATAAATTGGCCGAAAAGTACCAAGCAGACCACGACCAGCTCCTTTTCGCTTGGTTAAGAACTCATCCTTGCAAAATTACGCCGGTTACGGGTACAGCTAATATCGGGCGTATTCAACGTTACATTCATCGCGGCGAATTTGTGCTAAGTGAACAAGACTGGTACCTCATATTAGAAGCAGCAAGAGGCGAAAAAGTGGCCTAAGAGGGTGTTTTTTAACATAATTAAATCTTCCATTCCTAATCAAAGTAGTACAGCAAAGGCTTAAAAAATCAGCAAAACCCTTGATAAACCTAGGGAACTAAAACTCAGTAAGCTAAGTGTTGTTTGAATTGGATTTTTACCTAAATTCATTTTAAGCTAAGCGTTCATTATTGGAGGCTCAGCTACCTTAACTATACTGATTATGAAATTTTGCCTGTTTTTCGCAGGCCTGTTGTGCAGTAGCTCATATTTTGCTCAAAGCTTCGTTAATGTAGCTTCTCAGCAAAACCTGAACGTTGTCAATAGTGCGCCTGTTCTTGGTTCTGGAGTTAGTTTTTACGACTATAATGGCGATTCTTGGCCAGACCTGACTTATTGTGTTAATGGTGTAGGTATTGCTCGTTTCGAAAACAGTGCAGGAACTTTCATCAGTGATGAACTCATCCCAATGCCATGGAGCGATCCTAAAACAGCTACTTATGCCGACTACGATAACGATGGCGATGCAGACCTCCTTGTCACTAGAAGAGCAGCCAACCCTATACTCTTTAGAAAAGATCCTGAAGGTTTTGTAAATGTGAGTGCAGAGGCAGGAATGCCCGTTGTTACTGCTCCCCACTCCTATGGTGCTTGTTGGGGGGATTACGACAAAGATGGATTTCTCGATTGCTACATCGCTAACTACAACTGGAATGTTGGTCCGCACAACTGGCTCATGCACAACAACGGCGATGGAACATTCACCGAAGTTGCCGTAGCCGCAGGAGTTGATAACGGACAAATGCCCAGCTTTCAGGCGGTGTTTACCGATATTAACCGAGATTCTTGGCCAGACCTTTTCCTCATCAATGACAAAGAACCCACCAATGTCATTTACATCAATAACGGCGATGGTACCTTTAGCGATGTTAGCGAAGAAATGAACCTCGACTACGTTATGGACGCCATGAGTAATTCAATTAGCGATTACGATCGAGATGGTGATCTTGATATTTATGTGACCAATGATCAACTCGGTAATGTCTTGCATAGAAACGACGGCGACACCTTTAGTGATGTTACTGAAGAATTCGATCTCGATGTGGGCGTTCTTTGCTGGGGAGCTGTATGGATGGATTACGACAATAATGGTTATGACGACCTCTATGTACTGACAACTCAAAACACGAACAACAATCAAAACTTTTTCTTCAAAAATAGCCTGGGGAACAACTTTTATCCAGACAATCCCTTCCCAGGAAATCAAAACCAATTCCCTGGATTTTCACCGGCCATTGCCGATTTTAATAAAGACGGCTTTATCGACATCGTTTGCAATAACCATGCTCCCAACAATACCGTGCTCTGGAGAAATACCGCTTTCGGAAACAACGGGTCGTGTACCATTCATCTCGAAGGTGTAGTATCTAATCTTGAAGGAATTGGGGCTTGGGTGAGCGCCTATGTGGGCGATAATACTTATGATTTTTATACCAAAAGCGGAGGCAATTACCTTGGGCAAGACAGTCAAGACATCCTCATCCCTATTCCCGCGGGAAATAACCTCGATAGCCTTTCAGTTCTCTGGCCAAGCGGTCATACCGACACCTTTTACAACTTAGAAAGCTTTTCATACAACACGCTTGTTGAAGGAAGCACACTCCTCTGTGAACTGCAATTTCAGCAAGTAGAAGCCTGTTTTGGCGACAGCATTTTTGTAGAAGTGATTGGCGATGGATGGGCCAGCTGGAACGATGGCTTTCAAGGCAACGCGCGTTACATCACCAATTCAAATACCTATCAAGTTTTACTGACGAACGAGTTCGGATTGAGCGTCACTTCTCAAGAACATAGCTTCATCATTCACGATGAATTGCAAGGAGAACTGAGTACTACAAACCCGCCCTGCTTCAATACGAATGAAGGCGAAGCAAGTCTTAATGGCCTTTCAAAAAACGTTGAACAAGTACTTTGGTTCAACAACTCTAACGAATTGTTTGTTAATGAATTAAGCGACGGTCAATACTGGGTAGAACTTCACGATAGCCTTGGTTGTTATCGAAGTATCTCTTTCGAATTAACAGCTCCGGATAGCTTGAGCTATACCCTTATTTCATTCCCGGTTTCTTGTGCAGGTGAAGATGACGGCATTGCGCTCATCTACCCTTCTGGTGGTTCTGGGAGCTTGGAAATCGACACCTTTGATGAGAACTTCCTGAACCTGGGCGCAGGAGACTACCCATTCAGCGTTACCGACCAAAATGGATGTGTCTTAGAAGAGGTTTTTATACTTGAAGAACCCACACCCATTCAAAGCAACGCCATTATCAACGATGCAACGGAACAAGAACTTGGGAGCATAGAGCTCGAACTCTCCGGTGGAACTCCACCCTACGAAGTCTACTGGTCGAACGGGGCTAGCGGAAACCTCATCAATGATCTAGAACCAGGACTCTATATCGCCACCATAGTCGATGCCAACGATTGTGCTATTCAAGAAAGCATCACCCTTAACCTCATCATCAATATTGAAGGGAATGAAGAAAATAATTCTTCACCAATCAAGCTCTACCCAAACCCTGCTGATGAGGCGTTTTTCATCTCTAATGCATTGAATTTTAAGAGCTACAGTATTTTCAACTACCTCGGTCAATCACTGCAACATGGCAAGCTAAGCGCAGAAACAACACGTATTGATATCGATAACTTGAGTCAGGGCACTTATATCCTTTACCTTTACGGAGAAAAAGTTCAACAAATGCGCTTTGTGCTTGAACGTTAAGGTAAAAATATGAAGTGGTTAAAACGTTTGAGTATTGCTCTATTTACGCTGATTTTCATTGCTATCATTGGCATCTTTTTGTACTGGAGCTCGTTCACTCCAAATTATGAAGGGGAAATTCAAATTACAGGGCTGAACGAAGCGGTTAAGGTGCAATTCGACGACTTTGGTGTTCCACACATCAAAGCGCAAACAGCTGAAGATGCCTACAGAAGCTTTGGTTACATTGCAGCAAGCGAACGATTGTTTCAAATGGATTTAATGCGCAGAGTGGCTAATGGTCGGCTTTGCGAGATCTTCGGTAAAGCCGCAATTGACGCCGATCTTCTCTTCGCAACGGTTGGTATTCAAAGCGCTGCCCTAGCCTCAGAACAACAATTCTTAAGCACGGCCCCTCCAGAAATTAAAGCTGAAGTTTTTGCCTACCTCCAAGGGGTGAACCAGTTTATTGATGAAGGCAAAACAGCCTTCGAATTTAAACTTCTAGGCTACGAGCCGGATACCTTTAGGGTGGCCGACATGTACTCCATTGCCGGATATATGGCTTGGGGATTGGGAATGGCGCAGAAAACCGATCCCATGTTGAGTAACTTGCGCGACAAGCATGGGGAAGATTGGATCAAACAGCTCTTTCTTCACCCTACTGAAAACGATCACCACATCCCTTCTTTTCCTATGGATCAAGCCAAAGACTCTTTGCTTGGTTTTATTGATGTTATCGACCTGTTTCCCGTTGGGGCCTTCGAAGGTTCGAATGCCTGGGCGCTGAATAGCTCACGCACAACAACTGGAAACGCCTTAATGTGTAACGACACCCACATTGGCTATCGTGTTCCTCAAGTTTGGTACGAAGCCCACCTCGCTTACCCAGGAATGGAATTCTATGGCAATTACTTACCGGGCATCCCTTATGCTTTGGTGGGACATAACGACTTCTGCTCTTGGGGGCTCACCATGTTTGAAAATGACGACATGGAATTCTACGCTGAAGATTTTGTTGACGATACCCATTACAATTACGACAGCACGATTTATGCCGCTCGAACACGTGAACGAAGCATCATCATCAAAGATGCTCCAGACACCACCATCACCATCAAAGAAACACATCATGGTCCGCTTGTGCATAGCGTCTTCCCGCTCCTCAAGCAAAGAGAGGACGTGTCCATGCGTTGGGACTATCTGAAAGGCGAAAACCAACTCATTGAGGCTTTCCGCAACATGAGTCACGCACAAAGCTTAATCGCCTTTGAAACCGCCGTGAGCAACATTCATGGTCCGGGACTCAATATCGTTTACGCCGATCGCGAAGACAACATCGCTTGGTGGGCTTGTGCCCGACTGTTGGAGTGGAATGATGAAGTGGAAACGAAGGCCATTTTGGATGGACGATTTTCCTCCAACGATCCCATAAACGCACTTCCCTTTAACCTTAACCCGCAGCAGATCAATCCGCCAAGTGGGGTAATTTATTCTGCCAATAGTCAGTCGATGATGACCAACGGAGAGCTTTACCCCGGTTACTACCTTCCCGAAACCCGCGCAGAACGATTGAAGTTCCTTTTCGGAGAACAAAAGCGTTGGGATGTGGATGGCATGAAATCATTGCTTTTCGACCTCCACAGTGAAACCGATAAAGAGAATGCTAAGCAGTTTGAAGTTTTGCTTCGCGAAGCAAATAAAGACTACACTACACTCGAACAACTTGGCATGAAATACCTTGGGAATTTGGGCGATTACAACAGAGAAGAAATTTCAGTAAGTATCTACAACCATGTGCTCTTTAGTTTGATCGACACCGTGTTTTCAGAAAAAATGAACCCAGTAGATTTCGATGCATTCATACGATCTCACTGGATGAAGCGTGCCATTCCTGAACTCATTCAAGATCCGCAGCACCCCGTGTGGGACCTTCAGGCAACAACAGAAGTGGAAACACTTGGCGACCTCCTCCCCGACCTTTATAGCCGATGCATGAACGAACTTGTGCTGAAACACAGCAAGAACTTGGATAAATGGACCTGGGGCGACCTCCACACTTTGGAGCTGGAACACCCATTAGCCCAAGGAGGCGCGCTAATGAAAAACCTTTACAACATCGGTCCTTTCCCCGCACCAGGTAGTAACGAAACCCTCATGCAATCAGGCTTTGTTGGCAATACCGACATGGAATACAAAGCTCATTTTGGTCCGCAAATGCGCATTATTGTCGACTTCAGTGATTTAAACAACTCCCTGAGTGTAACGCCTAGTGGTCAGTCTGGACACCGCTGGTCGCCCCACTACAAAGACCAAGTTGAACTGTACATGAATGCCACTTGGCGCCCCATGCACATGAGCTTTGATTTCGAGTCCAAGCTTCACCAGGAATTGGTGTTTCATCCCTAGGTCTTTCTGAAGTACATTGCGTCATGAGGACTTTCTTTTTTGCCATTTATTTTTTCGGGGTGATGCCACTTTGTGCGCAGGAAATTCTCTTAAGTGCAGAGCCCAGCGCTTGTGAGGGCGACACCCTATTTGCCACCGCCTTGAGCGACGGTTTTTTCTTTTGGAACAACGGCGCAAAGACAGAAAGCCTTGCTATAACTACAAGTGGTGACTATTTCTACATCTACGAAACCAAACAGGGCATTATAAATTCTGACACCCTATCTATTCTATTCACCCCAAACCCACTTCCCGTAAGTAACCCCCAAGCCGAATCGTGCTTTGGCGCTCAGGATGGAGCCATTGAGGTGTTTAATACCGCGGGCGTACCCATGGCTAATGTACTTTGGAGCAATGGGGAAAGTGGACAAGCGATTTTCGGACTGTCGCCTGGGGTTTATGAATACACCGTTTTCGACACCAACGGTTGTAGCACAACAAGCAGCGAAGTTGTTGGTGGTCCGGAAGAAATCCTCCTCAACCTCACCCTTACCGAAACCGGTTCAAGTGTGCTCATTGAAACCAACGTAAGTGGTGGTGAAGCGCCTTACAGCTTCTTCTGGAACAAGGTTCTTGGCGAAGATAGTTTCAATGCTGAAAGCCTCCCGGTGAGCTTAAGCATAGTGGATGATTTCAACTGCAGCGTAGACACCATCATTACCCTCGTTCACGTGGGAGACATGAGCTTAAATCACGTCCAAAGCAAAAGCGTTTACTACCATCATGCAACACAAAGTTTAAGGCTTCGAAATGGAGCTGCAATTCCGAAATCGATTCAAGTCTTTAATCAACAAGGAAGCTTGATCTACACATCTGAACAGCCCGCTTTTCCTATTCGTTTAGAGCTCGCTTCGAGGGTGAGGGTGTTTTGGCTAGTGAATTAGGAATGCGGAAATCAACAATAAAACCTCAACCAAACCGCGCCAGCGACTAAACAGGAGCGCAGCGACCATAAACAGGAGCAAAGCGACCTTCAACCGGCGAAGTCTCAACCAAACCGCGCCAGCGACTAAACCGGAGCGCAGCGACCATAAACCGGAGCGCAGCGACCTCAACCAAAGGCTTGATAACAACTCCCCCCCTTCTTCCAAAAAATCCACTCAAAAATCCATGCTCACCAATTCCACGCGATTTGGGCCGATGATTTTAAATGTGGACTTCCCCTCCGCTTCGCCATCCAAGACCTTTTGAAACGCGGGCATGAGTTCTTCAGGAATAAGCAGCTCTAATTCATCGTAATAGCGATAAAGTCCTTCTTCGATTTCTTCGAAAGCTGAAACACCAGGTTCTGGCTCGCCTAAATAGATATTTGCGTTGAGGTATAATTTGAAAGTGAGCCCTTCCTCTGCCGGTGTTTTTGAAATCACCTTCTTCAAAATGTAGTCACGGTCTGAGGCATCAGCCATGTATTCTTTATGAAACTTCACATCAAGCAACAATTCATAATTATACCCCCACTCGTATTCAAATCCTTGAATGTGGTCCATTGACCCTTCTGGGGTCCCATAGCTCATTATTTTGAAGAAGGCATCGTTCGTAATGACTTTATAAGGGAGAATACTTACTTCTCGTTGATGATCCTTTTTCTGCGCTTGCTGTGCGTTCATCGGAAAAGCGTGTACAATCGATAACAAACAAATGAGGCTTAGCTTTTTCATATCTTCTTTCTTTGGTGATGCTGTACACGCTAAAACGACTTTGGTTCAATAAAGTACCTTTTCTTTTAGAGCGAGGTAAATCAAACTAAATCCCACTGCTAGGGCGAAACTGAGTAAGGTGCCTATCAAAATGTATTCCGTCAATTTACGGTCTTTCGCTCTAGTGAGGTCGCTAAACCTGAACACCGATTTCGCAGCAATCAAAAAGCCGATGGCCTGCCACTGCCCCATCACGATAAAAACAAAAACAAACAGCCGCTCTAAAATTCCAATGTACATCCCTGCATTATTTAAGGAGCTGCTATCATCAGCCATCTTCCATGCACTCATCAACACACGAATAATCACCGAAGAAACCGATGTGACACAGAGTAGAGTCAAAATCAAAAACACCTCCTTTTCTCCAAAATTGAAGGAAATCCCAGCTAAAGGTGTGTAATACTGCGCCACAAAGAAGATCACAAGCAAGTGCGCCAACTGGTCGAGAACAAACAGAAGCTTGCTGTCTGCCCTTCCAGTGAGGTAGAGTTTGCTTAAATCAATGAGGTAATGAGCAAGAGCAATCAAGAGTATGCCCGGCAGAAAGGTGAAATCAAAGCCCAAAACAGTGAGCATGGCCAAAAGGTGAACCAAGAGGTGCAAATACAGGTAGCCTGATTTTATCTTGCGCTCCAATTTATGCGCTACCCATTTGGCGGGTTGAAGCACGAAATCACCAAGAACATGCGCGAGAAGTAACTTCAACAAGAGCATCATAAGCTGCTTTTTATTTCAGCCTGAAAGAGCTCGTTCAACTTCAGTATTTCATCGTAAGCGCCTCGTTTAAGTGCCTCACTGATGCTGCTTTGCGATTTATCAAGCAATGCGGCCAATTCTACTTGAGGTAAGTTAGGATGCTCAAAGGCCGCACAAAGCACCTTCGAAACGGTCTTGCTCCACTGGTTTGCTGTGAGCAATAAGAGGCTCAACATCAAATTCAAACGTTCGTCCAAAACCTTGTTCATTGAAGCCACAGCTAGTGTTTCCTTTTTGAGCGACTCAAAGCAGTTTCCTGAATTCAAGTAAGCCGTTCCGTTCGATTCTGTTATTTTTTCTGCGTGATGCGACTCTTCCCCAAAACCAATCGCCATGCGCACGTCGAGCAGGTCGTGTTGTTTGATGGCCGACTTAATATGCAAAGCACAGCGCAATGCCTTATCTGACGAAAGTTTTAATTGAAAACTATCTCCTCGGTAAATCTCCCAAGCTGAGGGCTCATCACCATAAAGCAACAATACCCCCTTCAAAGACTCAAGCCAAATGCTTGGCACTACTTCTCGGGAATTCATAATATCTCCAGTAATCACTGCTATCATCGCTGAACTGTTTTATTCAAATATATCGGATTAATATCCGATATGCAAGAATATCGGGTCTAGAACCGATAAATCACATTATCGGGTTTGAAGACGATATTGCCAGAACATTCTCAAAACGGGGTTGCTCATTTACTTCTGCATTACAAGATTTAAACGATATCACTTTTGTTTAAGGAAATGGAAAGGTGTAAATTCATGCTTCATTCATTTTAAACCTGCATTATGAAAAAACTTTTACTTATCGCCGCTACGGCTTTTATGACTTTCGGAGCTTCTGCCCAGTATGGAACTGCTCCTGATTTCTCTGTTACTGATCTTGACGGGAATCAAATCAACCTATACGCTGATATCCTCGACCAAGGATTGATTGCTGTGGTTGATGTTTCTGCAACTTGGTGCGGACCATGTTGGAACCTTCACCAGTCTCACGCTCTGGAAGATTTACACCAAGCTTACGGACCAAACGGTACCAACCAATTGCGTGTTATCTTTTATGAAGGAGATGCATCAACAACACAGGCCGACCTTGAAGGAACTGGTCCGAGTACAATTGGAAACTGGCTTGAGGGGGTAACTTACCCAATCATCAACGAAGCTCCTTTGACTTTGGATTTGAGCATTTGGGCACCACTTGGCTTTCCTACAGTTAACGTTATTCGTCCAAGCGATTACGAAATCGTTCTCGATACCTATGCGATTTACTCTGTAGACGGTCAGGTAGACGCCATCAACAACGCAGATTTGGGCATTACCTTAGATCCTGCGCTTAGTGTAGTTGAAAACCAAACTGCTGCTAGTGTAAACGTTTACCCTAACCCAAGTAGAGACCACGTTAACCTTCAGTTAGATGGTTTCGATGGAACTGTACAGATTGAGGTTTACGACATGTTAGGAAACATTGCTTTCCAAATGAACACGTCAAACAAAATGGAATTGATCAATCTTGCTGAGCTTTCAGCTGGAAACTACATGATCCGCGTTTATAACGACGCTGCGGAATCTACAAGTAGAATTGTATTGATGGACTAGTTGTCACCTACGCTAGAATATAGAAGAAACGCCTTCTCCAATTGGGGAAGGCGTTTTTTTGTTATCAGAATTATTCAAACTCCACTCCATTTCAAAAAATCGTGGATCTTATGCAATACGAGTAAAACGCTTCTTCAGCTTTAACACTGGTTGTTCTAACAGGTGATACGATAGAATGGCGACCACAAAAGTGAGGATAATGTTCTGAGGCCAAGATTGAATCCAAATATTCTGAGAAGGATCAGGTCCTGGTCCAGTTTTCAAAAACAAGCCTTGGTAAACATACAAACCATAAGAAATCTTACCAATGTAAGACAATGGCTTATTGTCTAGAATTTTGACCAAAGTTGACTCCTGGTTGTACAAAATCCAAACAAACAATAAAGCCACACCTGTAGATTGCGGTATAAAGTTTAATCGCAAGTCTGGACTGTATAATGGAGCCAAAAACAAAATCACAGCTCCTGCCAAAAGCCAATTCCTGTTTCTCATCATTACTAAATCTTCCCTCTTTTTGTTGTGGACTAAAATAGCGAACAAGGATCCTATGATAATAGGAGCAGCCGCTGGAATAAACCAGCGCATCGATTTAAAATTATGGGTAAACTCCCAATGCGGAAAAGCATAGACGGCCGTCACAGAAAGCAATAAAAACAACAAGAGTAAAACAATTAGTTTTTTCTGTCCTTTCACAAATTGAATCGCAAAAGGCCACAACAAATAATACTGTTCTTCCAAGGCTAAAGACCAAGTATGTCCTAACTCGCCGGTGTAATGCTGCTTCGGAACAAAATTGTAGAGATAGAAAAAGGAAAATAGAAAGCCCGCATTAGAATTGGTGATGCTTCCCGTTTTCATCAAAACCAAAACTGCAGTATAAAATACCAGCAAAGGCGGCAAAAGACGGAGAAAACGTCGTGCATAAAACTTCCAAAAATCTAGATTCTGAAATCGCTGCAGTTCAATCAATAAAATACGGGTAATTAAAAACCCACTGAGTGTAAAAAACACCATTACCCCTGTAGTCCCAGATAATAAAGACCAGACCCGCAAACGAACAAAATTATTCTCAGGCAAATAATGAAATGCCCCAAGGTGTGTCACCAAAACCAAGATTACTGAAACCGCACGGAGCGTATCAAAGCCCTTTATATATTTCATCTACAGCTTAAATCATCCATCAAAAAACCATCTTTTTCAGATAGAAACTATCAGGTATTATTTTAATGGAGCAAGGTATCATTTTCACTAGAAATGAGAAAAATCAGAAAAGCACTGCCTTTCGTGCAAAGAACATGCTTTTCAGCAAGGCACCTTTGTGCAGCATTGCTCTCATCAAAATAAGGTTTGTTACTACGAACTACACACCTAAAAAAAATCTAGCTCCAAGAAAAATCTACTCTTCACCTGTGTGCATGATCAATTCAAGAATGCACTCTTTCAGTTCTTCGTAAATCACTCGTGTTTAGCCTCAATCATCTTCAAGTAAACAAACTCCCTTTGTTCATCAATGATGATGTTGAACTGCCTTAGCAATCCGGCACCAATAAGACTGATCTTTTGTTGGGCAATTTCTCCTTCTTTCATCTTCACAACAAACTCACCACTTTCTCCATGCCCAAAAAGCAGTAAGTTGGGAATCCTCCAAGTTTCTTGCTTTGGTAGCATTAACTTTCTCCCTCCTCCTACTCGCAGAGAAGTGATGTTTTCGCAGGCCAGTAGGAAGTCGATGTTCTCAATGGAGGAACAAAGTTGAATCTCCATGTTCTTGATCTTCACTGGGCATTGATTTCCTTGGATGACCTTAAAATTACAGTACTCAATAAACACTTCCCCGATACTCTTCATGGTGAAGATGCCCGACAGGTCTTCCAAACCAACAATCGAACTCAAGCGAAGGCGTTTTAAGTTCAATTCATCAAAGTTTCCTTTGAACGCGTGAAGGCCAAGACCAGATAACTCGATCACCTCCAATTGTTTGTATTGATTAAAATTACTTACATCTTCAAGTTGAGACCGAAGCGCATATTGCTTGTTTGCTCGAAAATTGTTGTGCCATCGAAAGACCTTCAGTTTCGGAGAAAGGTCGCCGGGTATTTTGGTGATGCCGCACACATTGAACATGTCCAGCTCTTCCAAATTCCGCAAGTGACTTAGCGTGCTGATGTCGAGTTGGTTTGGATTGGGTGGGCAATTGGTACAGCCGTTTCCCGCTTCAGGATAGATGTACACTTTCCGGATCTTGTTGTCGAAGTCAAAAGCTGGAAATCGCTTGAGCTGAGGAAGGTTTCTCAAAGAGATGTATTCGAGCGAACTTAGGCTTTCAAAAGCTTGAAGGCTTGTGAGGTTTTGACTTGATGATACGTCCAAGCGAAGGAGTGAATCGAGTTTGAGGGCATCACTAAAAAGCAGTTCACCACAATGTTTAATGGTCAAGCCTTTGAGCTTTTTAAAGGCATTCAAAAAGCTGATGTTTGTTGAATCTTTTAAGTCGATGAGCTCAAGGCTTTCGGTATGTTCGAAGTCGACAAATTCAGCGGGAATCTCGGCCATGTCTATTTTTAGCGACAAGTGCTTTTCCTGTTTTAACTGTGGGATGATGGACAGGTCTGCGCTGGAATCAATGGTGATCACGCCCAGCAGGGAAAGATGAAGATCTGTAGCCACACCATTCTCGTCCAACTTCCTTGAAAAGTTGGGGTAATCGTTCAAGTGGATGTTTGTTGGGAAGATCACATCCGGACCAGGTTGTGCGGTGGTCTGAAAAGAGATAAATAGGCAGAAAAGGAAGATGCTAAATGCTTTCATAAACCTGAGG
>Ga0209652_1002661_pt1 | contig 13632 bp, 19 predicted proteins | sample SaaInl74LU_5_DNA_FD_184641 | JGI IMG/M metagenome (GOLD analysis project Ga0209652, IMG submission 184641) | Marine microbial communities from expanding oxygen minimum zones in the Saanich Inlet - ESP_74LU_5_DNA (SPAdes) (version 2) | ecosystem: Environmental > Aquatic > Marine > Intertidal zone...
CAACTTGTTGCTTGTAGCTTAGTTGCATATGCAGGTCTAACTCTTCTTTATTTTTAGGAAGCGTTTCTGGATTTGTTTCAAACAAATTAACGCCAAATTCAGCTTGAGCAAATTCATTCAAATCTTTTGTTTGCATATCTCTTATGATAGCCTCCATATATTTTGTACGTTTTTCAACGCCATATGGATCTTGCGAGTATGCTTTTATATCGAATTGTCTATCTGAAATACCATTAACAACTATATCAACAAACTTTGGTATAATTGGCACTGGCTTCCAATCTAAATTTAAATATGATAAATCGCCATTAATAGATAATTCATCTTTATATTTCTGTATTCCCTGTTCTCCTCTTGCGTATAATCTTAAATTGTGAAAAGTGTTTTGATTACTTTTAAACCTATTTAAGCCGTTATCGCTACTAAACCATTCGTTTTCTATAGCCCTACCGATGGTTGTACCATACTCGATTGACATTTTTTCTGCATCGCTCGCTATTTGACTCGGAAAATAACTTGTTACAACTGACTCAGCCATATTTTATTTTTCTATTAGTTTTGATAAACCACCTGTATTGGTGTATTTAGCTATTTTTAAATTTATTTTACTTTTTTCTACTGTAGGTCTAGGATGATACAAATGCCTGTTGCAAGCCATAATAGCTAATCCTGAGCTAATAGCTGCATCAAACTTTGTTCTTTTATTTATATCAAACCTTGACCATTCGTTTAAGGTAGTGTTAAAATACATAGTACCATAACTACCATCTTCTTGTAAGCCAACGTGTCTATCAATATAACTTTCGATAGCTGCTGCATGAGCCTGCTTAATATCTTCACTTGAGTTTGGCATTCCACCAATTTCTCTTTCTGTAACTGAAAGCTTATTCCAAACTTTGTCAGGTCGATTCATTGAATAGCCTCTATAGCCCCTTCTTTTAAAATAATACAATAATCTTGGCTTATTATTTTCTGCTAATATTGGCATTCCATAAAACACACAAGCCATTAGTACATCTTCAAAAAACATTTCAGCTGTTTGTGGTCTAGCTATATATTCTAAAAAGAATGTATTAGCAGGAGCGTCTTCCATACTAAACTTAGTTAATCCATGCAAAGCACCCTTAGAACCTTGTCCATCGGTTGTTCCTGATATATCATAACTATCGCAGCCAAATGCCCCCATATGCTCGTTGCCTGGGCTTTTTAATCCATTCTTTACTATTTGTCTATTTTGTAAAGCGCTGCTTGGAACCCACGATATCTTAAAACGTCCGCTTGGATTTGGCGTAAATATTACTGTGGAGTCTTTAACTCCGTTAGCCCATTGAAAATTACCTGTGGTTAATACATTTGTATTGCCAAGATCTTCATTATAATCTATCTGTTCGTATATTTTAACTAGGTTGAATATACTATTTTTTGTTTCATCTCTAAAAGCGTGTTCTTCTGTGCGCGGAAACTGTCTATAAAACTCATTTAAAGCGTCCTGATCTCCTTTTAAACCTTCTGCTTCATTATTCCAATGCTCTATAACCCCAACGTCTATAACGTCTCCTAATGGGCCCAATACTGTTTCCTTAGGTGTATTAAACACAGGCATTCCGTATTCATCTATAAAACCTTCATAGTTCCATTCCATTGGAATAAATAAAGAATATAAACCAGAAGCCGTTTGTCCGTTTCTGTTTCTTTTTGCTACATTAGAATTTCCGTATAACTTTTTAAAATTATCTCCTCCTTTGTCTAAAGCGTTTGATGTTGATCCCATCATGCATTTTCCAATAATTCTAGAGCCTAATCGTAAACACGTTTTCGTTACTCGCCAGTTATTTAATATATTGTCTGGTCTTTCCCACTTTCCACTTTCATCGTGTACTAGTAATTTTAATTTCTCTCCATCATAAGAGTTGTCGCCAGTGTTTTTCCAATCTATTGTTGTGTCGAGTCCTTCAAGGATTTCAACACTCTGTTTGTTTTGTATTGATTTTCTTGTTAATCTTGACGCTGGAATCCTGTAGGCCAATTCGGTTTTTGGGCGGTCCATACCGTCTTGTATCGGTTTGAAAAAGAACGGATAGTTGACAGATATGGGTACGACTTTATCCGTGAACATTTTCTTTGCATCGGAACCAGATTTGGACAATATCCCAAACCGTGCGTCACTTGATATTGTTGCCATGTTGACCGTCTCTCCGGAAGCCATAAACGAAAAACCTGAACGTCTGTTCTTGAGATATGACATGCCATAACATCTACTGTCTGCTTTACAAGCTTCCCAGAATATAAAGAATAATCTATTTGCTTCTCTAAAGTCTGGTTGCCCAACGTCAATTTTACTCCACTGCAAGTACATAAAGTGAGTACCAGTAATGTAAGTAGCCACGCCTTTGTTATTGAACCAATGGCCCTCTTCTCTTCGCTTAAATTGTTCATCTATATAGGGTTCCCATTTATTTTGAAAATCTTCAGGATATTCCCGCCAATCAAATATACTTGTTATTGACTTTAATTCTTTAGGGTACTCTTCAGCTTTCCATTTGTTTTTTAATTTATCTATTTTAGCAGGCTCTTTTGGTAATGCTATTTTAAGATTTTGTATATTGTATATCTCACCAATTTGACCAGTTTTACTTATAACAACCAAGTCATGTTCTTTATTATAGCCGTACTCCCACTTTTTAGATTTGTTAAGTCTAATTATTGTATTTTGCTTTATAGGCGTTATTACGCTATATAATGATTGCTCGTACATTATTTAGATCTTTTTTCAGCAAAGCCTTTAAAAGCTTTTTTTTCAACCTCTTCTTTAGGCTTGTTCTCAAGTAAATTTTCTTCGTCTTGTATTCTGTTAAGAATTTCAAACGCGTCAAATATCGCCAGCTTTTTTGTAGCAGCTGCATTTTTTAATCTATCAGCTGTAATATCGTCACCTGAATCTACAATAGCTTCTTTTGCTACTTTAATTAACTCTTCAACTGCTTTATGTCCAGCTTGGATTATACTCTTCTTCGTTTCCTTGATATTCATATTTAATTGTAATTGAATTCGTGGGTACTCTATAAACTCGTTCGTTATTAATAACAAACTCATATTCTGCCCCTGGCTTAAAGCCAACTAAATCTCCCTCGTTTATATTATTTAAAAAAGGATCCTTTACATACAAAACACCTATACCCTCTTTTTCAAAATTTATAGAAAACATTTTTGTTTCTTTAATTGGTTTTACAAAATTAAAACCTTTACAAGCTACAAATTTATCGTGCCTTTTATAAGCATATATTTGATCCTCATTTGCAAAATAAACATTGTCTGTATAATAAGACTTACTGTTCTTTTCATCGCCCCTAATATCTTTAAAACGCCTAAAAACATTATGATGTACAACTACATGATCTCCAACTTTTATCTCGGTTTCTATTTCCGAAGGCAAAGCTAACACTTTAGCAATACGGTTAGAGTAATTATGATTATGTAATTCAGTGTTTAATAATAGAGTATTGCCTTCAACTTTTTTTATGTTATTATATCTTCCTCCAACAGGTTCTATAATAAAATTATATAAGGCTTTCATTAGTACTGTAAATCGTATTCAATTGCAATTGCCATGTTCTTATTAAAATCCTTCCAAGGAAGCAACTCGTCTCCTTTTTTTATATATATAGAATACTTTGTATCTTCTTCTATTATATTAGCTATAGTATGACCGCCATACACTTCCTGTCCAACAGAGTAGTGCATGGCATCATTTTTATAGTCTCTACCGATACTAATCTTTCTTACTAGGCTCATTTTTTTCTTTGATTTCACCTGTAGAAATATCAACATCTACTTTACCGTATTTTTCTTGTAAGGCTTTTTGCAGTTGCTGAAAATTTTCAGACGCGGAAGTTATAGCGTGGAGCAGTTCGTGCTTTTGAGATTCCAATCCGCCAATTTGCATTTGCAAACCGTTGATAGCATTAATACCGTCTTGTAAGCCTTTTAGCTCTTGTTCTTCAATTTTACTCATTTTATTATTAAATTTAATTGTTATTACTTAAGTTATTAATTACGCGTTATAGCTAATAATTACTTTTATGTTACTCGTAGCATACTCTTTCAAACTGCCACCCAGTATCTTCTGGACCTGTTACTCTTACTGTTACAAATGAGGCCTCTTGATAATCAGCTAATGTGTATTGCCACCAAATTATTTGTTGATAAGGGGCGGTTATTGGATTTGGATTACCTGTTTGAGTTGTGTAGAGAGCACCGCGATTTGGTATCGCGCCTTTGTAATCGCCTATGAACTGATTAACGCTCAGAGTTTGCTCTTCTGTAGGCAAGACGTTTGTTGGATATGTACCATAAACGTCATCAAAAGGTCCTGCATTATTATCATCCATAGATGACGTAGCTACCTTTGTTCCAGTTTCTATATTGCCGTGAATTATTTCAAGCTTATCTGGTACACCATAAGCCACGAACATTAAAGTTATAACACCCCCTTCTGGAGATAAAGCTATGGTGTTATCTGTTATTCCAGGACCTCCGCTTAAAGCAGTAGTGTTGCAAGGTATGCCGGCATCGTAGTTATCCCACCACCAAACACCGTTGTATATACCAGACCAATTCATTATTGAATAGCTACTATGTCTGCAACAGTCGTGTTACCTCCTGCTATAATAGTATGAACAATACAAGGCAAAAAACTCCCATTAGGAATATTTTTAAATATGACTGGAATATCTGGAGACCCCATTAGCGTAACCTCTATACTGCCTCCGCTGCCCATATATAGTGCACAGTTTTTTACGTCTGTAGTTCCTGCTACTACTGGAAAAGCATTTGTTCCAAAGTCTGGTTGATTTATAAATTGACCCATTATTTTTTTTATTTTTTATTTGTTATTGATTTTGCTTTTTCCCAAGATCTTCCTACAAAATAAGCTCCATAAACGGTTACTAATAAGGTTTGGAATATTGGTATGTATTCTTCTGCTATTATAAATTCCCCAACGTTACCATCAAAAAAAGCACAAACTGTAAATATAAATGTTAAATATATAAGAACAGCTGGGCGAATGTTTTTAGACAAGAAGGAATCAGACTGCATGTCCGACTCCCATCTTGCTGTAACTTGTTCTTGTGCTTCTTTATCAGCTTTTTCAAGAATTTCTGTAATAAGTCTTTGGGCTTCTAGTTTTTCTTCTTTGGTAGTTGTTAAGTCATCTAAAACCTTGCCAACTTCCTTTATGACAGAACCCGAAAGCCATTCCCATATTTTTTTCATTATTTTGGTTGAATTGCTTTAGCAGCTTGAGATTTTTCGGTAGCTTTTCTTGTTTTTCTATCAGCAGCCTTTTGCTTTCTGGCGGCTTTTTTTGTATTGCCTGCTGCTATAGCTGCATCAGCTTGAGCTTGCTTTTTAGCGGCTTTACCCGTTTTACGAACAGCGTCTGCGGCTAGCTTTTTTGCTTTAGCTATTTTAGCTGCGTTACTAATCTTACCCCCTATTTCTTTAGCTTTTTGCTTAATCTGGTAACCTGTGCTTCCGGTAACATTAGTTAAATCGTATTTTTTCCCCTCTGTTTCCTTGCTGTTTTTAGTATTAGTTGATTTCTTGTTATTGGTTGTGGTAGCTTTAGTTGTAGTAGCTTTAGTTGTGGCATCTGTTTTTTTAGTAGTACCTTTGCCTTTACCTTTTACATCCCATCCCTTACCAGCTTTCTTAGATGCATTCTGACGTTTAGCTTCTGTAATATATTCAGCTTTAGTCATTTTACCGTAAGTTTTTTGGTCTCTGTCTTTATAAGCTTGCTCGTAAGATTTTCTGCCTGTTGTAGTAGTAGTAGTAGTAGTAGTAGTGCTACCACCTCCACTAGAAGTTGTATCTGTAGTTTCTGTCGTGGTCGGGGTATCAGCTGTTTTAGCCTTATAAGTTCCACTCGCTTTTGCCATTGCATATTCTTTGGCTGTATAACCTTCAGTGCTACCCGCTTTATTTTTAGTGTCGTAGTCGTATAAGTTTTTCTCGAAATCTGCAATTCTATTTTTCTGTGAGGCTACTCTTGTTTTATTGCCTCCACTACCCCCGTAAGGATTATAACTTCCTGCTGCAGTGTTTTGGTTTTTACCTAACGTGGAAACATCACTCCTATATTGGTTTAATCCTTTATTGTAGCTGTCTATGTCACTTTTCTTTTTAGCGGCTTGTAAGGCTTCGGCTTTTTTAGCTGTAGTTTCAGCTTGGCTAGCCATCTCATTTTTAAAAGTGTCCTCCGGTGTTTGAGTTTGTTTAGCCGGTGAAGAAGCTTTCATTTTTACAGGCGCACCCATATCCAATAATGGCTGGGTTATCATGCCTCCCTGCGTAGTTCTTTTAATTTTTGCTGTTATAGGGGTGCAACCACCTTTTGATTTATAAGCCATTTTGTTTATTTTTTATATGGGAACATTTTGTTTAATTTTTCTTTTCTTCTACCGCAGCCACACCCTCCTGGTATTTTATCTGCTAGTTTTTTTATACCAGTAGCTTTAGTGAACTTTTCTACTGTGTCTCCTAATCCTTTTGATTGCATAATTATTTATTTAACAATTCCATCTTCTCCTAGCGGCTCTACCTCTTTCGCTAGTCCAACTTTTAGATCTAGCACAAAATGCTTTTCTACGTTTTGCAGCTTTACCTCCTGGTTTTAATTTAGAAGGGTCTTTAGTTACAGCGGTTTTTAATTTACTACCTGGGTTATTTCTTCTGTATTCAGCTGTACCCTTAGCCGTCATACCTCCGCCAGCAGCCGCACCTGTACCTGTTTTATTAGCCTTGTTGTAATATCCTAAAGACTTTTTACGTGATGGCGCATCCCCTTTCTTTTTAAACGGAGAGTTGCTTTGAATATAAGCCATAGTTATTATTTTTTACCGTAACCTTTCATTTTAAATCCAGATCTCATTTTGTTTGAGGACACTGCTTTGCTTGCTAACGCTCCGACTAAAGCTTTGCCTGCGATAGCCGCCAATGGACCTAACTTAGCTGGCGACTCTGGAGCTGATTTAATTGCGTCTTGTAGATGCTGAGGTAATCTACCTTGATTTCCTTGTAGCTTTTTAGCCGCTGGGCTTTTTGCTTTCATTTTAAAAGCAGAAGGCTTCATTTTAGCGACAGTTGGTTTAGTTTCGTATTTTCCGTATTGTGTAGTATCAGCAGGCTTGTCTTCTGTTCCTGTTGTAGTTGCTGAGTTATTAACCTCTACTGCCTTGTCAGCTTGACCGCTTGATACAATATTCTTTGCCGCTTCTTGTTCTGCTCTTACTTGGGCTATTCTTTCATCTTTAGTCTGGTCAGCAGCAGTGTCTCTTCTGTCTTCGTCCATACGTGTGGTTTTACCAATAGTTCTACCAGAACGTATTACTTCAGCTTGATTTTTTGAGTGTTGTTCGAAATCTGCTAACTCAGTTTTATTTTCATTTACTTTCGAATCAAGCCTCATGTATTGCTTGTAACCTTTTTCGCCGGGTTTTGGCGCGGTAAATGTGCTAGTTGGATTGCCGTCGGCATCAACCCCAGCTTTAGAATATTTCTTTTGAAAGTTAGCCATTTTATCCTCAGCCTTAGCTAGCTTATTTCTTGACTGTCTAACATATCTGTTTTTAAACTTAGTCTGCCTAGCGAGTTGTCTGCCTTCAAAGTTAGTCTGCACGTCTCCTGTACGTTTGCTATAAGTAGGTGCAATTACATCTTCGCCTTTAACAACAACTTCTTTTTCAATTGGCTTTGCAGCTGCTGCATCTTTTGCTTTCGCTTCGGCTACTTCCGCATTAGCTCTAGCTGTTTCGGCTGCAGACGGCTTATAGTCTGGCCCTAAATCTATTTTTCCTTCATTTAACTTATCTAAATTTTCAGTTCCAGCTACCCCAGGTGTTGTAATTATTTCTGTTGTTTCTTCTCCAGGTGCAACAACACTAGCTTCTGGTGTTTCCGTTTGCTTATAAGGACTCCCTTTTAATAAGGGGCTGCGTTTTATTCTACTAGTTATAGGTAATTGACTCATAATATGTTTTTAGTTAGTTTTATGTTAATTATTTATTACGGCACATCTGGAGTCGGTGGTGTGCTCCCTGTTGCACCACCAGTTTCTCCGGGAACATTAACAGCTCCACTTGATTGGCCTTTGTCTTTTGGTGGTTTTTCGGTTTTAGTAGCTTCAGAAGAGGTTCCGCCTCCACCGCTGTCTATTTTCTTTTCTACAATTTCCCCGTAATTAACGAATGCTTTTGAGTTTTGAACGTCAGCTTCTCCACTAACTAATCCCATATTTATTTTACAAGCGCTGGATGCTTTGCTTGTGATTGATCTTGCCTTATATGCCATAATTATTGTTTTTTATATGCTTCTCTTTCCCATTCAAAGTCGCCACCTTCTTCCGCACCTTTGCCGGTTTTTTTATCTATTAATTGGCCATTTACTCTATCATACACTCTAGCGGGTGACTTCGTATCTTTTTTCCAGGTTACAGTATTATTGTCATACTGCAATCTGCCTTGAGCCATTTGGTCTAGGTGAACTTTCTCGTGGTCAACAGCTTCTTTTTTATCTTTACCTTTTAATGATTTGTCTATAAAAATAGTGCCATCATTATTAGCTTCACCTAAAATTCCACCTTCTAATGTTTTCTTAAAAACAGGTGTATTATAAGTAGAGGTTTCTTTGTCTATTCCAACAAGGTCTGAAAAGTCTTTTAATCTAAATCCCATTATCTATCTTTGTCGTTAATCATATCATCAATGGCTTTATTAAAAACTTTATCCGTATATGATTTGTTATTATAAAAAACACTTGTTGTAGCTGTAGGTAGATCCTCTTCCGCAAGCAGTATTCTGTATATTCTATTTATTAATCTTTTTGACTTTGAAGAAACTTTATAAACAGCGTACTTAGAAGTTGTTCTGTTGCGTTCTTTAAAAACATCGATCCAACCGTTCCTTCGTAATCTTTCCCACCGGTTTTTATCCCAGCTGTAGGTGTATACACCATTAATAAAATCATTACGTGTAAATAGCTTTTTGCAATCTAGGTATACAAGCAATTCAAGATCGGCATCTTTAAGATTATAAGTTTTACAAGCCCATCTTCTGACGAGCCTGTAATACTTAAATAAATTTATTTCCCTAAGATCTTCTCCTGTTAGTCTCATTCAACAATAACAACATCCTTGACAGTTATAACAACGTGAAAATTATCTTTCCACTCTATACCAAACCCAGCATGCTTATCGTATCTAATGATATCGCCTTCTTTAATCCCTGTAACTTTATCACCAGCACTTATAACTTTACCCTTTAAGTACCTAATGTCGCTGTCCTGCTTTTCAGTTAATTCGATACCCCCAACTTTTTTAGGAGCTTCTTTTATCTTGTCTATAACTATGTAATAATTAATTGCTTTCATTATGCTAATCTTTTATTACTGATTACACAATCTGCAGAAATAATAGTTGTTACTACACTCACAGCGTTTTTAAGAGCCGACTTAGTAACTAAAACAGGATCTATAATACCTGCTTTAATCATATTAACTTCTTTACCTGTTTTAACATCAATACCTCTGTTTCTGACAGAAGGCTTTTTTATTTCAACAATCCCTGCGTTATCTAAAATTGTATAATAAGGAGCTTTAATAGCTTCAAATAATATCTCTTCTCCTTTGCTCTTAGGCTTTAACGTATTTGCTGCATTAAGCAATGCAATTCCGCCTCCAGCTACAATGCCTTCTTTATAAGCCGCCTTAGTAGCATGGATCGCATCTTCAACTCTATCTTTCTTTTCTTTAAGCTCAACAGCTGAATCTGCTCCAACATAAACAAGCCCTACTTTTCCAGTGAGCATTGATAAACGCTGCTCTAACTTTTTTCTAAAAAACGGGTTTGTTTCTGTTTCTATTTTATTATTAACATCAGCTATTCTATCTGTAATATCAATTTCATCTGATATTTGTAGTACGGTTGATTTATCATCAGTCACAGCTTTGATAGCAGATCCTAATACATTTGGATCAATTAAATCTAAATCATCTCCAAGCTCTTCATTTATAATAGTAGCCCCTGTAAGTAAAGCTAGGTCTTCTATAGTTTCTTGCCTTGTAGGTCCAAACCCTGGAGCATCAACTATATTTACTTTTATATTACCTTTAACTTTATTCGATAACAAAGTAGCAAATGGTTGCTGTTCTACGCTTGCAATTATAAGTAAGCTTCTTTTTGATTTTATAATGTGTTCTAAGACACTTTGTATTTTTCTTATATTAGGAATAGGAGAAGAAACAATAAGCACGTAAGGATCGTCTAAAATAGCCGTCCCCTTGTCTTTGTCCGTTATTAAATGCGGAGATTTTAATCCGCTGTCAAATTGAACGCCTTCAACAAAATCAACATAAGTTTCATTTGTATCAGACTCTTCCATTAATACAACTCCATTTTTGCCAACTTTTTCGTAAGCTTCTCCAATTTTTCCCCCAAGATCAATGTCATTGTTACAGCTAATGATTGCAACATTTCGTAACATTTCACCTTTAACTTCAGTACTGGTTTTATCAAGATATACTTTAACTTTGTTAGCACCGCTAGTAATGCCCGCTTTAAGTTCTCTAACTTCTTCTTCATCTAAATGTTTGTTTGCAATTTTTAATAAAGAGTGCGCGAGTACAGTTGATGTCGTCGTACCGTCTCCCGCTTCTCTAACTGTATTTCTAGCCGCTTCTTTTATTAGTGTCGCGCCTATGTTTTCAACCGGATGTAATAAGACTACGCTTTCTGCAACGGTTACTCCGTCTTTTGTAATTACCGGTCTCCCAAGTGCATCTTCATAAATTACGCATTTTCCAGACGCACCTAATGTGCTCTTTACTGCGCTTGCTAATTTTTCAACACCTGTTATAATTTGATTATTTGCTTCTTTACCAAAAGTCAGCGTTTTTACTATCTCGCTAGGGTTATTAAATTCCATTAAATTAAATTTTAGTTTATATTACTCTTTATCGAAAGTTTTTATAACTTTTGGGCCGTCTATATAGTCAAGCTTTTTTTGATAGTATTGTATTGATCCATCAATTGCTGCTTCAGCCCCTTCAATTGTTTCTCGTCTTGTTATATCTTTCCAAGAGTCATCATCTGGTACTCTTATTTCTGTTTGGTAGAATCCATTTGATAATTGAACAATGCGCCAGTTGGATTTGGTAGATGCGTGTTTCCAGGTTTCTACTGTTTTTTCTGTTGGTTGTGGTTGACTAGTCCACGTATTAGTCTGGTAAAATAGTGTCATTTTGGTTTTGGTTTAATTATTACTATTTGGTTACTCTGTCCCGAGTAAGGTATATATTATATATTACTGGTTTTTATAGATTACTAAGCCCAAGGGGTACCACTTTCAACAGTAGGGTTTTCTATTTCTTGTTTTTTTGTTGCTGCAAGCTGATTAACATTAAGCTCTACTTCAGCCACCTTGTCAGCGCCTAAAGCTTCTTTAACCCAGCCTAAAACTATTTCTTCAGTTAAATCCTCATAAGGTATGAACTCAGGTCCAACTACTTCTTCAAATTCATTTAAGAATATTTCGCTAGCATATCCAGGTCCGTCCTCTTTTTCATAAGCAGAGGTTACTTCAATAACAAAACCATCAGAGGTCTTGTGTTCCATGTTTAATACTTTCCAAGCCATATTTATTTTAATTATAAGTTCTTATTTCCAATGAAGCTTTTGTAAGCCTGCCATCGCCGTTATGTGTACGTATTACTAAGTTATCCGAATCAATAACCTCCCAAGCAATGTCGTGATTGTTTTCTGCAGACCCTCCGTTTAAAAATACAATTGTTTTGTTCACGTCAAAAGCCCCTGTTCCTTCTAAGTTATACTCGCCACTTGCAATTCTTGTCCATAAAAATGGTTCAGTTGGTAGGTTTAATCCGTTTTCCAGATTAGCATTAACTACCGGCGCATTAGAACCAGTTTGTGAAATTAAAAGAACTGTTCTTGCAAATAGCGGTGCAACCGCTGCTGTCTCAATTAATTTACCCGCTGCGTCAACCTGTATGTTAAAAGCAGGAGTTGCTGCAGTAACAGTACCGCTCCCATATTCAGGAATGACTACTTTGTTATTATAAACCTCTAGCCCGTTTTTCAGGTTTCCTGTTATAGAACCGGCACCTACAACAAAACTAGCGTCATTGTTTACTTCGTTATACTTACCTACAACTACTTGGTATTGTTCACCACCTGTTGTCAAGTTATATCCAAGAGCTGCGGTTTGAATGCTACTGTTAATAGTATGGTTCTGTCCGATAGCAAACCCTCCGAAAGTTGCAATATTATGTCCAGATCCAATTGCTACTGAACTTCCTGCGCTGATTTGGTTAAGAGCTCCAATTGCAGATGAGTTATCCCCTGCTACTTGGTTGTTTGAACCTACAACAAAATTACGTTTACCTGTTGCTGTATTTCCTTTTCCAAACCCAGCTGCGTCCTCACCTGTAACATTTAGACCGTTACCGTAAGCAAAAGCTGTTGTTCCGTTTAATGATGGATTAGCAGTAGAACTTACCCCACCAGCAAAAGAATAACTGGTAGCCGCAGTATTTCCATTACCAATAGCAAAACTAGATATACCAGAAGCCGTAGAATTACTACCAAATGCTGCGGATTTGTTTCCACTGGCTACTGTGCCAAAGTTGAATGAAGCTGCGTGAAGCCCTTCAGCTGTAGTTCCATGCCCTGTAGCTAATGTTGCTTCCGCTGTAGCTTGGTTATTATATCCTATAGCGATGGAATTACGTTGACCAGTTGCCTGAGAGAATCCCCCAAACTGCATACCATAATCATTTAAGTTACCCGGATCAACAATTGTAAAGCTAAGAGATGAGTCATTGAGGTTATTTGTAGGAGAAGCCCCGTACCACATTGGCACAGTTAGGTTAGTCCCTGTACCTGTAACATACCCAGTTGATGGGTCTACCCACTCAACCGCCGCCCCTGTAGAACTTAATACTTGACCAGCAATCCCTGGAAGACTGGCTGCATCGAGTACAGCGTTTTGAAAACTTACCACCTCTTCAAAAGTAGCTTCGTCCCAAAAAGTAGATATTCCTTGTACTGTTAAGTTACTGTTTAACTCAGTATTACCTGCGACATATAGCTTACCAAGAACTTCTGCACCGTAATTTTGAGTTGAAAATCTTTTTACGTTATCATAGTAAAGTTCTATAGGTCCGTCTTTTGTAAACTTTGCAAAAGTTTCCCCCAGTATACCTGACTTGATTTGGACTTCATTGTCAGAGTACATATGTAAATCGCCAGAGCCGGTTTCTGAGATTTCAGCAATGCCATCTAGATTGTGAGAAAATTCGAAGCCATCTCCAATTGTTATTCGGGGAGCATCACCGATTAGCTTTATTTGACCGTTTTGGCCTGAGCCGGTATTGTTACCCATTGTTAACTCATTGTCAGTAACAACTATATTCGATGCAAATGTTAAAGTTTTTGAGCTATCCCAATACGTTAGTCTATCAGTTTCCCCTAACCCGTCAACGCTAGAATTATCTACTTTACTCCAAAACACATTATCGTTGTTGTCTTGAGATATAATAGCCCAGTCTCCAGGACTC
>Ga0209652_1002662_pt1 | contig 13631 bp, 10 predicted proteins | sample SaaInl74LU_5_DNA_FD_184641 | JGI IMG/M metagenome (GOLD analysis project Ga0209652, IMG submission 184641) | Marine microbial communities from expanding oxygen minimum zones in the Saanich Inlet - ESP_74LU_5_DNA (SPAdes) (version 2) | ecosystem: Environmental > Aquatic > Marine > Intertidal zone...
CATGGGAATCAGTTTGATGGATTTTGGAAGTCATGATCTTTTTGGAGAGAAGCTAAAAATGAGGAGAGGGAGAGCGAGAAAGGAGGTGAAATGGGAAACGGGACTCAAAGCAGGACAAAGGTGGACAACTCAAGGCCATAAATAAATGCTGCAATGCAACGTTGAAAAGCCTCTCTCCGCTCCATGACTTCCGCGTCGCTTCACTACTAGAGCCAGATACTGAAGAGTTACAACATCATCTGCCCTTATCTTCCCTCTTGACATCACGCCAGTGCGGCAGCTGTTTTTTCCCCCACAAGAGCATTAAATTACAGTGCGAAGGCCAAACAATAAAATGGCATACGGCTCGGGACGACCAGCATGGGGTGGAGGTGACGTCGAAGATGGCGGCCTAAGTCGTCGTACACCTCACAATTCCAATGGATCAATCAATAACAACAACAATGGCTCCTATCAACAAGGCGGCGGTGGACGCAGCTATCAATCAAATTACCAAGCACCACAATTATCAGGGGGGTACGCCGAACAACAAACGCAAGTAATGGAAGATGCCATGAGAACTCACGTTAACGCTGAAACAACTGCCAATAATGTTTTAGCCAAATTACATGCGCAGCGACATCAATTGCAAAATGCCAATGATGACACGTGGGAAATGAGGCAGAATGTGGCCACGGCGCAACGAGAATTGAAGGAATTGCAACAAAAGGCTTGGGCGAAGAAGAGACGTTTGTATGGGATCATTGGGCTGTTGTCTGCAGTGGATTTGATGTTGTTTTTTAGGATTGTGCAGTGCGGGGGGAGCTTTTTCTGTAGACATTATAGCAGTAATAGCAGCAATTAGATATTGATACCATGGTAATAAATTGGATGTGAGAGTAAATAATAACAGGCAATGTATGCTATTACTTTATTGAACTGTTTCTATAATGTTATTGTTACGAGGACAGTACGGACATAATTTCCTTTGATACAGCACTGGCCATTTCACCATGACCAGCAGCAACTCGTTCCACCATTGACCCGATGCTTCTTTCCTTCGCCAGCTTCTTCACTTCTGAACCACAACCACCCGGAAGAAGCAGCACAGTGCCCAATGCAACGAGAGAACGTACCATTGGTTCTGTCTCATACTTGCCACATCCTGCTATCGTACCAACCACGTCGACTACTCGCATTGCCACTGACGACGGGAAGGGTGTTGACGACGCATGCATGTACGAGCTGGTGTTGAGAATGGCAGTGGCCACAGAAAGTCGGACATTTTTATTGCCCGAAGTTGCACAGGCTTCTGCACAGTCTAAAATTTTATCGATAAGGATTCCAGCTGCCCCAGCAGAGCCAGGGCCGCCCTTGTAGCTGTTGGCAATCAATCTCATCGTTAGCATTGGCACAGCAACCTCCTTGGCAGCTGCATCTCCCAATCCCAAGCACATGTCGAGAGCTCCACCCAATATCTCTTCCCAGTAAGCACGTCGTTCGCTTTTTGCTGCGTCTGGGTGAAGAACTGCAATTCTTGCCAAATCAATTGCAGGAAAGGCGTGCGTGGCATCCCACTGACGGATCATTGTATGAAGGGGCGCCAACTCAGCCATTGAAATGGTAGAAGAGTGGTAACGATTGGTGACAGACAGTGTGTTTGCCAAAGAGTCTAGCGTTTCTCCAGCTTCTCCTGTAGAGAGCTGATTTGAGGAAACACTGTCATTGAATTCACGGATTTTTTGAATGACTTTTGACAAGCCCTTCTTATCGATTCCAGTTTCGAATGTTTTGTATCCCTTCATTGGCAAATAATCATAGGTTGGAGTGATATCCATGGGAACGGCAGGCTCTGATGCATAGCTGGGTGCTCCCATCCCACCACTACTACTGTTCGTTGCGGCAGTAGAGCCTCCTGCTCCCATGCCAATTGTAGGACCAGACTGACCCGCCCTCTGTCTTATATAATCAGCAATCTGCGGCAAGTAATTTTGATCCAACATGTGTTCATCAATAAATTCCTGTGCTGTAACAAATGGATTCTCTCCGTTGTTGTAACCGATCTGTAACTTTTGGACTCCACCGCCAGGGACGTCCACCTCAATTGGCAAGATGTGATCATACTGTTTCCCATTTAGCGTCCCAGCATTTTCATTAGTTCCAGTAACTTCTCCAACCTCGATCCAAGTTCCAGACGATGCCGACCACTGTGCAGCGATTGCCTTTCCATCCTTTTGAAATACTTGGACCTGTCCTTCCGATCGACCTTGAGTCAATGCATTCATTTCCCATTTTGGAAGTTTGGCAATCTCTTCTGCCGATGGACCAGTGGAGCGAACAGCCTTGGATTCCGTAACGGCATCCTTGAATGCTTTCAACACTTCTGGAGATGCAGCCAATGATGCATGTCGAGTGAATATACGGATGTTTCCATCATGACATGAACTGACAAAGTCACCAGTAGTGCCAAGAGGAATTACATTCCAAACACAACCAGGATGACCAATCACCTGAGCCTCTCCTTGTTTCTGTTGACCAATGTTGAAAATAGCCACATTCCCATCCTCTGCGCCCACAACCACAGCTTTGGTTGAACCGCTCCCGACAACACAAACTGAAAGTAACATTGGTTGTTCATATCCAGGATAAACCAGCGTCTCAATGCACTTTCCATCTTCTGCCGATCTGATCTTTACCGTACCATCGTTGCTACAAGTATAAATAGAGTGTGTATCCGCATCATAGCAAACATCACGCATTGGGCCAGAGTGATCATTGGATACTTGTGCCACGATTTTGGAAGTAATATCATTATTTGCTCCGTTGTCAGACAAGGTCCAAATTCGGACGGTATGCCCCCGAATACTATTCCCCTCGGCAATACCAGCGCTCACAGTCACCACCTTTCGTATCGAGTCAGATTCCGCCGGTAATCCTGCAACACTCACGGTGTTTTCATGTCCAGCCAGTGTCCCAATGCAAATTGACGAATTGTTGTTTTGGAAAATATCCCAAATTTTAGCTGTACCATCCCAACTTCCACTAACTAGCCATGGCTTGGCACTTTCATTCCGAGGTAAGATCCAGGATAGACTTGTCACAGCATTCGAATGCCCCTCCAACACCTCCTTGAGTTCATGGGTATTTCCGTCCATAACGCGAATCTTTCCATCTTTACAGCCCGTCACGTAAATCGACGATACTGAATTTGTATTGAGGGAAGACGATGACAAAATTGCAGTGATTTGATGAGGATGGCGAGTATTCGCACCTCCAGGCTGAATCTCAAGTCCTCCTCCACCGTTACTTGCATCGGCGCTCTGCTTTTGAGAGTCATTGCTATCAGGAAGAATGAATTTCGAAATGATCCCGCCCTGAGATCCAGATAGAAGTTCCAAGATTTTGTCACTACCGCTGTGGATTGTGGCGCACCGAGTTGGCTCTCCGTCGGAAAGGAGCTGTGTGGAGAGGACGTACTCGTCGGTTAGATCGTTATTGTCGGCCATGGTTGAGATTTCTTACTATGATATCGGCTCTACTTCGGTCAAGTTCATTGTGCTTCTCTTCCGATTTTTCCAGTTTCCAAACTACCCTCGGATATTTTTATCTCCCCAATTATCGATGTAGGTACGTTAGATATTGGTACTTCAAGGTGATACGTACCTCCACTGACTAAAACATAACAGGCAAAACCTGACAAGTACAATAATATTGAAAGAGTGATGTCAGTTCGAAATAGAGTACTGTATATCAATAGAATGGTATTTATAATATGTTGTTAAATTGTATGACATCTTCAATAATCAACCTTCAAAATCGCCCCACTCATCATCTTCTTCCTCCTCCTTCTCTTGAGTATTGCTTACAGTATTTTCGACAGAGGAAGCTTTTGCCGCAACAGCATCTACATCTGGTGGTGGAGGGGGAGGTTTCCTTAATCCCACCAATCCTTTCTTTGGAGTCTGTTTATTTGATGCTGCAGGAGTGACACGCTTACTGCCACCCCCGCCCTTTATGTTAATATGTATCTTCTCTCCCTCTTTCAAACTGAGATTGGACATTGATGGTAGTGGCTGCTCTCCGCCATCTCTTCCCTCGGCAGATTGATGTTCTAAAGATTGCTCAAACTGTTGATGAAGCACTTGTGCCTTCTCTTCTCTCTTGAGAGCAGCCACATAATCCTCCATAGTCATTCTAAAATTTGTGGCATCATTCCTTTCTCTGAATCCAATCCCTATAAATGCCTCTCGTCCTGTTCTGGAATCACGAATTCTCATTGCGAAATATCTGGAGGAGTCTACGACAGGTTCCACCCAGTGCTCTAATTTGTGACTTGATTGATCAGATTTCACTTGGATGATGCTCTGTGCAAATAAATACGTTTCGGTTGCTCCCGGTGGTGCGTTTGCCTTGGGTCTTTCTGCCATGATATTGATACAAAGTGAGTCATCACGTCGATTCACTACGAGGGAGCAAGTTGCCAACGGCGTGGCGAGGTTCCAATCTTCTGCTCTATGGCCATCGGCAGTTTTCATTGCTGGAATTTTGTAAACGAAGACCTCATCGAGCTTGAGGAGTCTCTGCTCGATCACAACCTTCTCTGACTCCTCCTCGTTCGTGCTGCTGCTGCCAACGTTGGTTGCCATGGTCTGACAGAGACGTTTGTAGTTTGTATCTTAACGCTTGGCTGCTTCTTATTGTTGGTGTATGGTGCTGTTCTTTCCATGGAGCTCTCCCAATTTTTTGACATTTAGATTTTAGATTTTTGAGGCGTAGTGGTACGTACCGGTATCCAGTTGTTATGTAGGTAGATAGATGCACCTATATACCATTACCTTACAGTTGTCCGAACTTGATTTTTGAGATTTTTGTTTCACAACTTTCACATTGATTCAAGTGGCGATGGTGCTACGCTAGTTTGTGAACTGCACACAAGCATCATGGACCGCGTAGCCTTCCTTCGTTCTCTTCCATACCTACGGCAACTAGATCCCGAGATCTGGGCCGTCGCTACAACTACTAATGGCGGCGGAAATTACGAATCTCAAGAGGTTTATTCAGGATCAACTGTAACGCCACCTACACCGTCCAAAAATAAATCACTGTTACTTTTTGAAGAGTCTGCGGTCGTGTCAATAGAGCCGAGAGTTTTGGGTGGTCATAGACAATATATTAAAGAAAATGATGAGGATGGCGATGAAGTAATGGACATGCATGCACCTGTGTTGTGTCGAAAGCGTGGCCGCACCGACGTTGACATAGATGCACCAACTAATGTCCATCAGAACTCTTCAGCACCTGCCTTTTTTCAGCAATATAAATTGGACACGGAAGAAAGGGCCGTGGACAATAAACTGGAAACAAATCCTATGGAGCCAAAGGAAGTCGATATTCAGAGCATCAACAATGATCCTGCACTGTGCTCATTTGAGGCAGCAATTGTAAAACATAACCCGAATCCACTTGGTAGTCCAGTAAAACAAGATGGGGAAGAAAATTGCGATGATGATATATCAAACTGGCTTTTGTTTCGGTTTGGATGTCGCTTCGTATATCTGGTGGACACAAATGCAATCATAAATGTTACCTATGAAGCGTCTATTGAAGAAAAGAATGGCAGCGAGGAGAGCAAAGATGCAATTCGATCGCCTCCAATGAAACGACAAAAGAATGCAAATACAGACGGTGAAACTGTTCAAGGAGACCCCACAAATGCTGAAAAAGTGACATGTCCTGCCTCTCTTGTTGTGACCTTCCCATTCTGCTCATTCCGTATGTTTTCATTGCAAAACAAACATGATGAGTCAGCTCAGGAAGGCACCAATGGCACACGCTCCTTCTTGCTAAAAACGGTCATGACAGCAGAGGAAAGGCTAATGAAAGCAAGATCGATGCTACTAAAGCATTTCGAGTTGGATGAAGGAAAGGAAACGCTACAAAATAGATCAGCTTCACGGGAAATGATGTCGGCGGGGCGTTCTTTCGCTATTCAGCACGGCTTTGAAGACGAAGCTGCCATCGTCAACAGCTCTATACCGCCATTTCTTGTATCAAACTTGTCCAGGTTCCTTGACGAAGACTGGTCATTCTGTGTAGATGACAACAAAACACTGCCATGCGCGTCGCTCCCATCTTCACCTCAAAACAACACTTCACAATCAAAAATTGATGGAAGCCACTCTGCCAAGGACTCATCAAGCTTTGAAAATGGACAAAAAGCAGATGTACCAGAAAATGAGTTACTTGAGTCATCAAAGGAAGATGAAGGAGAAAGAGGCAGTAACAAAGAAGAGACCAACGGAGATGACAATTTAGAGGTTTGTGACAAGAAAACTGATAGTGAGATGAAAGGTGTTGATAGCAATGGCGCAGGCGACGACACAATATCATTGACAGAGAAAAATGAGAAACAAACTACTGACACGGAAATAGAAAATGACACTGAACACTCCTGGAAGCATGAATTGCTGGACAAGAGATGTAATTTTGACGCAAGTTGGTCTTCCGTGCAGAAAACAATGCATAACAAAACAACCCAAACACAGACAAAGGAAGATGGAGCTGTCTCTCATTTGACACGTGCAGCCCAATCGTTGTCAACGAGTTATCTAAGCACTAAAGAGCTTTTCGATATGTCGTCGCAATCCGAGGATGATATTGCGGCTGCAACCAAGGGTATTGAAAAGGAAATTGAAAGGATTTTCCCAGGAAGAGGGTCGAGAAAGCCAACTGGCAATCCTACTGATCTTGGCAACTTTAAAGGAAAGATAGAGCATCTCCTGCGCCTGCGCAAAGAGGCAGTCGACGCTAGGCTGGCCTTGCTACTCACTCCAAAGCGATAAACAATAACACATTTATTTCATATTGATGCAGAGTTTGACTTTCATGTTAGTATAGTTTGTAATGTCTTTGAAATGCCTCTATTTGACTCACTAATGTCTCCAAATGAGGGACAGGAACGCCAAGTTTAGTTGCCCGGTCCAAAGCTGTTTTGAAAAGATACTTTACTTCCATCGGCTTTCTCGCATGGAGGTCTAACATCGTTGAAGGTTTATACGCGCCCATAGTATCGGTGAAAGTCATCATGCGCTCGCGAGTATCTTCAGGCAGATAGTCCTCCTCAGGGAAGCCATGTTTGGCCAAGTCTGCATTAGCTGTTGCAATGGTTTCATCCATAACCTTGTAGGCAAGCTTTCTCAAACTAGGATCGCCTACAATTCTATCAGTAGTGATGCCCCCCATTGCAACAGAGATGCCATTGAAAGGGAGATTCCAGCAGTTCTTCCACCATCGCCCACGAAGGAGATTGTCTTCAAACTCAAATGGCACAGGTGTCACTGGTTCAAATAGATCCATTATTGCTTTCTTGTCCGATTCTACCCATTTGCAATAGCCATCATCATCAGCATCTGCAGAGTAAGCCACGCCGACGACTAGCTTGCCAGCATAGCTATGATCGATTACGCCAGGGGAGAGACGATTGGAACAAATCAAAGCCATTCCACCGTATACAGCTTTGCACTCTAATCCTTGCTCTTCTCGCATCATTTCGGTTAGATCATCCTCGATTAATCCATTCATGATGACCAAGACACGCGTCTCAGGAGAAGTTAATGGTTTAATTAACTCTGGAACTGCGTCTAGGCTCGAGCTCTTCAACGCAACTATGACCCAGTCGAATGCATGGAATTCATCGTCTTCGTCTTTGACACTCTTGACCATGTCTTCTGTTGTTGAGTATGCCAATAATTCGTCTGAAGGAATAACAAAATTGCCATCAATGGATGTGACTGATATGCCATTTTCTACACAGTGAGCATAATGCTCATTCCGTAAATGAAAGAGCACATCTGTACTACTACTAGATCTTACACTTTCCCAAATCCGCCCTCCGTAGTATGATCCGACGGCTCCTGCTCCAACGATGGCAATTCTACTTGTTCTTTCGCTGGTGTCTGCCGCTGCCGATTTATGAGTTTTTGATGATGAAGATGTCACATCCAGGGAGAATCCAGAAGCGAACAAATTAGGAGCAAGCCCCAGCAGCAGAATCGACAGCGCCACTATTTGATGATGCATGCCTGCATTCGTTTTCGTCACTTATTGCAAGCACGTGTTGGTCTCCAATTCACTGGGATAGTGGTCGATATTAATGTGATTGCGATTTTCGATCAAATCACTCTCCCTCTCTTTTCTCTTTTTGCGACTATGTAAGCTGCGTGCTTTCTGATCAAGATACTGAAGGATAGCGGACAATTATAAGTTTAGATGCATCATGAAGCAGTGACTGACCTATTTGTCAAGCTTGATCCTTGCGGACTTCCTTTTCTCTTGGAGGTCCCAGCTGGGTCCTCGCTGCTGCGTTCAAAATCTCTTGATACCGACTCATGGCGTCACTCTGCTTGTCAAATTGTCCTCCTGTATGCATATCTTTCAAGAGTAGCCGAGTGGCCTCATGCGTGCTAATCTCTCTCCATTTAGTGGGATGACGTCGTAATTGGTGTCCTTTGATGTCACTATCATCTCCACCGAGAAGCTCGACGACATTGCTACTTAATTGCACTCGATGCAGGCCTTCCTTGCTTGCTTCTGGAAAGTATTTCGAATGCATTTTACGTGCTTGCTGCCAGGTTCCATCAATTACAATGACGTCCCACCCAGTTTGTAGATCACCGCCACTGTCAGCAACAGAAGAACCAACTTCCTCTTCAATGTCATCAAACGTCTTCGCATCGTCGGTTGGAAACAGGATCAAGCATTTGGATCTTCCACTCAAAGCATCATTGTATACATCCAGCATTTCCCCCATCGAAGGTTGAAAATCTCTTCCTATGCCATTCACAACTAGCCGCGAAGTATTGGGAAATGAAGATAGGATAATCTTTGCTGTATCAACAACCATACATATCTCCTTGTGATGTGTCAACAAAAATAGACGGTTCACATTCTCTATACCTCCACAAGAAGTTGTTGCATTATATTCTTCCAAAGGAGGACACGAACCGCATACACAATGTCGCTTCTGCAGCCAGCATCTTCGACAGTCTTTATTTCGTGCTAATGAATCTAAACGCTTTCGTAACTTGGAAGCAACGCCTATTGTTTCTCGATCTGCAGCAGGAAAGGTAGTTATTGTGTCATGTGCATACAATGGATCATCTACCGAGTTTTGGTTTTGGAAATGCATGAGTGCAGCATCGACAGCATCTTCTACGCCATCTAGATGTGTAGGTGCATCTGTTCGGAGTGGAACTGGGCCATAACTTTTTGATGAAACATTCGATGTAGCAAACAATCGTCGACTGGATGATATTCTTCTGGTTAGTGTTGGTTGAAATGCCTGCACAAAACAGCGCGTGCTGCTACTACCAACCAATGTATTGCATAAGAGATTACATGCGCTGCTAATCATGAGTAGATGGATCGATCGTCGCTTCGCCATGCTTATTGGAGTGTGTTTGTTGGATGGATTGGTGGTGATGGAGAGATTTTAGCCGAGTGCAAAAAAGAGCAAATCATTTTTTGGACAATAACCTCCACGTCGACAGTCAAGAGAAAACGCGCTCGAATATTGCCGTACCCCCCTCCAAATCACAGTCTAGGTCCAACTTCTTATACCCCGTCCCTAAATTACTATGGGAAGCTAGCTGACATATTCGACTCATACCCCCCTCTCAGCCTAGCATGAAATTCTTATCCTCCGGGGGTGTATTTCGAGCAACTCCCCTGGTGAGCTTCCTCGTCGTGCCCACAATGAAGACGAACAACAGTCCAAAACAACCTATCAAGTGATATGAAGGCCTTCCAAAAGGCTTCGGCAACGATCTTCGCAGCGGCAGTGCTGCTGCTTGCTCTCATGTCAGCCACTGTCTCGGCCTTCGCTTCATTTGCAGCCCCTCAGCGTCACACGCCGACAATGCTGTTCCAAACAAGTGATTTGTACATATATTCCATCGATGGTACACTTGCATCTATGTCTGAGTTTAAATCGAAAATTGCGATTAGGGCAGCTCTGAAAATATGGCCATCTTTGCTCTCGGTAGTGGAGGAGTTGGGAATGAAACCTTTCGACACTTCAGATGGTATCAGCGATGACTATTCGTGGCTAATACAAAAGCTAGGAGCACTCTCTTCAATTACACAACAAGGTGATAGTCCTGACGTTATGCTAGGAGTTGACGAGGTTTTGCTGACAAGATTATTATTGGAAGAGCAACTACTTGACGATGGCAGATCTAGCGGACGAGGAGGCAAATACGGAGGGAAGTTTCATCCTGGGAAAAGTACAAGCAGCAGCGTGGGAGAGAAATCAAAGGTTGGAAGTAGACCTTTGACAGTAGGAGAAATATATGCTAATTGGGCTGAATTGAGATACGTGACACATAACAAGTATCCTCTCATTAAGCAAAACAAGGATGGAAAGGTAACGATGTCTGATCCACTGCCTGAGATTCGACGTGTATTGTGCCAGCTCTATTCTCAAGCAGATCACGAAACAGCAAATTGGTATCCTTTCGCTTCAGATATTCTTGGTAATAAAAACAGCAACAATGTTCTCTTGTTAGGAAATGAGGCTAGCCTTGACTTGGTGTTGTCGTCTCTGCAGCAACTATTGGGAGATACTATGCAACTATCAGTGACAGATTCTACCAGAGCATGGAAGAAGATAAAACAACAACAAGTCGAGGATGCACATTCGTTACTGATAGTTGTACCCGACTCTTCAGTTGAAGAACCACAGAGTGATTTGATTCAACGCATAATTACGAGCGCAGCGTCAGAACAAGATAGTGTCAATCGTAACATTTATGTGGCTCACGGGTCTTTAGATGTATTGAAGAAGTGCAAAGACTTTCTCGGAGAGGATCCCCCAATTTTATCTAATGGACTTCGAAAATGCATCGTGGCAAGCGATACAAAGACGTCAGCCACGCTGTTCCTTCCTTCTTGGGCTAAAAATGTTCATCCTACACAGCTAAATGATGCGGAGATGGATCCGTGGTTGAATATTGCCTCAGAGGAATTACTTGAGGAGCTGACATCGGCTGTGATTGTCTAGCTTTAATCTAACGAAGGAGCATTATTCGCAGCAGCTTTTCTTATTGCGTCTCTCAAGTACTTCCTGCCCTCTTGTGTATTGAATTCTTTTCCGAATGCGACTAAGCCTGCTAAATTCGAATACGCCTTCACCTGACAGACATCTTGTGCTTTCTGAGCTGGTGATGGCAGATCCTGAAGATTGCTGTTGTACTTTGTCAGGTTTGCAGTGTTAGGGACGAAGTCCAAGTTTGTTTTACTTGCAAGATATGTGTAGTAGCCATCCTCCTCATCCTGTAAGAAGTCAGTTAGCTTCAGAAGTTGTCCACCAAATGCGTCTAAACAAGCTTCAGCTGCGCAAGTATCCCATCTTGACACGCCTCGATCTTGAATATAAAGATGACCACAATGGGTCTTGGACACCTCTTCTTTGTTGGCAACGCTAATACTCTGCTGTAACAGCATCATCATCTTATTCCCAGCCCCTCCCGCTTTGATTCGTGGTACATCTAGCTCCGCAATGAGAGATTCCACAAATTTTGATATTGATCCATTCGTACTCAATACGGCACCAGTCGTTGAATGCTCTTCCTCTCCTTCAAAGTTATGAGCAGCGTAATCTTCCCTTTTTGCCCCAGCCACCCAAGTAGGACTTGGCTTTGAAAGTGGTCGATAGACGACTCCTGCGATTGCCTTGCCATGCTCATCAGCAAATCCAATACATATTGAGCATTGTTCTCCTTTACCAATTGAGAATTCTCGAGTTCCGTCAATGGGGTCAATAAACACTGTCAACTTTGAATAGTATGATTCATTGCTGTTTGACACCAGCAAATTCTTGGCAAGTGATTCAATCTGAATTCCAGTTGAATCTACCAGTGGTTGTAAATGTTTTGGAATTGTCAGTCCTTGGACTTGATACCACCAGTTATCATCTATGCCATCTTCTTCTTCTTCGCCTTCATCTTCCTCACCTACGATATCACGAAATGCCAAATTTGAGAACAAGCACTTGATAAGAAGTCTTTGTACCGTACCATCGGCAATGGTAAATGCAGAGTTATCCTTCTTGGTCTTCTTTACTCCATCACTACCAGTGCTTGATGACGACGTTAGGATGAGTTCATCGTAAATAGATGCAATCAGTGGGGTCATCAGTTCACACGCAAGTAAACATGTAGAACACAAATTCTCCAACGGGCCACTGTTATTGTTGCGTTCAGTGTTGTCATCTTGACAATTACGTGCATGATTAGCCATCGGAGTGATTTTGTGTAGCTGCCCCGCTGGTGCTTGCCTACACTGGAAACTAGAGACCGACACAAAAGAAAAAGAGATTACTGATTGAGCAAAGCAGCAAAGTATTAAGAATGCAGCTGCGGTGACTAGATTGATGTACGTCATATTACGTAGTTGTTGAACCAACCTGTATTTGCCTAAAAGGTTGCCGGTCAGGGCAACGTGTGTGGAGAAAAATACTTGACCGATCACCGCCACTGTTGACAAAGAAGCAAATTTTATTTCTCGCTTCAGTAAGCAATCATCCTCTAAATGAACCCAAACAGATGGGCAGAAAGTCTTTAGGAAGTATATTCATATCCAAGTTAATTATATTTTAGACGACCGATTTATAACTAGCATAAAAGCGCAATAACCGTTCAAAATTCGCCTATTTCGATAACAGCCGTCCAAAGATACCGGCCAAGGCGGAAGAAGGTCAGCTGCAGAACATGTCCAGGACGAATTAATAGGATTTGCTGAGCAAGGACTTGGCCAATTCCTTTCCTTCGGGGAGGAGTACACTTGGCAACATGGCTACTTTTATTTTTTGACTCCTATTGAACTTAACTACCATACTTATATCGTTGAGAACGACATGATGATAGGATAATTTGCAATTAAAATTTGGAAGCACTTCATGTACCTCTTCATTTGCCAACAAATACTCTTTTGTTTCACACCAATACAACTTAAACGTCGTTTATTCTTGCTCTTGCACTTCCTCTCCAGCTTCAACGATCCTCTTGAAAATTCCGCCCTGACGAGACACAAGCTCATCATACGTTCCTTCCTCAGCAATAACACCACGCTCCAACACGACAATCTTGTCAGCCTTTACGGCAGTCGAGGGATGGTGTGACACAGACACGAGAGTAAGGCCTTCATTGTCACGGAGTTTGACAAGTGTTTCGATGATAGAATGCTCTGTCTCAGCGTCCAAAGCAGACGTAGCTGTAAGTTGCAAAAAAGATAAAGGTATTGTATGTAAGCGTTATCGTCAAGCAAAACTGCACAACATATCAGTCTGCACAAAACTCACCTTCATCAAGCAAGAGGACAGACGGCTTCTTGTACAACGCACGAGCCATGCACACGCGTTGGAGCTGGCCACCACTCATTCCGGCGAGTGCATCTCCACCAATCACCGTCTCGTATTTATCAGGAAGACGCTCGATGACCTCGGCTATTTCTGCAGCACGTGCTGCTTTCTCAACAGCTCCGGGGACATCAGGCTGCCCGAATAGAATGTTGTCACGAATCGTTCCCTGGTAGATCATGGTTCTCTGAAACATGACGGCTACATTTTCGCGGAAGCTATGCAAAGACGCGCCGTA
>Ga0209652_1002665_pt1 | contig 13619 bp, 7 predicted proteins | sample SaaInl74LU_5_DNA_FD_184641 | JGI IMG/M metagenome (GOLD analysis project Ga0209652, IMG submission 184641) | Marine microbial communities from expanding oxygen minimum zones in the Saanich Inlet - ESP_74LU_5_DNA (SPAdes) (version 2) | ecosystem: Environmental > Aquatic > Marine > Intertidal zone ...
ACATCACGGTTTACGTTTGTGGATTTGGCAGGGAGTGAACGGATGAAAAAGACTGGAGCAGAGGGGGAACGTGCCAAAGAAGGAATCAAAATCAATGAAGGTCTGTTGGCACTGGGGAATGTAATCAATGCTCTTGCTGATGAGGATAGGATTGCTAGGGGTGAAAAGGTCCATGTACCCTACCGACAAACGAAATTGACACGTCTACTACAGGATGCATTGGGAGGTAACAGCCAAACACTCTTCTTGGCATGCGTTTCTCCCTCTGATACCAATGCCAGCGAGACACTCTCTACTCTACAATATGCCAACCGTGCAAGAAACATCAAGAATGCTCCAACTCGTAATGTTGATGCTACCGCCTTGGAATTACAGCGACTTCGTTCTCTTACCAATGTTCTAAGGTGTGAATTGATCAAGCAGCGATTTACGGAGGAAGGTGCACTGATTTCAAAAGAAAGTGGTATTGGTGAAGTCAATGAAGAGCTTTTGAAGCGTGAAGATGTTACTAGTTACATGACAAGTATTGATGAAAAGGTTGCTGAATTGAGTGGTGGTGGTGGTGGTGCCATTGGCTCTTCCAATCTTGCCATGTCGTTTCCAGTTCACTCCGTTGCTCCTCCATTGCATCCCACCATAGCAAGGACGTCGGTTCTACCCACTACTACATCATCCATGAGTAGTAGCACAAGTTCAAATAAGCAACCCACGGCCGCAACTATGAGAACCTCATCCAGATTTACCATGGACCATGCAAAGAGTCAAGATGACTTCGACGCCTTGATCTTGGATGTCAATCCAGAAGAGGATATGCAACTCATAGACCAACTGCTTGAGCTGCAGCATCACGACCATAAATTTAGCATCGAGCAGCGGGATGATCAAGAGAAGCTTGTTGATATGGAAGGTGAAATTTTAGCACAGGAGGATCGTTTGCTACAACTGCGTGACAATCTCAAAGTGTATCGAAGCATGAAGGACAAGTATGAGCAGTTGATGTGCAACGTCCATAGTTTGGAGTCTGAGAAGTTGGCACTTGCAAAGGAGTTAGATCAAGCACAGGTCGACCCTACAAAGGGGTGCTCCACTGTCATTAAGAATAAGTTGAAGAAGGTGGAAGAAAATCTGGCACGTGCACGATCAGAGTCAAGAAAGCATCAGCAGATGTATCGGCAGGCAGAGCAAGAGGTGCAAAAGTGTAAAGTTCTCGAGCGTAAGATCCAGGAGCTGAAACATGGCAAAGTATCCTTGATCAAGAAGCAGAAGGATGCTGCTGCAAAGCACAAAGAATTCACCAACCAAAAGACACGAGAGATCCACGCATTGAAGCGAAAAGAAAGGACTGCTGATAAGAAAATATCAAAGATGGAATCAGAGGTCCACAAGTACAAATCAAACCTTGAGCGAAGTCGATCTCAATGTGGGAAGCTTTCTGACAAATTGAAGCAGACGGAGACACATCTCATGCGTCTTCTTACGAAGCGTAGGACCGATATCAGCCACAATGCTAGAAGCTCTCGCCAATCAAGAGTTCATAACAACCATGTGCAACGGGATCTTGAGGGAATGGACCAATTTGCACCAGTTAATCAAGAGATGGACTCTCTGAAGTTCTTGTTGGAGAAAACTGTGGCAGACAGAGTAAGCTTTGCGCAAACCAAAGAAGCATACACAGCCAAGGTGATTGAGCATGGCGAGCTAATGCAATTACTTGCCAAGGAAGCGAAGGTTATCAACACTTGGAAACGAGAATATAACAATGCGGACCCAAATACAAGCGTGGTTGAAGATGTCTTGTTCGAAATCAAGGAACATGAAGACACTGTTCAACAGCTTCAGTTGAAACTTGAGCTAGTAGAGAATGATCTCGATCAGCTGAGATCGAAGTGCCCATCTGTTGAAGAAGATACATCTGACGAAGACACAAAAGTTGGCAATAGTTCAGCTTTGAAGATGGTCTCAAAACTCGATGGCCCTGTCCTACGAACCCTTCTTTGGAACTTATTGGATTCATATTATACTACAGAGCTGCAACGTCGGAATACGAAGGACGCCTTGCTGAGGAAAGATTCAACTCTGCGCAGCTTTGAGAATGAAATTATGATGCAAAACGAGAAAATTGATGCACTAACGAAAAGCCTAGAAAGGCGTAAGAAGCTCATGTCATCGGAAGACAATGAATCAGATCCTTTTGAGTTCATCCACAACTTGGAGGAAGAAGTCAGCCTAGCGAATAAGAAAATCGAGGCGGGTCTTGCAGAAAAGGCTACGGTGCTGACAGAGCTCGAGAAGACACGCGATGCACTGTCCATGGAGAAAGAGCAACACTCCAAAGTGGAGGAGCAATTAGCCCTTTTGAGGTCACAGCTAAAGTTAACTGAATCGACCGATGAAACAGCACAAATGCTTCGTCAGCTTCAGGAAGTGTTGGCATCTATCGGTATGTCGAAGGAGGAAAGAGATAGTGTTAGGGAGAAGTTGGAACACTGTGTCGAGGATGCATGTGCTCAAATGCTCGCTGATGCCAAGTCACAGCGTGATCAAAAGGGTCAACAAGTCGACAGCTTGAGAGAGCGTCTTGCTCGAATGCATGACGCACTTGGCATAGTGTTTCAGTTACCAGCCACAGTTGGCACTTCTCTTAGCAATGAGCTCGTCACTCTTGAATCCAAGCTTCGCAAAATTCAACCTCTTTTCGATGTCGCGGTTGAGAGGAGAGCACGTCTTCTAAATGATGTAAACAGCCTGGCGTTTGACTTCGGTGATGCAAATCTCAGTGACAATCTGAGGCAGTTGATGCAAGAGAACACGAAAGAGGGGCCAAAACGAGCACGCCCGCACTCTATTACTGCGCAACAACGAGTAAGCATGGCGTCATCCAGAGAAGGACGAGCAAAACTGCTACAGAATGTAGAGGCAATGATAAGTGGATTAGAAACTATCAATGAAGAAATTGCAGCTGCCGATGTTCCATCTGCAATTGAACCCCCTTCAACAAAATCTGGATGTCTCTCCGAGACATTCTTGGACGATTGTGAGAGAGACATCAAAAAGATGAAACACATGCAATCAGATATTCTCCTATCTAATGTTGAAAAATGCGACCAACTACGCTCTTTGTTGAAACAAATGCACGTGGGGAAGAATGATTTACCATCAATTGTCGCGTATGGGCTCAGAAAGCGGAAGCAGAGTGTCCCTAGTTGGTGGGATGAGAGCGTATCGGATATGGTGTACAGCGCACTTTTCCGACAGGGGAGCATTCTGGTGAATAAATTGTTTACAGACCACCTCGCGGTGATGCTTCAAACTTTGCAAGCAATTAGCCACAGCAGACAGCTGCTATCAAAATCACTAAAAGCTGTGATTGATGAGTCACATGAAGCGCTGCTTGCCACCGCTGAGGGTTGTGGTATGGTGAATGCAGAGGATCTATCCCGCAGTTTACAGGAAGCTCTGCAGCACTTGCCTCCACTTTCAAAGGAACATTCTAAAGCATGCATTGATGAGATGCAGATGTTGAACGAGGCAGCTGAAGCAGTGGCCCAAAGTGAAGTCGAAACGCTTACAGTTCTTTGGGAAGGGTTGAATGTCTCATCGAATCAACGCGGGACCTTTTGGGGCGAACTTGAAGATTCAACGACAAAACTTCAGATGACGACTGCAGGTCCATTTGATCACATCCTCAGAGAGTTCCCTCCTGAAGTAGAGGAATGGGTGCTCAAGTCATTAACTGGCGCCACAAAAGTTCATCGATCACTCCGCATTCGTGTCATGAAACTGAAAAGAATCCAGGAAGAGGTTGAACGTCTGAAGAAGAAACAAGATGCCAAGAATGGAATCATGTCTCTGAACAGTGAGCTGAACGTTCTCAATGCAAAACTGGCCGAATTTGAAGAAAAAGCAGGGGACAAGCAACGGCTCCTGAACAAGAAAGCCAATAGCTCGTCGCTGCTGGAAGAGGAGCGATACAGAAAGCAGATGCAATCCATGTTTGTTTCTAAGCTTGAGGCATTACGCCAACGACTCACTGTGTGGGAAGAAAATGAGGGTCAAATTGATGACGCAGATATGCTCAGTGAAGTAGTCAAGTCCATGTTGGACAATTCTCACCGCATCGATGCATGGATGAACGAGAAGACCCGTCTTATGCATTTAAGAACTACCAAAACATCGAGACTTCGCGAGAACATGATAGCAGAGAGATCAAACTCTACTGGCTCACGACCAGGTTCTGCTTCAACGAAAAGATCAAAAGGCAGTCCACCATTGACGTTCAACCAAACAAGCCGATCAACAAGGTCTACAAGTTCCACATCAGCAGACAAAAAATCTGTCAAGTCTTACAAAAAGACATCAAGTGATTCATCGTCATCAAATTCAAGCGATGGAAAACCTAGAAGGAACAAACCGTTGACATCTTCATCGCTTAATCCGCAGGAGCGATCTCGTGATACCACACCCAAGAAGCAGCTCCGTGTGAACACAAGTAGTGAAGAAGCTCCAGTCCTACTCCCGTTTGGGGATCTTCTTGCCGAGACACCATCCAAGAATGGGAAAGAGAATTGTTGATGCTAGCAATTCATAATGTAATAGTTCATAATAGGATCTATATTATTTAGTCTATCTACTTACATATGTTTAGACCCATGGTGAGATGGAGAAGCTAACCTCCTCAGTCTTGGAATTTCCTTGTCTAAAATATTTTGTAACTTCGCCACATCGGACTTGCTCACTGCAGGAAAGTCACTCAAGCCAGTTCTCCACAAACTAAGCCTCAATGGGTCACGTATCCTTGCCCAAATTGCTGAATAGAATTCATCTGCCTCACTAACTTCTTGTGGATGAGTCCGTTGGAATGATGCACTCAACTCTTCTATCGATGTCAATTGCTCTTCGGCATCCTTCAGCTTGGATGAGTTAAACCAATGCATTCCACCCACTCCAATCACAGTCGCGGCAACAACGCCTCCAGTAAATTGCAGGGGAACATCAAAGTGAATACCCAACGCAGACAAACCAACTCCTAAGACCAACGACGAAACCTCCTGCATTCTATTTTCCCACTGACGCTTGGAGTAACGAGCTCGTACATCTTCTGCGACCACAGCATGCATAAGTAATAAATGAACAGAGTCATGTAGATTGGTAATCACGTTATCAATTCGTCGCTTGGGAGCTTTCATCACCTCCGCAAGAACATCATCTCGACTTTGATGCAAATCTGCCAATGCATGTCGATCCAATGCCTCTGTCGTAGTTGCTGATTTGGCCTCACCATCAGTAGTTGATGCAACAGGAAGGCACATTGTAAAGATTCGAGGTAAATCTTTCCTTGGAATGACCTTACTCAAATTCCAACATAAACTTCCATAGGCACGTGCGAAATCATGAATCTTTTTGAATTGATCCGCCTTGTTCAATACGATTAATAACTTGTGATCCATACCTCCAAGACTATGAAGCAAAATATTCAGTGTCTCTCCAGTAGTACCAGGCTTATCAGGATCAAAGAAGAGAAGCACAACATCTGCCCTTTCCGCCATCCATCGTACCACACCCTGAAAGTCATAACCTCTATCCATGATAGCCGAGGACGTAGATGATCTATCTTTGCTATTATTACTGACCATTCCGCCATAATTCACCGGACTGTCAATCATACCCGGACTATCAATAATCATAAAGTCTTGATTCCGAATCCCATCCCGCACTTTCAATTGTGTATGATGTATCAACGTCGGTCCAAATTGACGTAGTCCCTCGAACCCTATGTCTGGGTCACCCACTAAAGCTGGTCCATCCTGATCCACATCTTTGGGTCCAGGTGCAATAACTGTGAAGCAATCATCTGTGGGAGCCACTCCAGCAGTTTGCACGGACCGACCGAGGACGTAATTGATAAAGGAAGATTTTCCACTGCTGTGATTTCCAACGAGAAAGACGAATGGGAGAGATGTGCCCTTGTCGCTATTCTTTGCGAGTGGTCCTTGAAGGGAGGTGTTGAATGGCATGATTGACGAGTGTAGTTCAGAACATTGGTTTAAGATGGATTGTTGCACAGATGGTGAAGGATTGCGATCATTGTCATTATTATTTGGGCTGCCGCTGGTGGGAGTAGATGAGTTGTCTTCGTCATTACTTGCGGAGCTTGAAGATTTGGCCCAGTTCCATGTTGATGAGCACCTTGTTGCAGACTTGAACCGCAGGCCACGATGAGCTAGCTGGCGGCTATGGACAAGCCTTGCCGCTGCCGGGCGGATCAACGTCGATGCAAACATGATATGTTGCTACCACAAACCCAACATGAAATGTGCCGAGTGAGAGGTGCGAGATTCAAAATCAAGCAAGAAGCAGTGTGAGGGCGAAGATGAAAAAGAAGACCAGAACTCTGGCATTAAAGATTCATTGCTCATTCAATGGACCTCATCAGGTCACCTACAACCTGTAGCTCGGCCCATACATATAAAAAGAGCTTGAGTAGAGGCATATATCCTTCTATACTATCATAACCGACTATAATGGGCCACTAGAATCCATAGTCCAAGATTACAAATCTTGGAGGCACAGACTTCTGAGGATTGGCATATTTTTGGCCAGTATATTCTTGATCAATTTGCACTCGTTATTCCAACAACCCATTTGCAGTGCTGGCGGTTGGGGCAGCCCTCTTCAACACCAGCCTTTGGGCGGCATGATTTTATGCTGTGTTTTGTGTTTTAACAACTCTTGGCAAATCTTTGTGCCGACAATTGGGGTACAGGTGTGATGTCTTCAACTCTATGATAATTGTCTGGTGTCCTCTAAGGGAATATAATTTATAGTATGGTATGGATCATACACAAATAAAAATTACAAAGTTTACCTAATCTACTCTCAACGAAATAACTACAAGTCAATAGCTTTTGCTCCACTAGCCGCTGCCGTTTCAAAACAAACACACTTTGTGCCCGTCTTTGCTTCATATTGCGTCTTCAGATACTCAATCAACTGTTGAGCTGAATCTTTCTTCACTAACGTAACAGTGCAACCACCAAATCCACCTCCAGTAAGACGAGAACCAAAGACTTCATCACCAAATGTTTGTGCAAGGTCTACCAAGACATCGATTTCTTCACAGCTAACCTCATAATCATCTCTCATGCTAGTGTGACTGGCATTCATTAGTTTGCCTACAGTCTCCCAGTCTCCCTTTTCCAATGCATCTGCAGTCTTTACTGTCCGCTCATTTTCAGATACGACGTGACGTGCTCTTTGTAATAGGACTCCTTCTAATCCAGCTGATTTAGCAGCAGCCTCTACATCTTTCATTGTTGCATCTCGAAGTGATTGAATGGAAGGATTCATCTTTGTCAAAATATCTGTTGCCTCCTTGCATTGTCGTACTCGTACCGGATACTCTCCATCTCCAAGATCATGCTTCACATTTGAATTGGTAATGACTAGTACTGGAGCATCTGAGCTGGAAGCATTTTCACCTCCCATGGAAACCTCTCTGTAGTCTAAACTGCGACAATCTAACAATAATAACTTGCCTTCGCAACCTGCACTTGATACAAATTGGTCCATTATTCCGCATGGGACACTTGAATAGTGGATGTGTTACCAAGATGAGAGATGCTATGCCGATGAATAAATGAAACATAGATCATGGTGAACTTACCCGACAAAGATATTCTCTGCAAGCTTGCATCTTACTGCCCGTTCCATTTTTCGTTGCTTCTCTGACAAGGGTGCATCCTTCGCACTGCAGTAGGCAACACCGTGACTGTCCAAAATTCTCTCTAAAAATACTGCAGTTGCTACTTCCAAACTAGCAGATGACGACAATCCACTCCCCAATGGCACATCACCAACAATGGCCAAGTCAAACATAAATGTTTCATCTTCTTTCAAATCAGGCAGGTATTGTAACACAACACCTTGCACGTAGTTGACCCATTTATTAGACCCAGTCGATGCCTCAAGGGAAGGGCTTACATAAAATTCTGCTACTGGATTGTTGGTCGATACAATACGACACTTAATTGATTCAGAACTATCTTTCTTGACGACAGATCCACAACCATATCCTACGGTGTTAAATCCAATTGCTAGTGGCAAAACGTAACCTCCAGTGTAGTCAGTGTGCTCTCCAATTAGATTGACACGTCCAGGCGCAGACACACAGTAGTTCGGCAAATTCTTATCTACATCAGCTCCAAAAGAACTATCAAACAGAGACTTTGCTTGATCAACTAGAGTTTGAACGTTCGAAGGCATGACTTCCGAAGCCGCCGAGAAGATCTTGCTCGAGGCAGGAGGCTTTAATGATGGAGGTAGGAAGGCGCTGCTGCTAGGTATACTGCAGAGATGGATAATGGCGACGATGAGAATATGAACGAACATTTTGATGGCTGTGCTGGACGACGAAGTAGGAATGAGGTGGAGTGGAAGAAGATCGGCAGTTTATGAAAATGGCATCGTCACTTGGTTTGGAATGATGGGTGCGCAAAGATACCGAAAGAGTGATATCCGGAAAGCGCAGAATGAAGTGCTGGCCTTTATCGTGCCTCCTTCTTGCAAATCCCCGATGATTCAGCTTCAATTGCGCTGACATTGACAGCTCCAGCCTCCAGCTCAATCAATTATCTACATGGAAACATAACTTTGGCTCTGAATTGCACCACTACTAAACGCTTGTCCAACCATGAAGACCTCAACTCTAATCCTTGCATCCTTCCTGGGCACTGCGGCGGCTTTCGCCCCTCCAACTAGCTCACATCACATGTCAAAATCTGTGCAAACACAACAACGACAAATATTGACACAACTATACGAAACAGACGAAACAAAACCGAAGAAGTCGTCAACAGGAATTGATAGAAACGTAAGCAACAAACTCTTGGCAGAAACCATTGCACCATTTCGTGGATTGCGTCTATTCTTCTATGCTGCATTTGCAAGTGGTGCATTCGTCGGTGGTCTAATTACCGCATCAGGCGTTGCTGCAGCGTTAAGTGGAGTACGAACCGATGTTGATCTCAACACTGAATACCTTAATCTTGGTATTGACTTTGGTGCCGTGGCCTTGTTCGCTGTGTTGGCAAAGTTTGATCTCAACAAGGGTGAGGAATTGAATGCCGCGGTGGAAGCCAAGGTGGAACGAAAGAAGGCGATGAAGAAAATTACATCGGCAATGAAAGAGAGAGAACAACAACTTGCTGATCTTAATATTAATGTTCGTGTTACTGAGGAAGGTGACACGAAAACGGCTACGATGGGAACGATGCAGTCTATGGCCAAGCAACACATTATTATGGTGGCTGGTCCTGGACGCGCAATTAGGGATGCTTTGCGTGGAGCTCAACTCAACAAAGTGAACTTTGCGATGACTAATATTCTCGTTGTTCCCTACGAAACGGGGTTGGATGAGGCAGCACGTGCCAGCAAACCTAGTGGAGGATTTGGGGATAGACCTACGTATGAGACTCAGGCATACGTGGCCGAGGCTGTAGGTGAGGGTTGGGAGAGTTTTATTGAAGCCGAAATGGAAACTGCGGCTGAGCAGGCTGGAGAGAAAGTAAGAGAAGAGGGTATTGCACTGGTGATTGCAAATGATGGGAAAGTGTTGAGGAGAGGTGTTGGGAGAGTTCCATGGAGACAAATGGTAGATGAGCTGGAAGAAAGTGTGACGGGAGAGAAGAAAGAGACGTCTATTCCCTTCCTAGAGTTCTTGGAGGGTTAGACTATGTTGGCCAAACAATTATGCAGCGTAAGCACAGCCAAAATTGAGCCTCATCAGGACATATTCGAGGTATAAAAATGATAACTATAAACACCAAATAAAACAACTTTACATTAATACTGATCACACGAATTAAATCGCCCATACTCGCCAGACAAACAATCAAAATCACTCGGCTGGTCAATCGGCGTTAGACAATACCCATGTTCATTTTCAACAGCTTCGTAGAATGTGCAATCTCTATGCTCATCTTCCGCATACGGAGGTAGTAAGACATCCAAAACTGCAGCTCCATTAGGCCCTGCAACAAAGGAATGACAATTTCCTTCGTCTGGATAAAGAGCAGTTACATTTGGAGCAGATATTATAGCCGAACTCTCGCCATCTCCATCTGATGAAAATTGAACACCCAGAGGAGATTTATTCACTTGTACTTGGAGTTTGTGTTGAGTTGCCGCGTGATGATCATGATCATGATGTGATGATAGCACTGCTCGGCTAACAAAGTCTTTGATCCTATTAATTGATGAACGGATTCTAGACGGAGAGGAATCACATTTAGTTCCCGAAGTTTCCTCTTTCATCTCCTCTACTACTACATCATCGTGAACAGATGATACTACACTATAACTCTTCACCTTTAATTCACCATACAATACACGACTAATTACAACCATAGAAGGGTGATCATGAAGCGGAATCGAAGCCCCCGGAGGAAAGATAAATATCCCCACCGTGTACTTGTCGGCTACCTCTCGTGCATGCAGATACCTCACAGTATTCTCAGCACGATGAAACCTATGGTAGGGAACTATCCGATCGTGAATTGGAGGCACAGACGACCCCTTTTTAGGATCTAGTACTGCCCCATTGCCATCTTGATTGGGGTTCAATGAAAGCAGTGCAGCCGCATCGAGTTGTTCCATTGATTGGATTAACGGTGTCACTGCCCGTCTTAGTGACGCTGACGAATGTTGTGATAAGTTAATTTTCGGTGATTTGATTATTGACGAGGAAGATACTTCAGATAGAGATCTCGAAGGTTTCCTCTTGTCACCAGCAGCTAGATTTGAATTGTCATGTAATTTATGTTGGTCCAATATCAAAAGCTGATTGTAGACAAGGTCTGCAGATTGAAAGACCTTTCGGAGTCCCCCGTCATTTGCCATTGTTGAAACGCACATTTGAACGATGTAGAAGTTCTAGCGTACCCGTAATACCAACAATTTATGGATATTGGCAGTTCAATTCACATCATTGATGTTGTGTTGTCGTCGTGTTGCGACTTGCGACAAACCAGAACTCCGTTTTTTCTGGGTCTGCCATATTTCCTACTGATTCCTACGTATGTAGAGCAACCCGCCAATTTATGTCCACTGCCACATTGCCAATGGACCAAAGCCCCATAAGCGACCTCCAAGCGACACTCAACATTACAATACAGGCAGTCAAGAGGCAAAGCAACTCTCTGCGTGTGTTGTAGACATGAACGACTGCAACAGACCGCTCTCCAGAGCTGCACGGCAACTCTTCCGTCAAGATGCATCGCACATCCTCCTTCATTACTTCGGTTCGAGCCGCAATGCTGCCTGGCGTCAGAGTCAAAGTAGTATTAGCGGTGCTTATAGCAATCTTATTGATTCTGCTGACAGAGATGCCGATAAAAGTGGTATAAAACGGCAAAGAATACCTCTAGTAGACAACCCAGAAGATAAATTGAGTGATGATGAATGGTTTCAATTGCTCGCCTATGCGATTGACAACAACAACAATAGCAACAACAATCATCATTTCTGTCCACTGCATCCCAAGCATGACATGTTTCTAAACGACGATCAAAATTCATTTGTAATACAACGTAGATATCGAGTTGGATCAAAGAAATTTGGTGGGTTATCACTTCCTTTATTGGGACGTGCAGCGAGAACATTGTTGTGGTTAGAAGAACGTGACATGTATCATCAGCATCAGCCACCACACACAACAACATCAGTAACAACAACAAACAAGAGGTACACGGGAAACTCAGTGCACTTATTTCAATGTGGATACTGTGAAAAGACATTTGTATCAAGGTATTATTTGGACAGACATATGGATTTGCACCATCGTCAATTGTCAGATGATGATAATGCACAAAGTAATGTTGACGAGGAAGCGCCTATGATCTGCCCTGCTGACCACACATGTGATCCACTGGGTGGTATCTCCGCTTGCACCGAGACAATGAACCAAATGTCGCCTTACTGGGGTCGTGGAACTATGTTGGGAAAAGAGTATGTCGATTCAACTAGAGAATCATTATTTTCCTCTAGCTTACATTCCCTGCTTGAGCATTTTCATTTTGACAATTCAGATCCTTTGGAAAGTGTTGATGATGAAGATGATGATCAACCAATAGTAACAGAGAAAGAGATGCCTCAAAAGTACAATGGACGAGTGCGTGAAAGTAATTTGGCCACCATTGTCGGTGAGATGCGACATCGAAGTTCTATCAGTAACAAACTCTTTTTGAAGACTTTACTGATGAAAAAGCAGAAGCAACATAATCAACAACAACTCGTCGATGATGAGGAATCTGATTTATCTCTGAATGCACATGACAACAATTTACAAGAACAAAATGATATGCAAGACGATCTGCATTACTTCACTACAACAGCTTGCGATAACGAAGAGATGGAACGATTATTCAAACTCTGTCAAGAAATGATGACAAATTGCTTCGGAGAAGACGATGCTCCAAATTCAAAAGGCCAGCAACACGTCAATCTTGTTCATGACCTAGTTGAGCAGATATGCCAGCCTTTGCACTGCCATCATCGCCTACATCGTATGGCAGGTCATGACGCTCGTCACATGGTCATGTGGAACAACAAGTGGGAAGAGCACCATTCCTATTCACTTGGATTATTTGGTTGGTTAGTTATTTTAGGCTTGGTTCTTTTCTATGCATGTGCATTCATGCTTGGTTTAGGCAGTGATGGTAATTGGGGAAGCAATCTTCTTCCCAGCTACCGGCTGGCTCGACAAAAGAAGAAGTCGTCGTGAAGAATCTTCACGTCAATTACTAAAACAAGAGTCATATCCGCTCTTCATTTATAATATTGCACAATCTCACTTCAATCTCTCAACCTTGCAATCAAACATGACAGTCTGATCTCTTCTTGGATTCTTTACTACCGAATCCAAAGCTCTTCGCTCCACATCTGTTAATGGTTGAGGCTCTAGACTTGGAAACGCACCATATCCTACCTCTGCCGGAACAATAATTCTACGAATCCCCCCTCGACTCATTCCAATTAACCCACTTTCCAACCCAGGCAATACAGATTTGTCACCAACTGTGAATTGCAGAGGGGTCCCTTCACCAAATCCATTGGGATCATTACTCTTTGTATCATAAAAGATCACACCATTGAGATTGAGCAACCTGCCCTTCATTGTAAGTTCCACTCTTGATCCATTCTGAACAGTGGAGCCACTCCCCTGACGGAAATCTTTGATTTGTACTCCATTTTGCAAGGTTGAAAATGGCGACTCTCCTTCAGGTGGTCGTTCCTGCTGACCTACTTCTTTGAATTGGGCATCGACTGCGTTTGCTGCCATTGTCGGCATGGAGGACGCAGCAGCTGCGACTAATCCAAACTGATGGACAAAGTTTCTTCTTGATGGGTTGTTTGTTGTTATGTGCTTGTGAGAAGTGTCACTACTTCCGATGATGTTGAGTGCATCTGCGGAAAGTAGAGTAGCTGATGCGAGGGCAGCAATGTAGAGGAGTTGTTGGTGAAGACGAGTCATGTCGAGCGATTCAATTTGCTGGATGATTTCAATGATATGGTGTCAATTATTGAAGAGGAACATAAAATAATGTCATCATTAAAAGAGCAGG
>Ga0209652_1002666_pt1 | contig 13619 bp, 14 predicted proteins | sample SaaInl74LU_5_DNA_FD_184641 | JGI IMG/M metagenome (GOLD analysis project Ga0209652, IMG submission 184641) | Marine microbial communities from expanding oxygen minimum zones in the Saanich Inlet - ESP_74LU_5_DNA (SPAdes) (version 2) | ecosystem: Environmental > Aquatic > Marine > Intertidal zone...
CAATGATAAGTGTCCTCTCCCTGGTGGGAAGGTTGAACGTAGCAAGATGTTGTACTGCACCCGGTGCAGCGTTGCATATTACTGTTCCCGTGATTGTCAAGAGGCCGATTGGCGAGGGCACAAGAAGTTTTGCAACGAAAGGGCGGAGCAAACCGCACAGCGTGAGAAAGAGATGAGAAAGCAGGAATCATAATGCACTGTAGGGGAGCATTTGTTACATTGCTGATATTGTATTGTTACCTTCTACGGATTAGATTGGTAGGTGAAGTGGGGGGGAGGTTCATCAATGTAAAGTATGTTAGCGAAGTGAAGTAATTCTTTGTTTAGTCCTAAAATGACATAACGTGTTCACCTTCGACCACTCAAGATCGTAGTTTGGACACCACACAGTATTGAGGTAGTAGTACTGCCTTTGAGCTCACTTAGTGTATGCTTACTCAGCTATGCTACTTAGCTCGAGGTACAAAGGGGAATCGCTCGAACTATCACCCAAACTTGCTTATAGCCTAGCACCCCCTTTAAGATACTGGGGAAAGCTATTTAGGTGAAGGTGACAACTTCTTCTGCTTATCCCCCTGAAACTGAGCCTCCCTATAGCAAAAATTCGAAAGTATGTAGTAGTCTGCCTTTGCCAGCTCTATCTCTCCAGAGTTGTAGAGTGTATGCTTACTCAGCTGAGCGATCGATCCCCTTGTATCATGAAGCGGGAAGCTGTAAAGCGGGCGACAATTACTCCCGCCTGCGCTCACGTCTCCTCATTTTTCATTTTGCCCGACGAGCCGCCGAGTGACTTTGATCATAGCGAAGGGACGATCGGCAAGTGTAGCAAGTTATTATTATTGAGCAATGGTGTCGAAAAAGAAGGCCAGAGGGAAGGAGAGGAAGGCGGCAAAGGCCAAGAAAGAGGATGATAATGATTCCTCGACGGCGACGGCGGCCGCTCAACAGCGTCAGCGTGAACAGGAACAGGAGGTAGCGGAGGCGCAGCTTCAGATGCAACGGCTGCTGATTGATAGCTCCCCCTGCAAACACGGGTTCATTCATTTTCCAGCGGGGCACATTTGTGATCGTTTTGTGCGTCTTTATTTAGAGACCTTTAATGCTGGTGCTTCATCTGACCCTACAGCCGCAGTATTCGCGGCGATGGATGCCGTGGAAGATAAGTACCCCGAAGTGCTTCATGATTCTTCAAAGATGAAGCAGATTCTGTCGTATTTTTCAACGGAGGGGACGCATCACATTCTCAACGGAGATAAAAAGGCTGCACGCACTACTGCTGCCAGGATTATCCTGTTCGAGGAATTCATTGCTATCAAGGTGCTCAAGACGCAAGCAGTTGTTTTGCACATACAGAAAGTGATGGAAATACTCATTGCCGACGACCACACACTCGTCAGCTTTTTCAGAAAGCGCATTTCATGCTCTTGTTTGGATAAGAAGCATAAAGAAGTCAAATCCATCAAAAAGATGGGCTTTTGCAACAATGATAAGTGTCCTCTTGGTGGGAAGGTTGAACGCAGCAAGATGTTGTACTGTACCCGGTGCAGCGATCAATATTACTGTTCCCGTGACTGTCAGAAGGCACATTGGTCAAAACATAGGGAGGAGTGCAAAGAATGGGCGGAGGAAAACGCCAGATTTGAGAGGACCAGGAATCATAATGAAGAGTAGGGGGAGAGTTTGAGCGTTCTTGCTGCATTGCTCAATTAGGATGAGGGCATTCCACAGATTAGTTGGCAGGTGAAGTGGGGGGGGGTTATCGATGTAAAATTTGTGAGCGAAGTAAAATAATTCTTTGTTTATTCCCTAATATGACACCACGTGCATATCTTCCACCACTCTTGAATCGCAATTTGGGCACACACACAGGCATGTTCCCTCCCCCCTTACACGATGGTTGACCACTCTTTCCGACCTCCTCGTGCATACTCCTTGCATTCCTTTTTGTGCGTAGACCAACAATTCTTTTGACATTCCTTGTCACAGAAGAATGCGTTCTATTAATGAATGTAAGGGATAGGATTGGATGAGCTCATGGCAAGATATCATCATGCAACTATATACGCCATCTACTGAACAAAAGAACTCACCTGGCAACGACTGCAACGCATCAATTCATTCCCCCCACCCTTACCACAGCTCAAACAAGCACGCGTCACATCTGCAGTATGACGCACTCTATGATCAATCGAATGCAATGCCCAGGCCTTCTTCTTGCATTCCTCACCGCACCAGTATACCGTCCCACATTCGCATAAAATGAGATCAGTCCTTCCCTCTTTTGGTGGGCCGTAACACATGGAACAAAGCTTCATGTTAGCCTCGAGACGTGCGTTAAGTTGATGCATGCTCTGAAAGTCCCCGTTATTAAGTTGTTCACGAACCCAGTCCCATCCGTCTTTGTCCTCTGCAAACGATTTTGGCCTGCCCACCCAATCAGTTGGAACGTACGCAACTGGTTCGACTGTAGAGTGCCGTGCCGCCCTTGGAGTACAATCTTCAATATTCCACTTTGGGTTAGGCTCTTGCCCTGCAAAGCCCCCCACCCTCGCTGACCATACCAAGAACTCAAACAACGTAAGAGACTTGCCACCGTCATTCTTGTAAATCTCTCGAGGGTCTTCATCAAAATTATCAGGGAGATCCTCCCACGTGAGGAAATTTTCCAATGGTTTTGCGCGAGTTTCAGCGCTTTCACCCCACGCTCATTCATCAATCTTCACCGCTGGAGCAATTGGCATACTCCCCTCCTCTAGCTGCGCTTCTCTCAATCCACGTAACCTAACACGAAGGGCATACATGCCCAAGCCGAGATGATATGGTTTTCCTGTCCAATCTTGTATCAATCCCCGTTCCAACTCTCCCATGTGTTGTGATTGCCATGATCTTTCGAATACATTAATTTGATACCTGCACCACTCAATAGTGAGAATTGAGTCTGCATCATCACCAAGTTCCGCAGCAACCAATGGACGTAAAATTGCCCAATCTTTATCAGTCATTCGTAATGCATCCCCCTCACTTACGGGAGGAGCACCAGGACGTGCCTTCCCATAGAGTGCACGATGAGTCAACATGATATTATTTTGATACAACAGAAAGGGCTCACCGACTTTTGCCGCACGAAAAGTCGCCCCATGTGATACACTCGCTTCTGTTCATCTTCTAGGCGTTGTTCGTTTTCACGCTCCTCTTCCTCCTCTTCTCGAGTTCGTCCGCAATCACCACAGGGCATGTTCGGAAAGGCGGGCTCGGTACTTTCATAGTTATCGTAATCACAAACGTCGCAGATGTAGCAGAATAGATTCTCCTCACAGGATGGGCAGGTGGTTTGGGGTGTCCATGATGGGTCGAATTTAAATACCGTTTCGCATTCTTGACATTTGGCTTTTGTGCGGGTGGAGTTGACACCGCCGGGTTCGATTGAGGAGTCGTCTTCGTCTGTGATCATAGTTGCTACTGCCGAATATATATTCTAATGTGCGCAATATACTGTAAGCTGCAATGTGGTGAGGCCGATGTATGTGGAGAGAAGCGAGAACGCTGGTTTGCCGACATGGAGCTGCTTTCTTTTGCTTTTTGTGCTTGGGAGGTTAGTTCGCGGAATTTTTGCCTGCTAGTGTCAACGTAGGAATTCTTATGTTTGGTGATTGTGTGCGTGGGCAAGATACTTTTATTTTGGGCCCACAGGTGGTGAAAAGGAAAGAGCATCACCTTCTCTCATTTGCTTTTGGTCGGTTCTGAACAAGGCGAGAGGGAGTTGGTCTCTTCATCAAGAGTTCAATCTTCTTTCTTCTCCCTCGACGTGTCATCTTCTTTAGCTTTAGAGACGAATTCTATTTTGATTTTGACAGTTTGAGTATTCTGATAATTCTGACTATGACTATTTTTTTACCGTTCTCTGCCGCTTACTTTGCTGTCAAGGGCAAGGGGAACACGTGACAGTTTGTATTATTGAGCAATGGTGTCAAGAAAGAAGGCCAAAAAGAAGGCGAGGAAAGGCGAGGAAAGCTGCCCAAGCCAAAGTGGAAGAGCAGAAGGAAAATTTCTCGACCTCGACGGCGGCATCTCAACAGCGTGGACATGAAGGATCACAGACCCAGATCCAGATGGAGATGCAGAGCTGCTATCAATGATACTAGCCCCCATTACTGCATGGTCATAGGTCTTTGGTGCATGTTTGGACATTCCGACAATACTTGAAGCGGTTGACCTAGCTCCCCCTTCTTTGTCTTTGCTCGTGAGATTTGGAGTTCAAGTTGGAAGGATGAAATGTACAAAGAGGTTGATTGCAACTTTTCAAGCAGCCATTTGACTGAGACTGAATGAGATGTACGGGTACGGTTGTAACGAACCACTTCAGTTACTACAGTAGACCTCCATTCTGTGTCGCTTGACACACATTTGAACTGAAACTGAATTTGCATCTATTCGTCTAAGTACAAGTTTAACTTTAACATAAATTTATCCTAATAGACATCCACCTTTGTGTCACCCTCTCATTCAGAGACAATTTCATAACCGGGTGTAGATGTAGCTGCTGCTACTTGCACTTGTGAGTCCTCTATTTCATTCGGCATAACAGGGTATTCTCATCTTCTCCTCCCGATGATCTGTTCCTTCATCTGAAGCGCATTCTCATCTTTCTGTTTCTGATGCGTATTCTTTTTCTAGCCTTCCACTTCATTCGTTGTACCTCCATTTCCTGTATTCGTGCCCGAACTAGTATCTTCCGATTCAGCTATATTCTTAGTCGCGCTTTCATTGGCAGGACTTTGGGGTGCGGATGCGGATGCGGATGCAGTAGGTGCTGCTGCAGCAAGAGACTCTTGGATATTTTTCATTGCCTCGCGCAGCATTTTAACCTCGTCATTCTGTCTTGTTACCTGATCCTGCAGAAGCATGAGCTCCTCCTGTTGAGAGCGTAGAATTTCAAGCTCCTCTTGTTGAGACGCAATCTGTGCCTTTTGAGATGCAATTTCGTCCTTCATTTCCTCTATTTCGTCTCCCTTTTCTGCTTCTGAATCAGAACAAGATTCCGAATCGGCTGCATGCTCGGTCCATTTCTTATTGCTTGCTTCCAAAGCAGAGAAGATCCATTCGTCCAACTCCATTACAAATAATATGATTACCGAGTTCACAATTATCTCGGTATTGCTGGTCGCGATCGCCTTGTTGTAGACGGTACTAATCTGGGGGCAAAGAGACAAAGAAACATGTTGCTATCAATCGAATGCAAGAGCAATGAGGATAAAATAACACATTATGCAACAACTTACATAGAAGGCGAAGAGCGTAATCGAACACAAGCTCAACCCACCAATGAAATATCGAATCCTTGATCTGAGGGGGTGTCTAGATTTTGATGAGTGGTAGATCAACTTGCATCCACTGATCAAGTCTTTTGCAAGATAGGCAATCATTAACACAGAGAAAATTGCCCAGCCAGCCTTAGTCAAATCACCTTGGTCCTTACACACATCTGAGTCGCGAGGACATTTCCAGGTGAATTGTAAGTCAATTTTATCGTCTTGCAAGTTGGCCTCCGAAGCTTTGACGAAAACAGCGAGAATTACCACCTGCAAGCCAATTGTGGTCATAGCTAGAAGCCAACCAACGACCTGATTTGTTACAAAGTAGGAATACACCGAATTCTTGCCGATAGTGCTCAAAGCATACATGTCATCTTTTTTAAGTATCAAATCCATCGACATTGTCAAAGCTTTTCCACGATTCTTGCGCTTGCTAAAGAGATATAGAAAGAAGACGACCACGCAACAAAGTACAACAAAGCCAGCAAATAGAGCAGTAGCAAATGTGCCGTAGCTCATGCCCCATTCAACAGTTCGTGTGTCTTCTTGGGGATAACAATCCTCATTTGCATTACCTATTGATATGTTGTTGATGAAAGTTGGTGAGAGGCATTGTGAAGCATCTCATTCTCATTTCAATTTAGCAACAACATTAGAATAGTACTTACAACACATTGTGCAATTGTCACACTCGAGGGGCTCATCGAAGGCAGAGGGCACGCCGCAGTCTGAGACAAACGTGGATGAGCTGTACAAACTCTTGTCTAGTTCTGGTATGGTTGGCAGTTCGGTAATTCTATTGCTCTGAAGTTGAAGCAGCTTCACCTGTGTCAACTCTCCCAGGCCTTCAGGTGCTGCTCCAGTGAAAGCATTGTAACTGAGACGCAGATAAGTGAGCTTGGAAAGCAGGCCAATCTGTTTTGGAATTGATCCCTGTGAGTTGTGTTGAGTATAGAACGTCGTTGATGGGTGAGAGTTAGCAATAAGGGAAGTAACGGCCGCCATTGATATCAAATGAAAAGCAGATAGGTTCACCTTAATGTCATTGTCACTCAAGTCCAACACTTCAATGAAAGAGAGGTTCCCGATGCTTTCACTCAATCTACCCGACAAGCCATTGTTGGAAAGGTTCAGCTCTGTCACGTGGTTCATGTCATCGCAAGTGACTCCATTCCAGTCACAGTAGCGATACTCATTCAGCCAATTGGTTCTATCCGTCCACTCTGCACCCTTGACCGAGTCGTAGAAGTCAACTAAAGCGTTTCGTTCAATCGGACATACAGTCGCATTATTTTTCAGATCAAACTCGTTAACTTCACTTTCCAGACAGAGACTGAGAGGAGCAGCATGTAACTGATTATCTTTTAAGAGGACGGAAGCGCCCTGAAACCGACCAAGCTGAGAAGGAATAACTCCAGACAAGAAGTTGTTTGCAAGACCGAGGAATTGCAAGGTACCTGCGGATAAACGACAGCAAAAGTATTAGCAGATTTTCTGCTGCATGATAAAATTACACAAGGTAGCATACTGTGTACTCACCTTCAAGCCGACCGATCTGAAATGGGATTCGACCTGACAAAAGGTTGTTGGACAAATCAAACACTTCCAGCACTGCCATGTTTCCAATAGCGGGTGGAATGGTTCCTGCTAGCTTATTGCCAGCTAGATTCAATATCTTGAGAGATTGGAATTTCCAGATATCTTTTGAAATGGATCCTGTAAAACCATTCGCATGGTTTTGGTTGGACAAGTCAAGCTCTTGGAGCGTCAAAATTGACTCTGCAAACCCAGGAAGCTCCCCCGATAGAGCGTTGGATGACAAGTTGAATTGACGTAGCTGTGGGAGATCGTTCAACGATGCTGGAAGGCTGCCGGTGATTTGATTGTTTGATGCAACGAATTGCTCAATGTTGGGTGGGATGTTTTCTAGTAAGACACTGGCATCTTGTTGGATGTCATTGTTACTCACGTCACAAAAGCGTAGCGTTCGGAAGGATCCCTTGTACCTTTTGAGGTTTAGCATAGACCTGAAGCGGTTGTTGCTAAAGTCGGCGTAAATTAGAGATGGAGAAACATGTGCATTCACGTCTCCGCTCAATTGGTTTCCTGAGACATCAAAGTGGGTAAGCGAATGAAGATTGTAGAGTGGACGATACTCGATTGTACCGGTGAGCTTGTTATCTGCAAAGTCAAGAGTCTCGAGGTTGTAAAGATTTGCCAAACCGTACTTGGTCAATTTCCATTCGCTTTCCGCGGCAGTTGTCCATGTCCCGTCAGCGTCAAAGAAGTCGCGTGCATATACTGGAAAGTGGCCAGCAAGATTGTTGTCCCTCAAATCAATACTAGTGACGAATCCATCACCGTCGCAAGTTACTCCGTGCCACTCGCAATGATCTTCCTCATTCATCCACCCAGCGCTATTTGTCCAATTTTCACCATTCGTTCCCTCGTATATTGCTTCAAGGCTTTGGAGTTCATTCGAAATAGACAAGCCGCGAACCCAAAGATCCACTTGAGCACAAGGATTCTGGAACTCCTTGTTGATCATGAGTGCCTTGGCCTTTAGCGCATAGTCAAATTTGTTCTGAGCGTAATTGAAGAAATCGCAAAAGCATGCCGGACTGTTCAGATACACAAAACTTATTTCGTCTCCAATTTTTCCATCGTAGTACTCGTACTCGTAATCTCCACAGCAATATTCAGCTGCATAATCGCATGCTTCGCCTTCGCCTACTCCTGCACCTTCGCATAGACTGGACCAAAAGTTGCACTTGCACTCATTATGCAAGCCATCAGTTTGAATCAAGTTCAAGTTGCCATTAGTTGCAATGTTGACATCATGGTCTACAGCTGTAGCCTCACAGGAACAAGACTCTGCTCTTTCACAAAATGGTGACACAACACCTTCCAAGATCCCTATGATGTGGAAGTAGGCTTTGCATTTTGACTTGAAATCCTCACACTGAAACGATTGTGAATTGATGAGAATTGAATTAGATACATGATCATGATAAATTCCAATCTTGCAGAGCAAAGAATATATCTGACTTACAGTGCGACTTCCCCCTCCACATTGACAACAATTTTCAATCGCAGAGCCCATCACCCCTACTAAATTTCCGGTTTTAGGACATCCTTCTTCTTCATTGTCTGTATACCAATCACACTTAATCGGATTAATTGTTCCCATCCACCCAGGAGTATCAACGCATGATGCCACATAAGTAGAAGAAGTTGAGGGAGCTTTTGTTTTTGTGGGTAACTACGGAATTTCAGTCACATGAATTTCGAATAATGATAATGGCAATGGTGAGTTGTTCATAATTAATGTAATGATATATCAGATCAAGATGCACTTACTGGAATGATTGTAGGCAAAGCAGAGATTGAAGGGGGTGCTGATGGCTGCCATGTAGATGTAGTTGTAGGTGCAAAGGCAAAACAAAATCAGTGCAGGATTATCAAAAGGAGAAAGGCACATTAATAACAATATAAGCTTCACTTCGAATCAGTTGATAATCCACTTACCGTGACTAAAGCGACTACATCTCGCTGGCAGTAGCAGCAATGATTTTTTGGTAAGCCCATAACTTTCTCACCAAACAATTCGCCGTACTTGGGACAACCTGGACTGTCATTTTCTTCATACCAAGCACAGCCATGAACACCATCATTCCAATTGGGAGTGTCAATGCATGGCTAAGTGGAAGTGAAGTGAACGAATTTCAATGAAGAGAGAATCGAATCAATGATTTGGCTGTCAGTGTCAACTTCATGATCAAAAACAAGATTAATTGCAGATAACGCAAGCTTGTTTGACTTACTTCCTTCCCACAGTAGCAGCAATTCTGTGAGGCAGGTCCCATATCTCCTGCATAGACGTCCTTGTCAGTACACCCAGGATCAAAAGATTCTTCATACCAATTACACCCAAAACTATGTACATCCTTCCAGTTTGGCGTGTCGAGACAAAACTGTGTTGGATGAGCCGACATTGTTGGAAAGCCTGTTGGTTTGGGAGAGGTGGTGGGAGAAAGAGTATGACTCCCCCCACAACAAATACAGCAATGCTGTGTGGCAGGACCCATATCTCCCGCGAAGTCGTCCGCGTCAGGAGGACATCCACATCCAGGATCATTATGATTATATTCTCCATACCAATCACACCCAAAACCATCTACATCCTCCCAGTTCGGGGTGTCGAAACAAAGCTGTGTTGGATGAGCCGACATTGTTGGAAAGCCTGTTGGTTTGGGAGAGGTGGTGGGAGGAAGAGTATGACTTCCCCCACCACAAAAACAGCAATTCTGTGTGGCAGGTCCCATATCTCCTGCGTAGTCATCCGTACCAGGACATCCAGGATCACAACCTTCATAAAAATCACACCCATCACCATACAAATCCTTCCAGTTCGGCGTGTCAAAACACATTGATGCCCTTTCATCAGATTTCATACGTTGATTGCCGACAAAAGTTGGTGAGAAGATTGGAGGCGGCACAACCGCTGCGTATGGAGTGCTGATGATGTTGGCCGATGCTGATTCCGCATTAACATTATCCAATATTAGGTCCTTTTGACGAAGAGACCTTGATCTTGATGCAGACGGTGGCAAGGCTGGAGGAGCCTCCCCCTCCCCAGATCCATCAATTTGCTGAATTAATGAGAGGGGAACAACCATGTAGGAGCCAAATGCGGCCATCATAATCAGCGAAATAATAATTCCACCACCCCTCCATGACATAATTCTTGTCATCTTATGCTTGGCAGCGGCCTTGTTCCGCTTGTACCGTTTCTTCTTTGCCGCCGCTGCTGCAGCCCTTTTCTTCTCCTTTGCGGCCGCTGCATCAGCATCCATCAACTGCTGTTGCTGATCGGATGCTCCCAACGATGCCATAGCCGATTGCCCCTCCTCTCGCTCAACATTCATCAAATGAAGAAGCTGTGCATTCAACAACCGCTGAGTGGCAACCAAACGCTCCTGAGAAAAGAGCGACCGCGACTGATCTCTCCTCATAATCGGCATGCATTCCTTCATCATCTCGTTCAGATAATTGTCATCACCGTCACCGGTGGCGGTGGCGGTGGAGCCCTTACGCCACAGGGAGTCAAACATCATCATGAGCAATTGCTCCAGAAGCAGAAGGCGACGATCTATCGTGGCGGCAACTTCGGAGGAGGAAGTGCTGCGAGTAGTATCACCGTCCGTGTCCATGGCCAATACAATAATAATAATTCAATAATAAAGCTGTGTTCGTTGTGCGGCCAACAATGTATGATTGAAGGCCACGGATTCCTCACCTCTTGTGTTGCCTCAGCTCACGTGTTTGATGAGAAGGGAGAAGGTGGGAGCGCAAAAATGTCAACGTAGGAATTCCTATCTCTTGATTTTGTGCGTGGGCAAAGATACTTTTCTCTCGGGCCCACAAGGTGGTGCAAAGCAAGAGAAGAGCAAGAGCGCTCATTCACCTACATATCTCTTCCATCTCAAGGGTCTATGTTGAACGAGAGGCGGTTGGTTTCTCTGTCATCAAGAGTTTAATCTTCTTACTCGAGCCCCAGCCCCAGACGCAAATGCAACGGCTGATCATTGATAGCTCCCCCTGCAAGCACGGATTCGACCCATTTCCATTTCCAGAGGGAGACATTTGTCGTTCTGTCTCTTCTTACTCCAACACCTTTATGATGCTAGTAGTGTTGGAAATTCAAAGGATAGACGCAATTCTCAAAGCTATGACCGCCGTGGACAAACAGTACCCTGAAGTTCTGCGTGATTCTTCGAAGACGAAGCAGAAGGACACAAGAAATTCTCAATGAAGATGATGCTGCTGCACCTACTACCGCTGCTGTGATTGTCATGTTCGAGGAATTCATTACTTTGAGTGTGCTAAAGACGCGATCGTAATGCGCCTACAGAAATTGTTGGAGATAGTCAGTTCCGACGACCACACACTCGTCAGCTTCTTCAGAAAGCGCATTACATGTTCTTGTTTGGATACGAAGCATAAAGAAGTCAAAAGATGGGCTACTGCAACAATGATCAATGCCCTCTCCCTGGTAGGAAGGTTGAACGCAGCAATATGTTGTGCTGTGGTCGGTGCTTCTCTGCGTACTATTGTTCTCGTGCTTGTCAGAAGGCTGCTTGTTCGGAGCATAGGGAGGAGTGCAAAGAAAATGTGGAGGAAAATGCCAAGTCCAAGGTAAAGATAGGAAAGTAGGGTAGCCGCTGCTACTTGTACTTTTGACTCTTCTACTTCGTTCTGCATGACAGTGACAGGGTATTTTAATCTACTCCCCCAATGATCCGCTCCTCCATCTAAAGCTAAAACGCAATCTCACTCGTTCTCAAGTGTATTCTCGTCTCCCACTTCTTTCATTGTACCTCCCTTTCCTGCATCCGTGTCCAAGTTCAATCTCTAGTGAACTCCCATAACGATGATAATAACATATCCTTCATCAATCATTTTCATTCACAAGTCCGACCCAAAAGACCACCCCAGCATCACTCTCACTTTCATCCCAAAAAGATTTGATGCCGACGCCTACGCACCCCTATACATACTTTGCTCATACTTGATAACTCTATTAGGAGGAGGCAAATCCCCAAACACATCCTCACCACCATCCTCCGGCTTGAAGATAAGCGCTGCTCCATCAATGCAATATCGTTTCCCCGTCTTGGCAGCCGACGTACCTCTGTAAATCCATCCATCATTGAATAGATCGCCAAGATGTCCACCACAGGTGGCACATCGGACCTCTTTTCCATCAAGAGTAGCACGAATCGGATCTAATTCTTCCTCTTCTACTCCTTGTAATGCCGTTGAAAAGCTAGGCCAGCCGGTCCCACTTGAGAATTTATCAGCCGAGGTGAATAGCGGTGTGTTGCATCCGGCACAAACGTACGAACCTACATTTTCGGTGGTGTAAGTGTTGAGTATGCTGCTCTTTTGACGTTCGGTTCCTCCCTTTCGTAGTATGTTGTATTGTGCTCCGGAGAGTATGTACTGCATGCATGAATTATATTAGCATTATATTTGCACGAGTGGTATGATTAATTGATGTGAGAGATAGGATGAGAGATGACGAAAAAAGCACAAAAACATTACTCGAGCATAATATGAATCATGCAACAATAATGAGTATATTACTCACCGCCCACTCTCGTTCTGTATGCTGCACAGCATATCCTTCCGTGCGGCTTTTAAGGTTGGCCGCTTGTGCTACTGATGGATTCGATAGTGCCGTGGTGGTAGCTGTTGCGATGCATCCGCCAGTTTGCCACTGTAAATAGCGGCGTCGGCTTATCGTAGATAGACCGCTTGACATCGTGATGCCATAAGATAGCAGCAGACCTGCTATTATGAGCAATGATGGTTTGATGCCGTCCATGATTAGGAGTGCTTTCTGGTGGCGTGTTAGGTGCTACTCTACCATAGAGAGTGTGTCATCGACATGGAGGAAGGAGGTGGAGGCGGGTGATGGAGCGTGAGCAAAATATACTTAGTACGGGGAGAAAGGAATCACAAAATTCCCGCTCCGATGAGACATCTGCATTTATGGGCATCTGCTTGCCTTCAAGCCCCTTCGCTCTTGATCTTGTTGGTGCAGACAATGGTGTGGTGACGAAGTCCCTCACTAATCCACGATGGCTCAAAGGCTTTTGACGTAGGAGGCAGTTTAACATGCTACCTGCAGCAGCAACTTCAGCCTCGCCCTCATCTTTAAAGTGCCTCAATCCAAGCTCACATCCTCTCGTGAGCGTGAGACAATCACGTGAAGGATATTGCCATTATTGAAAGTAGTAGTTCGTTCATTTACAGCGAGCATTATATACTATTTGAAGAGTCATCAATTGCTGATTAGTTAACATACCTAAAAGGTAAATGACTGAAGATGAATCTTCCTTTGATGGGAAAGTCCTCGATGGGAAAGATATATGGTTTGATGAGCAATATATGATGCGACAAATTGGATTCAATAGAATAATACTAAAACAGCACATAAGCTAGATACACAGCCACTACAAATTTTATTCTACATGTATTTATTCTACAGCAAGCCTACTCCACAAAACTTTGGCACTGGCCACTAGATAGCAGCAGGTGGGAGAAGTTGGCGAAGTGAGCATTTCTTATCCTAAGTCTCTCTGGGGTAACAAGGGATAGGACGACAGAGTTTTGGGCGCTGATGCAGCTGCCAAAGATGTCGATGATCATCTCGACGTTCTAGAATGGGAAATGGCGGCCCGGTCAACTTCGATGGAGATGTATCATCATGACATCCTCGGCGATGCACTTCTTGAGAGT
>Ga0209652_1002667_pt1 | contig 13619 bp, 10 predicted proteins | sample SaaInl74LU_5_DNA_FD_184641 | JGI IMG/M metagenome (GOLD analysis project Ga0209652, IMG submission 184641) | Marine microbial communities from expanding oxygen minimum zones in the Saanich Inlet - ESP_74LU_5_DNA (SPAdes) (version 2) | ecosystem: Environmental > Aquatic > Marine > Intertidal zone...
GCCACCAGAAGGGGGTGGGATCGCACGAGGGTCCTTGTGATGCATGGGCTAGGGAGATGGCACGGAGGAGGCCTGCTTGGATGGAGGTGAAGGCGGCGCCATCGCTTCGTCCTCCTGAAAAACCAACATGAGTCAGCGTCGTCGGCATCGAACAAAAGAGAGGCGCATGCTTGAGGCAGAAGTCGCAAATAAGAAGTTCATGCTCAAAGCCGAAACCGCAAATAAGATATCCATACTCGAGGCCGATACCGCAAATGAGATATCATATTCGAGGCCAAGTACAAGCAAGAGGTGGCGCATCTCAAGCTCGAAGCCGAAAATCGTGTCAAAGATGTGGCTGAAAAGAAACTTGCTGCTCTCAAGAAAGAAAAGGAAGACAAGCTGAAGGCCGACCTTTTTTGTGCTTCGTGCGGCGTCGTAGAAATCGGTGACATCAAATTGAAGAAATGCGATGATTGCGATCTCGTTCGATATTGCAGTGAGAAATGTCAGCAGGATCATCATCCAAAACATGAAGAGATGTGTAAAGAAAGGGCTGCTGAATTACGGGCGGCTGAATTACGTGACGAGATATTATTTAGACAGCCTGGAAGCACACATGACGGGGACTGCCCCATCTGTTTTTTGCCGCTACCGTTTGATCCCTCTAAAGTTGGGATGTATTCATGCTGCAGCAAATTGATCTGCAAAGGATGTTTATATGCCAATTTGTTGTGCCAGCTGAGAGAGTCGGGTGGGGGTACTTGTCCGTTCTGTCGTCACCCTGCTGTACCAAAATCGAAAGAAGAACACGAGAAGAGTACAATGAAAAGAGTAGGAGCGAACGATCCCTTTGCAGTTCAGCAAATGGGAATGAAGTACTACGAAGAAGGGGACTATGAAGCTGCATTTAAGTATTGGACAAAAGGAGTTGAATTGGGAGATGCAGCAGCGCATTTTCAGCTATCAGTCATGTATTTGGAGGGGAAAGGTATTGAGAAGGATGAGAAAAAGGTATCATACCATTTGGAAGAGGCGGCCATTGCCGGTCATCCTGAGGCTAGATTCATTCTTGGATGTGACGAGGGGGATAAAGGAAGATTCGAGAGAGCAGCGAAACATTTCATCATTGCTGCAAACCTCGGGTGTGACAAATCAATACAAGCGCTGAAGTCATGTTATGCAATTGGAGCCGTCAGCAAAGAAGACTTTGCCGTAGCTCTTCGTGGACACCAGGCTGCATTAGATGCAATGAAAAGTCCTCTGAGGGAGGCAGCTGCAAAAGCCGATGCGGCGGGAGCGGCTAGAGGATAATGATGACCCAGCGCAGAATCTAGAGAGAATAAAATATTATTGTATGGTAGTTACAACGAAAAGTGAATAGGAAGACTAGCTGACCCATGCAAGTAACTGCTCAATCATCATTACTGTCGCTGCTGCCGCCGACTCTTATACTATCATCGCTGATGCTTCCTCTTCCCCTCATGTAGCCAGGGCGGAGACAGATACTACTGCAAACTGAAGATACGTAGACGACGAATTGATGAGAGAAGGTGGAAGGTCCAAGAGGGTCCAAGAGGGTCCAAGTCCAAGGTCAAGCGCAAGCGGTTCCTTTGGCACTTTCGTTGTAGAGAAAAGTACCAACTCCGTGCCATCTTGAGAATATCGAGCAGGTACTCTTTATCATAATACTCTCCCATACTTGACATTTGCTTGTCATCACTCATCACTCTCTACTCTGCCCGAAGCAAGGTAGTTGATTGGATGCTTTCTCGTTGAGAAGAAAGCTGATCCTCATCATCATTTTTCAATTTTTCACTGTGCTCCACATTTCATGCAATGAAAACGGCTCAAGATGTGCTGGTTTTAATGTTGGCTCTTCATCGGTTTGGCCTCGTGCATCCCTACTGTTGTCGGAGGGTAGCTGCTGCATTTTTGCCAAATAATAATATCGTCATGTCAAAGAGACTGCATTCGGCCCTCAAAGGTCATGCCGATGATGATGATAATAATGCCATCAAAAAATCATCTAAATCAAAATTAAATACTCAACAATACTTCCTTCTGAAATCGGAACCACAAGAATATTCAATAACCAACATGCAAGAGGACAAGACCGAAGAATGGGACGGTGTACGAAACTATCAAGCTCGCAACTTCCTTCGTTCAATGAATGTAGATGATCGATGTTTCTTTTATCACTCCAAGACAAAACCTGCTCTAACTGGAATTGTCGGTACAGTTCGCGTGGCCAGGACAGCGCAGCCAGATCCGTCGGCATGTGATGCAAAGAGTGATTATTACGATCCGAAATGCACAGATGAGACGAATAAATGGAGCTCAGTGTTGGTAGAATATGAACAAACATTTCCGGTGGTGTTGACATTGAAAGAAATCAAACAAGAAGCGTCAAATGATCCAGACGGTCTACTTGCCAATTTGGCCCTATTGAAACAAAGCAGATTGAGTGTAGTTCCAATGACAAGAGAACAATGGGATGAAGTGATGAGACTGATTGAAATCAAAGTGGGAGAGTACAAGTAGAAGTGGCGTGATGTGGTACAATACAACTCACTCACACCAAGTTTATCCCTCACCACGAGGAATATCTATTGCAATCTCCATCAGTCGCAGACTGTTTGCCAACGCTTCCTTCATTTCTTCCTTTTGCTTCTCGGCGTCCGTTTCACATTTCGCAATCTGCTGCTGGAATCGCTCCTGATTCGTGGGATATTTGCCAAGAGTATCATCAAGCCATTTCAGCTCGGCTCTCTTTCGTTTCAAAAATTTGCAATTCGCTCCTTGACGTAGTTTGTGGATAGGATCTCGGCGATAATTCTTTGCGTGGCTAAATGGTGGTTTGCATACATGTGGACCTTGGCATTTACAACAGTGCAATTTGATATCTCGAACACATTGTATCCGCTGCATCCTCTTCTTTTCAATGAAATCATTGTAGTTTCGAAGATTCAGTTGTGACGATGCCATGTCTTGTAGAGATTTATCTACAGTTGATTTCATTGATGAGAGATTCTGTTTGGCCGTGATTGCAATGACATCTGCGAGAGATTCTGGTGGATGATCGACCTCGTCGTCGATGTGCTTTTTTCGTCCTCGATCAGAAGCAAGAGTTGTCGTGGTCGTGATGGCAGTAATCTCATTAGCATATTGAGCAAATAGAGAGCTGTTTTGGGAGTTATTATCATTGTTCATTGTCATTGTGTTGACGTCTTTCATGTTGATGATGCTTTTTCAGAGGCGTGAGAGTGAGACGTTAGTTGGTTGTCTTTGGGGGAGATTTTGGAGGAGAGTTTACAAAAAAATCGAATTCTTTAAATTCGAGTGGAAAGCCTCTTGTGTTCTATCTTCTGAAAGGCAACATCTCTCTTACTCGCATTCAATAAACAACAATGACGGACGCTTCTTCTGTCCGTTCCAACTCCAATCATTCGAATTGTAGTTCGATTCGGTCGAATGGTAGTTCGAAGTATCGAAGAGTCTCTAGTAAAAGTAGCGTTGATGAGAGGTAAGAACTCCATTCACTATTATTTGCAAGCCGTCTTCATATTGTGCTAATTTTCTCTCCTCCTCTTTCAGCCTCTTTGGTACCAAGAAACGACCATCACGTCCGAATAAAGTGAAAGAAAAGCCAAAACCATCCTGTGATCCTCTAACCAAAAGTCCTCCTTCCATCACTACATCTCAATTGCAACGAATCAAAGAGTCAGCGTTGGCACCAGTCGTGAGGAATTGTGATGGAGACGGCAACAATTCTACCAATACAAAGCAACAGCAACAGGAGCATCCCAACGTGGACAAGGTAGCACAGGCTCGAAAGGCGCACATGAAACAACTGGAGATTGAAGATATCGAGAGACAACGAAAGCTTGGGACACAGAGTGACCAAGCCAAATTGGATCGCATACGACAAGAGGCTCAACGACAGATCGATGAGAATGCAGATATTGTCAAGCTGCTACAATCGTGTAGCGAGCGAGCATCTACCTTTGCAATCCGTGACCTACAACTCAAAGACAAAGCAGAGCGAGAAAGGAGGGAGAAAGATTACGAACGCACGATGATTCTGTCTATGGAAATCAACCGCCTTCAAGAACTTGAGGCTAGAGAGGCAGAGGATACAAAGCGGATGCAAAAGATGATAAATGATCGCAAAGTGATCGAGAAACAAATCGAAGAGCGTGCCGAAGCGAGATTATTGCAGGAGGAGGCCCGTGATCAGGAAAATCGCGAAATGCTAGAGAGAATTAGAATTTATCAACTTCAAGATGAGGAAAAGGCTCGAAAGAAGAAGGAAATTGCTGAAAGGGCACGAGAGGAAATCATTCGCGAAAATGAGGCGCATATTGCATCAAAGAAAGAGAGGAAGCTCCTGGAGAACAAGGAAGACGAAGTGATGGTTGCATATCAACTGGAGCAAGATGAGAAATTGCGTAAGCGAGAGGCTGAGGAGGCTGAAACAGATCGTAAGAAGCGAGAGATTCAAAAGAAGCTTCTTGACGAGCAAGAGCGTACCATGGATAGAAGGTCTGAGATGGATGAGTTGCGAGCTAGACGGGCTACGGAGGATGCAGAGAGAAAGTACCGACAGAAGATGTTGATGGAAGCTCAAAAGAAGAAACGCGACATGGAACTATTGGATGAGGCGCGAAGACAGCAACAAGAAGTGAGGCTCGAAAAGCAAAGGCTGGAAGCAGAGTTGAAGCAGGAGGAATACAACAATGCGATGAGACATGCGTATTCCATGGCGGAGCGAGAGAGGGCTGAAGAAGCGTATGCAAAGAAGAAGAATGCCGAGTTGATTCAGAACCTCCAGCAACAAATAGAAGAGAATAAAGCTACAAAAGCTGTCAGGGATCGTCAAAAATTTCAAGAAGGAGGAAGGATTAAACAGGAGCTGGTGAGTGCACGTTTGTCGTGGTTTACTTTCTATGTGTTCACTTTTTATTTTCCAACTTGCTCATTGGATGCTTCCGTATTTACATCTACTTTACTTAGGCTGAGGAGAGAGCCAAGCTGGAGGGTATCCGAGATAAAATGGTAGCAGACATGAAGGCAAAAGGCATCAATGAAAGGTATTATGGTGAAATGCTGAGCGTTGATATTAATAGAATGCTCTTGGGATTTTAGCATTGTAATAGTTTAAAGTAAACATTATTATTGTTGCAAGTCCAGTGCCTCTGTCGTTCGTTTGCTATGGTTGCCTCCTGAAGATTTAGGAGGCAGCCTACCTTCATGGGCAAGTATTGTATCTACCTCTCTTGCTCGTGATCATGGATCAGCTGTATAATTTTTTTGGGCAAAATCAATCTGCAGGCCTCACTTTTCAAATCAAAAGTACTTTCTTCGCATCGAAACGAATCAAGCAACACGAATGCAATGGATTCGACGATCGCAAAGTATCTCTCTCGAAAGGAGAAGCTCGAATTGACTGATTCGGAGACTCTGCTCGAGGAGAGCGACAGTTGCGGTGATACAGTAAGTCATCAATTACGATGTTCATTCGATCTTCAGTGTTCAAAATTCTACCGCATCATTGCTCATCCAAATCTGTCTCTCTCTCCCCACATAGGGCCTGACAGACAATCAAAATAGACTGCTCTACCTGATAGATCTACACACGACGAAAGCGATACACCGAGAGGGATCAGATCGATGGATTCGGAAGCAAGCATTGAGTGTTTTGGTTTACGAAGGTGTCATATCTGGTGTGTTTGACTATGATTACGCTCCACAGTCTGCACTGATTGACAATCGACGTGTATGGGTAAATGTATCGCAGGAAGGTCAATCAGATACAGAGTTTCTTCGAGAGGATGATCTCATCAATGCTCTACTCGTATCGTCAAAATCATACAAGCCCGTGGTGCTGTATCAGGTATCTGATAAAGGGCAAGCACTTTTACAGAACATGTCAATGCGAGAAAAGGAGGCTATGAATTCGTTTGCACACAAACCCGAGTCAAGAGAGTTGCTCAAGGCAGCGTGGGATGGAGAGAGCTATTGGCTTGAATCATCTTCCGGCTACAAGAGACGATCTACTACCACAGACACGGAAGATGTCTCGTACGTTTCATCGGCATATATTCCCCAGTGCTTGCGTTACGGCGGCCGCCCTACGCTATCCAACGCACACAGAGCTCACGAATCTGCACAGGCTGGTATTGATAACATTCGTGACAATGATTTGGACGAAATCATCACTCTCAATTCTGTCTCCGTGATTGTTGCAGAGTACATTCCCTTTGGTAGCAATCAAATCGTTCAGCTAAACAGTAACGTGGGCTCAACTGAACGTGTCCAGGGAGGATACATATCCAACGTCATCGATAGCGACTCTGGTGGGACTGCTCTGGAATTATCACCTGAGCTCACCTCTGTTGAGGTATTAGACTACACTGAAACAAATCACATTAACTTTGAAGCTGAGATTCGATTCCGAGAAGACCCAGGCGTGGTCCAAGTGGAGACATTTGGAGTATCGTTGAATGCAGAGGGAACATGCTTCTATGGCATGCAAGTGGAAGCCGTCATGAATCGTATCAAGGATAACATTTCTCTGGATCATCTATCCCGAATATTGGTTGACGCGCAGGAGGATTCTTCGTCCATCGTTGATTCAGTCATTTCACAATATCAGAGGGACTTGCTTGATTTAGTCTTCATCGGCGATGCTGCAAACCGGAACAAATTCAACCTCATCATTGCGAATGAGATCACTCCACACCTCACTGCAGGAGAATACATGGACAAAGGAGAATACGAAAATGAGTTCAAGCAAGTGATTGGAGACACAAGAGCTGCCTACGACATTACTGAACAGGACTCCCTCATCTTTGGCTCGCAGGGATTACTCCTCTGCGGACCCAGTGCTAGGAACTACGAGCCTTTGCTCTGTGCCTATTTGCAATACGTAACCCTTGATCTCTTCCTTCAAAACTTCTTCTCGCGCGTCTGGATCCTCAATGATGACTTGAAGGCATCCTACCAGATTGTCGCTGCAATCGAGTACGACCGCCTCGCATTGGGTAAATCGAGGAGTAGACTTTCATCACTTTCTACAGAGATTATCTCTCTCGACCAGGTCCTCGGATACTTAGAAGAAGCACTCCACATGATGAGCGTTCCGCCTGAACCTCCAGAGCAAGAGGGACGATCACTATACAAGCGACTCGAACTATCAGCATTGAAAGACCAGCTCAAACGACGAGTGAAAGATGTCAAGAAGAACTTGGTAGGATCGCAACAACAACTCGACTTGCTCCGTGAGCGAGTGGAGGCTGAATCCCAAAATAACACTGCTTCGTTGAGCTCCGAACTCGAAAAGAATACCAAACAATTGTGTGCCCTGCACGCATCCAATGGAGATACCGCACGAACGCTGAAGACACTCCAAACAATCTTCGCAGGAATGATTGCCTTTGATATTCTTGACAGAATTACAGGTGATTGGACTGTGGTTGATGCTACATGGATGGCTGAATTTGCCGACTCGGTCATCAAGAAATATGTGCTATTGTGGTTCGCTCTGAGTATACTCTTTTGGGCAATTGCCGCATACTTTGTCAATAGACAAACCTTCATTAGAAATTGGAAGAGCAGAGGAATCACATCGATGGATATCACTCTAAATCGTAAGATTGACGTCTCGAAGCTTGTCGACTTTGTCGCTGAGAAGGAAAAGACAATGGAAGAGTGCCGATATGAACAGAATAGGCAGTTAGTGAAAGTTACCTACACAGATCCAGCTCCCGCTGAATGGGGTGGAGCTTCTCCGCTTGTGACTCTTGAGTACGATGACAAGAATAGTATCCTGCAGAGTGTGATCATTCAGTATAATCGGAGAGAGGCAAGGAAAGATTCTGTGCTGAGTGCACATGAACTCAAGCAGAAACTGATGCACGAATTTGCAAGCAAAGAATTGTTTGTAGATGAAGTTGATGATTATGCTGGTACTGCGCTTGCCATTGAAAAGAGAAAGTTGATGAATCGGACTCAACCACAACCATTGATGCCTCAGAAGGTACCAGGTAAAGCTGATTAGATTGTTAGATTTAACTATGAATTTGAGGTGACAATAAGTACACGCACTCATACACCCCATCGTGGACATTTATTCTTCTTCTAAAAGGCAACATCTCATACTTAGACTCATGATGATTGAAAACGATGTTTCCTTAGCATCGCCTTTAATTCATCCACTCCCGCAGTCGTTCCATACTTGGCAGCACGAGCGAGGCGCTTCTCAATCTCAGCTTTGGGCAAAAGTGGTGTCTCCTCTTTCTTTTCCACCTTTTGCTTCTTCTTTTGCTGCTGTGGTTGTTGTTGTTGCTGCTTTTGTTGTTGCTTCTTCTCTCCGCCTCCACCACCACCACTTTCACGGCGTTTCTTTCCAGCCTGTTGTTTTTGTTGCTGTGCACCACGACCACCACTTTTTGGTGTATTATCATTCTTTTGCCCTCCCTTTTTGTTATTATTGTTGTTGTTATTCTTTCCTCCTCCCTTCTGGTTGTTATTATTGTTCTTGGTATTGTTCTTTCCTCCTCCTTTCTTTGGAGTAATCTTCTTTTCTGCCTTGGGAGCCATTCCAAAACGCTTTGCACGTGCCTCCATTCGTTCCTTAAATGACATGCCTGCAGTAACTTTGGGTGCATCATCCGTCTTTTCATCAGTGGTTGCAGTAGCAGGAGCAGCATTTGCTACGGTTTCTCCCGCTCCCGTGGGCACACCATCAACCGCTCCTCCCTCTTCAGCAGCAGCTGCACTAGCAGCTGGTGGTGCCGCTGCATCAGTCGAATCTGCAACCTTTTCCTCTGCAACAGCGGGTTCCGATGCTACCGGTTCCTCTGGGGCGGCAGCAGTTTCTTCTTCGGCCGCAACAGCAGGAGCAGGAGCCGGAGCTGTTGTCTCCTCCTTTGCTTCTTCTCCTCCAGTGGGTGCCTCCACAATACCAAACTCCTCCTCATCAAGACGAGCTTGCAACCGATTAATCAGGTCAGCTTTGAGACCATCCGTTGGGAGACCACGTTTTTCTAGGGCGGCCTTTAGTTCGGCGACTGTTTGCAGTTGTGTAATGTAATGATGATGATGATATTAGTAAAGATATTTTGTGCGTTCGGACAAAGATTCACATCATGTGAGTGTGATAAGAACCTTTTTTTACAACCAAAGAGTGCAGATCAAATCACATCGAGCTTTCACAAAGACTATCTTACCCTTCATCTTCTTTACATCAGTTTCTTCCGACATGATTAGTTATGCTTTTAATGTTAGTACAGTGAATATATTGACTCAATGATACAAGGGCAGCTCGCTCAGTTTCTCACGATCTTTTTCTTTTGTGGCTCCGGCTCCCGCATTGGTGGGCAACATAAAGGGCAAAAATGGGGGAATTACGGGTTCTTATGCTGTCGCAGCAATTTCCACCGCACAAGCACCAAGCAAGCAAGCCGCCGATAACATCATATTAATCTTCTATTAGCAGTCCCACCCCTTATTTAATAAACATGTTCTCCTCCGCCGCACGTACCATTGTCTCACGAGCTGCCGCATCGGCTGCTTCCCGTGGAGCTGTTGCTAATAGATTGAATGTTCAGCCATCGATGATGGCCGTACGATTTGGAAGTGTGAGTGTTATTTTTTATTTACGTATCGATTGGTGTGGATAGGCTCGGTTTGAAGAAGTATTCTTGATGGTATCGATGGAATCAGGGTGAAAGTAAAGGGTGATTGGTAATGCAAGAGGGGGGTGCGGTTGTATTATGGATGCTTCTCTGTACAGCCCTGCTTCCAAGCAAATCATTTTTATATCTATTGACATATCTTATGTCCGATGATAAATCACACACTCACCTAAATGACCATCCCATCTCTTACCATCATAATGCACACACACAGACCTTCCTCAACCCCGCCGAAGTCTCTGAAAGAATCATCACCGTCGTCAAAAATTTCGATAAATGCGACCCTGCCAAGGTAAGCTCCGATTCCAAATTCGTCGACGATCTCGGATTAGACTCCCTTGATTCCGTCGAGGTTGTCATGGCGATTGAGGATGAGTTTGCCATTGAAATTCCAGATGCTGAGGCTGATAGGATTGCGAGTATTGGGGATGCTGTGGAATATATTGCTGCTCATCCAATGGCAAAATAAATACAAGTATTAAAATGCCTTATTGGGAAGGGGGGAGTAGTTGGTTGGAAGAGGGGGGATTAGTTTACCGGGGAAAGGAAGTGAAAAGTAACAAACACCAATGCAGTTATGGAGTTTTCTTCGGATTAGAGGTAGGGATTAGTGAAGAGATGGCAAATGATAAATCATTTCTTATAGAGTAACATCTAGCTTATTCGTTGAATGCAACAGATGGACGCTTCAATTCTATCATTTAAAAAGAAAGTGATCACACTAATGTTTTGATTATATGATATTAATCTTCATTCACTGCACACATGACTTAAACTCTACGCCGATACTTTCTTCTCCAAATGGACTAAGTCCAGCACTTGCCGTAAGTTTCCACTGGTGGCCAACCAATCCTGGAATCCCCTATTCAACTCTTCTTGCAACGTCGCCCTCTCATTATCATTCAACTCCTGCATTGTTTGCTGCAAGACTCGAACCCTCTCCGCCTTTGTTATCACTCGCCTCTCATAATCATGCGACATGTGGAACGGGGAAAGACTTAACAAATCGGATAGCATTCGACAATAATCGCTCTCGGCGTGTGGTGGCTCTCCTTTATCACGTTCGCCCGTGATGCTTGACAGGTTGGTGTCCACGGTATTGCCTTCGACTGCTTCCTCTACTTCATTCTCCGAAGAGTCATCTTTGGCGGCAGCAGCTTCACTTTGTGATTCTCTCAGCAGCTGACGACGGATACGAGCTTCCTCATTTTCGACTGGGACAAGGAGGACGTCAAAGTCCGATGCAGGTAGTAGGATTGGCGTTTTCATTGTTAGATCTGCTGAGCCGCTAAGAGCACGATCGTCTGCTCCTGGAGAACTGGCAGAGTTGCTGTCTGGCGATAAAGGAGTTTGGACGGTGGGGAGTTGTGGTAATTCCAATTTGGATAGCTCTGTGTATGGAAGCAAAAAGGTCCAACAATGTTAGTCATGATACCAACATCACACAACGCTGAGAGTTTATCAAGATATAAAACACGTACCTACTGGAACCTTCCACTTGTTACTGGCACATTGCAGCGAAGGCTGTGCAGACGGGCTATTCCTCCCTGTTTCGGCACCTCGACCTGGACTTAATGGTGTATCCCCAGCAACACTACCACTACCTGAATTCGTACTCCTCAATGCTGCAGCCAAACCTGTCGCTAACAAATCTTCCCGTAATCCGTCATAGTAAGTGTTGTACGGAGCAAACTGACAGCCCCGATTGTCTCCAACCAACAAGGGTGGACTTGGAGTGAAAATATAATTGACAACATCACATGAGTTTGAAACAATAACTCGTCTCGCTGCCGATGTGATGGTTGTACGTTCGCAATCCACCACTTGGAGCACCCCCGCCACAGCTCCAATGACAATTGTACAGTCCGTGCACGCGGCAATTATAGCATGTTCAAACGGCTGAAGGAGGTAAAAATGCGTATCTGAACAATCTGCTACACGAAGATCATGAAGACGCCCGTTTTCATTCCCTTGGTCTGCATAGGGATTTTGTTGGGATGAGAACGAAACCACAGAGTTGGTATCATTGTTGTTGTAGTTACCGCCCGATTCTTTTCCGGGCTCGAGAAGGACTGTCGTAGAGCTTAGATGTTGATAGCTCAGCTCTTTGAAGTAGCTCGAATCTTTGGCATTGTCTGCGTCACTGGATTCTGTAATGGAAATACCACGAGCTCTTGGGGGTGTAGGCGGTGGAGACATGGATAATCTGGAGAGCTTGGACGTCACATCATACGTAGTATCCCCTCCATTCAATTCTTGCTTTGCCAAACTGAGCTCCGCCACGAGGTATCTCCGAAGGATTCGTTCGGCATCCGCCACCGTAATCAAACCATTCTGCATCATTGTCCACTTGTACGTAGAGGTTGATCCACGCGACTCCATCTCTTCCATGGCCACACATTTCAATATGTGTTCTCCAATCGCTATGGGAGGTTCCTCTACTGGTCCCCCATTCGGAGCTTGCATGATCAAATTCAATCGATCCAATTCTTCCAATGTCAACTTGATATGGAGACCAATGTTGCCATGTTCCTGTACATGATCTTGCTCAATCCTACGAATGTCCACATCAGCGATATTGACTGGCATAGATGACTTGGAATTTCCACTCTGCTGCAACGCAATAGTCGCCACAGCGTTACAAGCATCCATATTCCGTGGACAAGCACACAACAACAAAAACTTTCGCAAATGACGCAACAGAAACAACGCACATGTCCCATTATTCTGATGTGTCCCGGCATGCAATCTCGTTCGTGGACTGAGCGATCTGTGCAACAGCATTGATTGAAAGTCGAGAGCATTCTCTGTTCCTACACCTCCTCTACCTTCTAGTCGTGACACTAATGAATCACTTTCCGAGTTGGAAAATCGTCGTTCATCTTCTCCGGAGGTACACCTCATGAATGTTTCATCTTCACAATGCAACAATAAGAACATGGCAATCAGCCACACGGGCAATTCCTTTGCTGAATTTCGAGCTGGTTTCATTGACCCACGCTGTTGCTGCTGCTGCTGCTGTGACGACTGATTGTTCATTGACGACGATGCATTACCACCCGAAGCAGTAGCCGCAGTCTTTTCACTCCCCATACTCGACTGACTCCCACAACTCAAAATAGGTGGTATATGTGAAAAATCCGTCATTGCACCTGATTTCGGAGTGGACAATCGATTCACCTTGGGTGGGAACATTCCTCCACCCCCACCACCACCACCTCCCACACTACCACCAACACTACTTCCACCACCACCACTACTACCCCCAACAATGCCACTACCATTACCACCACCACCACCAAATCCCAATACTCTGGCACGTGCCTCACCACCACTCCCACCCCCACCAAAACTCAAACTAGCCACATACAACGTATGATACATATTGGCCATTTCCCAAAATAACGCAGCAGAAGGTTCACTCCACTGCAATATATTCCATGCCTCGGTTATCCAGACTGTGTAGTGGGTACGCCATGATCCAGCTGATTCAAGTGCTTCGACTGTTGAGAGGAGGGAGAGTGGATTGAGAGTATTATCGTTATTGTTATTGTTGGGTGTTGCTCCTCCTGCTGTTGTGCTAGTCATGGACATTGGACTACTGGCCATTGTTGTTGCGTGGGTGGGAGTGTTAGTTTTCGGAGTGGGAGGTGTCATTCCACCATGTAATAAATTGATAATACGTGCGTGTTGTTGATTTCCTCCGGGTGATTTGGGTGATGGTGGTGCATTTCGAAATACACTGTTGCTATTGTTGTTATTGTTGCTTGTAGTTGCAGCATTGTTGTTAGAGCCACCGATGCTAATCCCGGCAAGCAACTCGACCATATCACACCCTTGAAACAAATTGACAGTTTCCCCCGGTGGCAACACTCCCATCGTCTGAGCCGCGGCAGATGCCTGAGCACTTAATGCACTGGCCAACTGGAGTGCCTTGTC
>Ga0209652_1002669_pt1 | contig 13603 bp, 8 predicted proteins | sample SaaInl74LU_5_DNA_FD_184641 | JGI IMG/M metagenome (GOLD analysis project Ga0209652, IMG submission 184641) | Marine microbial communities from expanding oxygen minimum zones in the Saanich Inlet - ESP_74LU_5_DNA (SPAdes) (version 2) | ecosystem: Environmental > Aquatic > Marine > Intertidal zone ...
CAGGTGACTCGGTGATCACAGTTGCAGTGGGGGCATTTGTTGTTGTGGATGTCACAGGAGCTTCGGTCACTGCCGTAGGTGCGTAGGTCGGAATCGGCCCAGTACTCTCAAACGAGGGCGCAGTACTCGGAGCCTCCGACGCAACAGACGCTACTGGTGCTTCAGTCACTGACGAAGTGGTGGGACTTTCTGTATCACCAGTTGTTGTAGGTGCCGTTGTGACTTCAGATGTTCCAGACACAGAAGGAGAACTACTAGGAGACTCTGATATTTCAGACGCTGTCGGCGACTCAGTGACAACAGCAGGAGCAGATGGCGAAGCTGTAGGAGATTCTGTGACCTTGGCCGGTAACGACGGCGAACCGGTAGGAGAGGCAGTAACAACGGAAGTTATTGTAGGGGATCCTGTCTTTTCAGAAGCTGTCGGCGATTCAGTGACGACAGTAGAAGTCGAGGAGGGCTCGGGGGTAGTAGTGACTTCAGTAGGTTTTGGTGTTGAGCTTCGAGTAGGGGAAGACGTCCCCGATGGCAACTCCTGAGAAGGCTTCACAGTTGGCGTATCGCTTGGTTTGGGAGGCACAGTCTGACATTTGATGGTTGGAGACTTGCTTCGCTTTCCAGTTTTTGCCTTGGCCGATTTGCTACCTTTAATCGATTTGCCGCTTTTACTGTCAGCTTGAGCTTCTTCTATCGGAATTGATTTGCCGCTTTTACTGTCAGCTTGAGCTTCTTCTATCGATGCAACCCATGTTGATGTTAATGTACTTTTCACTTTGCTATCCTTTCCAGCCTTGTCCTGTTTTGAGAGATGCCTTCGAATTAGCTCTGTGCAGTCGTCCTCTTCTGTAGAATGTGATGCTGATGCAGTTTCATCAGTCGCAGCAGCATCTTCTGAAAGCTTTTCCTGCTCCTCTTCCTCATCAGTCGCAGTAGCATCCTCTACAATCTTTAACTGTCCCTGTTTCTCGCCACCGCTGGTCTCGGTAGTCTCAACATCTGTCAGTGATTGCACCTCATCAAGCTCATACCAATCATTGCCCATTTTAGATTTCTTCTTCTTGTGTTTAGTAGTGCTACTCTCATCGGAGTCATCATTTCTATGATCAAGGCGTAATTTGGGAGGAAATAATCGATGCTTCTGAAGCTGTAAGTGACGCCTGCTGAGCTTAAACAGATTTTCTCCCGACGGCTCAGAGTCTGCTACTGCTTCTACCGCTACCAAGAGCGCCGCTGCTGCAGCCGAGATCCTCATTGCAAACTACTTGACTTCTTCTCGTATACTCAAATACTGCAGAATTGATCTGTGAAGACACAATCGTTGAATCCTTGATAGTAGGTTGGTAGTAGAAGGTCCAATTGTGGTGAATGAAAGGCTTCTGAGTTCTGAGATGGGCTCTTCCGTTCAGCCACAACGTTCTCCGAACGGAAAAGGACCTGACTGAACGGAACTCCAAAATGTGAATTTCCTAAATTGCTAGACGCAATAATAGCATTTGTTCTTCCACGTACATAAGTATTCAAACTTCCCTCCGACAATTTGGTGGTTGTGCTTGCTTGTGCCCTGATTCAGCAAAAGAGATTCCATTCCAATGGTAGCATGAATCATACGGAGAAAACTGAAGGAAACATGGGCTTGGACCTTGCTGTGAGGAACATATACCACAACAATCCAACAACCGTAGTGCATTAATACAACGACGAATAATGGAGCTTCTCGGCACAAATTTTGTAGCTTTCCTTCTTGTGCTACTCACTGCAGTGGCTACAGCCGATGCCAGAATCCTCGGATTCGCCTCGTCTGGGCCTTTCATCGTGAGCGGTAGATCACAACACCAGCATCCTCATCAGCATGATATAGGAAGCACATTCGATCAGAAATCTACTGCTGTTTCCACAAAGAAGCATGCTGTATCACTAGGCGTTGCAACAATTGACGCCGGTGAGCTATGGGATGGTTCTTACTATCATCTACGTGATAACAGTCTGATAGCAGACGCAGAAGCAGCTGCTACTACATTGATTAAGAAGTCATCACATACTAGTTTGCCTTGGGCTGTTATTGCAGCGACACTGTCGATATCAGCGGTGGTCAGTACTGGAGCTCTTGGATCTTTAACGAAGCTATCGAGTGCCTTCTTTGCGTGGTACCTCTCTGCATTAGATGCTACACCTTTACTAACAAAATGCGTAACGGGTGGTTTAATAGCTTTTGTTGGTGATTATGGCGCACAATTTTTCGAATGGAAATCAAAACAAGCTCCCAAAGTAAGTTACAACGGCAGCACGACAAAGCAAAGGAGCACTATCTCAATACACGGGACATACAACATACGGCGAGGAATAGCGCGATTTCTAGAGTGCCTATTGATATCAAGTCCATTGATGCACTATGGATATGATTTGTTTGAGACGATAGTCCCAACTGTTGGAGGCGGAAGTGCACTTTATCGGTCCATTGCTGCTCTGACGCATGTACTGGCAGATTGCGTCCTTTTAGATGCCATATTTGTCATGACAGGAATTGTGTTTACTGGTTTACTGGAAGGGCACCGATTTAGGCAACAAGTTATTCCAAATCTGCGGAGAGTGTATTTGCCCACTCTCAAGGCCTCCGTCATGACTTGTGGCTTGTTGGCACCATTGCAGTTCTTATCGTTTAGATTCCTTCCACTATCTTTGAGAGTGTTGAGTGTAAATGCAGTCGATTTGATATGGACCGGAGTCATCAGTTTTGTATCCCACGGTTGATGAAGAAGATCATAGAGAATAAAGTTATCAACGCTACTATATGGAACTGAGGGCTGTAACATAACATTTATGTCTCAAAGGAAGCAATGAAAGCAGTGCAGCTTTAGTGAGCAAAAGCACCTCAATTGGTGAGAGGGTCTTAGCCAGGGCGCAATATTTTATGCCCTTCTACTTGCTACAGGTGAAAAAGTAGCGTAGGTAAAGTAAATGCTCCTGGTGTCTTTATGACTTGAACATAGGTCGGTTTGCGATCTGTGCTAGATAGCTTGGAAGTATTTGCTAATCACGGGCTTCAAAAAGCGTCTGCTTGGTTCGCTTGGTTCTTCCGCCCTGGGCCTAAGTAAAACGTGTCAACTCTCAAACTTCAACCTTCTTAATGAGCAAAAGTGGGAAAGATGAATGATGTCATCGAAAAACCGAGCAAAAGTGGGAAAGGTGAATGATGTCATCAAAATAAACCATTGGTAAGGAACCACGTGCGTGAGACACGTGGGAATTAGTATGTTTTATCCGAACGCGTGAAGACCTCGGCCTCATCACTTGCTTGCGCTCCACATCTCAAAAATCGGCAACCATTACGTACATCACACAAACAAAACCACAGCAGTAGAACTAAAATACAACAACAGCCACAAAGCAAATGAAAAGATGAAGAGCAATAGGCCAATAAATGAAGAGGAGGACGAGGAAAAGGCCGAATACGACTCCGCTGCACCTGAAGCGTCGGCGGCAAAGTCAATGGTGCGTGATGGAGGCAACGACTGCGAGGATGCTGCGTCTAGCTCTGGCTCGGAACCACCAAGTTCATCCTCACAAGGGACGAGTGGCGGTGCAGGCTACTCAGGCGATTATTCTTCAATCTCAGATTCATCTGAGACTGGAGGCAGCCAAAGCAAGCCCAAAGCCGTAAGAGATGGAAGAGGAGGCAAGAAGATTAGTGAGCCAATACTGAAAAACAAGGGTGGCACGTATGCCTCAACAAGAGTACGGCGACAAAAACGTCCCAGCAAGAGCATGGATGGGGTAAATGCCCATCTTCCCGGTGAAGACCGCTCCAATGAACATATTCGCCACCACCGCAATCACCACGGCGGCCATCGCCACCATCAACCAACGGGTTCCAATGTGAGTTCTCTTTACAGCCAAGATGCATATAGTGATGAGGATATCAACTTGGACATCAACCGTAAAATTTCGGAAATTATGAGCTTATATAAAGTCTCACTACATGCACAACGGGATATCAAGAATGCAGCCAGGGCCAACTTAAAGTTGAATGCTGAGGCCGCCGCCAAACAAGCTGCCGAAGCTACATCATCGGGCCGCCCACTACAAGTTGAGAATTCTCAACCTCAAAACGTTCTTGCACATAGTCAACAAAACGCATCATCACAAAAGATGGCATCAGATCAAGATGAAACACACGGCCACAGTGGACACATGGATAGCTCAGAGTGCTATACACATCTAGTAGAGGCTTGCCGTAAGTATTCACCTTTTCATGAAAAATGTGCTTCCTTTTCCGTATTTTGACTCATCGCCTTTTGTTCTTCACTTCAGGTCCCTTCTTCAATGATTCTCGCACATTAATGACAGGAGAGCAACCTCCTACTGCCCAAGCAAATGCTGGCATAGATGAAGCACACTCGTCTTCAGGATTTACTTCGTTCTTTACTACCACCAATCAAAGTGGCAGTAACAGTAATAATACTAATGGATCAGGAGGATCTTCGAATGATTCTAGTAATCAAAAGAAAGAGAGCCCACAGGCCACAGAAACAACCAAGGAAATTGCTCCACAAACGGAGCAAGAGGAGCAAGATAATGACACATCATCAGAGACATCATCATTGGTTGTTCAGGCGAGAGTGAAGCGGAAGTATAAGGAGCAGAGCCGTCGCACAAGTTCTTCAAATTCAGATCAAACGAATAATAACCAGAAAGGAAGTGAAAACAATAGTGAAGCTGTTCCGTCAAAACGAGTTCGGATTGAGACTGTTGCACTTAACGCTGCCAAGTCCAAGGAGAAGACAAAGTCTAAACAACAGCAACAACGTACTGAAAGCTCTTCTCTCACATCAAGCCTCAGTGCGAGCACAGAGACGAACTCTGCTCCTAAAGCCCAAGCAGAAGAAGGAGAGAGTAACCATAGCCAAGCTGCAAGTACGAGTACAAAGCCGGTGGTTGTAACAGAATCGTCGTCTGGGACAACCACAGCTAACAACTCTAGCGGATCTGGCACAGGAAGTGGCAATGATAATAACACAACGAGTAAATCTGAGTCAGGTGGTGATGGGAATTCAGACCAGCAAAAGTTGCCTGGAGATCGTGACAGTACTGAGAGCGAGGCGGGTGCTGGTCAATCTCAAGGAGAAAAACAGAAACCCGGCAGTTCTGCTCAACCAATTGCGAAGGCCGACAAGCCATTGATTCATCACCACCACCACATTCGCAATGAAAAGAAATCTCAGGAAGCTTCAATAGAAGGTGTCCTTGCCCCCGCAGCAGCAGCAGCTGCTGCAGAAAGACAAGATTTAGAGGATGCACTTGTCTCAAAAGAAAAAAGGTTGGAAAAGAAAAGGAAACGACGAGAATCAAGACGAGAATACGAAGAAGAGCTACGTCAGATGAGAGATTCATCTGAGAATAATTCAGATGCTGCCCTTGAGCCTGGAATGCCAGTGACACTAGAGGAAGTTCTCTGTATCACTAAGACAGCAAGGTGCGTCTACTGCTATCATTGTAGTCAATACTACTGAAACTGTTTTCATATTGAATTAACTCATCATCCTCATATTACTCTTCAGGCTGCTTGTCCAGGCGCTGCCACCTTTTCTGGCTGTACATATCAACGCCGCCTTTACGAATCTGTGCGGCATTCAGTCTTCTTCTATCATTGGAAGACCGGTCGCAACGTTCATATCTCTTCCCTCAAGCAAAGAAGGCGAGTCTTTCGGAAGTGATAACGCAAACAGCAGAGAAGAGTCAGATAAAATGAGCTCCTTATCTGGGTCTGCAGACGACACTGGCCGAAATGGATCTAGCTCTGCCATTGCAAGTGGAGCTAGGCAAGTAGGAGATGCTGCAGCGACAGCAGGTGACGCAAACTTCCAAAATCTTCCATCACCCTTAGCAGGTCTCAGAATTGATCGACTCATAGTGGCAAGAGGATACGGTCACATTCATACCGTCGAGCTGGAATGTCACCGCCTTTTACTCGACCAACATTCACACGCCATTGAAGGCAGCGAGGTGAAGTTCATCGAAGGGAACAACCCTTCAAAGCGCAGGAAGAAGACTAAGCCAAAGCTTTTGTGCAGGATGAGCGTATCTCCAGTGGTATCCTCCTCTGCTCGGACCGAACCTGAGATCCAACCCGTCAAAGGTACAGATTCGAACGGAGGTAATAAAAGGCGAAAGCACAAACACCCGGCTGAGCTTCAAAGTGTGAAACACTATCTCATACAATTGGAAGCAGTAAATGGTCCACGCTCACTAGTTTCAGGTTCTTCATTTACTTCTTGCGCAACTGATACGACACTGGAGGCCCAGCTATTAGGAATCACCAAGGCAGAAGTTCATGCTAGACGTTGTAGATTAGAGACTCCTCCCGAACAGAATGCTACAAACCAAAGTCAGCAAGGAGATCAACGAGAACCCGAAGACTCTGTCGATGACAATTCTTCTGCCATGGATTTAATTGCAACATGCGGTTAAATAATAGAGTAGCACTATCTACGCAAACTCAAAGTATCTTCCATCCTGAATCAAGTATCGATGCCTTATCTTTAACCTATGACCACCTAGCGCCTTTTCCTCCCTTTACCCTTCTTCGATCCTCTTTGCCTCTGCTTCTCTGACTGCATGTCATAATACTTCCGCTTGGCATAATTCGCAACAGTAACATCTGACATAATCTCCTCTGTAAGATTCTGCTTCCTCTCTTTATTGGTCAAGCGGCTGGAATAGAACTCGGAACTTCCCTCAATAACTGTTCCCACCTGCAAAACCTTTCCATTGAAACTATCGGCTGATTTGTAGAATTTCTTTGGATCAAGGTAGTTTCTGTTCCGTATTATGGCCAAATCTGACTTTAGCTGATCGGACATGGGTGTTGCCGTCATACCAAACCAGCCTTGACCAGCAGAGTTGTCACGTTGCTTTCTTGCAGTTTTTCGAAAAGAGGAAGAGAATGTAGTAGGAATCCCACCAGTGCGCCCCGATTCTTTCTGAATGGCAATGGATGATGGTGTCTTCACCTTTTTTGCTGCAACTGCAGGATCGAATTCCTCTACTTGTTTCTTTAAAGCTGACACTGATGGGTTGTTCTTGGTAGATTCACTTTGACCCGCTCTAGTGCGTAGCTCGGATAAGCTATTCCCAGTTATACCTTTCAATGACTTTGCTTCAAGACGCAATGGTGCTGTATAGCCGGGTATCAGATGTGTAAGCTCATTCCCTTCCGTAGGCTTTGTTGATGATGATTGTTGTGATTCGTCCTTTACATTATCATCTGTATTATCCCATCCAAATGCTTTTGAGGCAGCCTCTGCAGCCAGAGCAATTGCATGTTTGATTTCATCTGCATCGGCTCTTCCACCTTCGTCTACTTGCGCAAACTCCGTCGTGGAGTTCTTTACTTTTCTAACCATGATATCTACCTACTTTGTTTCCTTGAAAGAGTGATCATCTTCATTCAAAGCATGAGCCTGCCCCTGCGTTTTGCGCTTGCGTTTTGGTGGCGGAGACTGTGGGGGCTCTTTATGGGCCCCTATGCCCCTTGAAGAGAGCACCACGCCCAAACCACCCATCATCAACCAAAAGCCATAACAGCAGCATAAATCAAGACGCAACACCATGGATGAGAGCATCACAGAAACCAACCCAGCAATTCCAACGCGTCTGGTGATTGTAGCTGGCACATATGATGGAGTACTGGCCGGCTGGGATACCGTCGAACACGTGCGAGAACAAGACAAGAACGACATAGAGCTCAAGTTGCTTCGTCGGAATGATGGCAGATATCTCAAGTTATCTTTTGCCATGGCAGCTCACGAAGGGAGTGTGCGCTGTCTAGATATTGCCAGTGCTGGAGCGGCTGCATCGGGTGGTAGTGGTGATGCTAGTAGCAAAAAGGTGAAGAAGCGTCAACGAAATCAAGATGATGGATCTGAGGCTCCTCCTGAACCTGGAGCACTTTTGTCTGGAGGGTTTGATGAAACAATCAATGTCTTTAACTTGCAAAAACACTGCCAAGCTGGTGAACTGAAAACACCGAACGATTTAGGATCTCCTCTTTGCTGTTCGTTTGCTCCACCATGCTCCTCTACCTCCGGTCCACCTACGCATGCACTCATTGGGACTACGTCTGGTAAAATTGTACTCTACAAAAAGCGCGATTGGTCAGTTCAACATGTTCTCGCTGGACACGATGAAGGTGGCGTTCAATGCCTTGCAGTGCACCCGACCGGCAAAATGGCATTGACAGGTGGTCGAGATGGCAAGGTCTGTCTCTGGGATCTAATGAAGGGTCGCTTGGCATTTGTGTACAAGATCCCATCAAGGAGCAAAATTCGAAAGGAGACTGTAAATGACATTGTTTGGTGTGACGATGGTACTCGATATGCATTTTGTTACGGTACCAAGATCACGGCACGAGATGTTGCGAGTGGAGAAGATCTTCTTGATGTTGAGATGCCCTCGAGAGTGAACCAAATCGCATTTATCGGTGGACCAGAGGGTATGTTTCTTGCTGCGGGGTGTGATGATGGTGGACTTCCAGTGCTGGAAGTTGGTCAGCTGGAAGAGGACGAAGATGCAGACACTCGTAGAGCGATCATGGCTATAGAACCAGTGGATAAGGTTGTGGCAGGTGATGATCGACTCAAGTGCATACGAAGTGTGGAAGGTGGAAGCGGATTTCTCGTTGTCACGGCAAATAGTGGAGGAATAGTAAGCTTGATGGATTTAGAAGGAGCCGCAAGAATGATGCTGAGCGGTCCAGATGGAAGTGAGGAGGAAGCTGGTAGCAAAGACTCGGAAAGCGAAGACGATTCCTTGGACAGCGATGTTGACTCCAATGAGGAAGTGGAAGTCGCAGTTGAGATATTGGATAGTGTTCGGCTCGGTTCAGGCGCAAGAATAACAGACATTAGCGTATGGAGCTTTGGGGACAATGAGATGGATGAAGTCATCGACGAAGAAGAGGATGAGGTTGAGGAAGAAGAGGAGGAGGAGGTCGAGGAAGTAGATGACGAGCCACCAGCTCGCACCTTTGATAAAGGAAAGAAATTCAACAAACACCAAACACAGAGAAACGATACGCTTGAACTCGATGCAGCTGCAGTTGAGAAAGCAAGAAAACTTGTAGGCCAAGCGAAGAAAAAGCAAAGGAAGCAGAAGAAGAAGAAGAAGGCAGCCTAATTTCTACAATACGTTCCCTTTTTTATTTAGTTAGTCCCTGAATTTATGTTTTAGTTTTGTAAATCATGATGCAATTTCAATAAGTATCAGGCTAAAGACTTCCTTCCACCGAAGAACTTCTTTTTGCCTTCACTTAACAATATGTTGTACGCAGTATTTGCGTCAATAAGATTTGTTTCCATTTTTCCTATCATTTCCTTCACCCCAACTCTCGATCGTAAAACGACTCCAGCTAGTCCTGGGTGACTCCAATAAGAGTCTACATGATGGGAGTTTTTGCGCTGAATTCTCTCAACCTTCCACCCAGGAAACTCCTCGCAAGGACGATTCTCTAGAGTTCTAGCTGCGTTCGAAAGCTCTCCCCTCAATCGCTTCTTTTTCTTGGTTTTAGTGCCATTATCCGGCTTCTCTTCTAGTTCTGGCCTCATCACACCTCTTTTTATCGTTTCCTCGGCATCTTGCAACTTTATTCCAATAGCTTCGCACAGATTTTCTAACGAGTAGAATTGAGATCCTGGCCATTTTTTCCATTCCACACATTCAGACGCCAGTATGTGTACAGGCAGCAATATTTGATTCAACAAGTACCACTGCTCATTCACACGGGCAACCCCACTGTCGAAGGCATCTATGCTACGAGCCATCCAGTGAAACTGTTGACTACCATTGTTATGATTGAGTGACGCGTATTGTGATACGATAGTCAATTTACTGTCTGCCAATCGACTCGTGGAACAAGGATCGAAGTATGGTTCTAGATAGCCAAGTTCTACTGCATCTTGGTACGCTTGGATGTCAGCGATTGTGGCAGCTGTACCGTGATGAATGTTGAGATCGTTGCCATACACATTGATGAACGAACCGTTTGGCGCAACATCTTTCTTTTTCATTTTGCGACGTAGAGAATGAAATGAAAGTTCTTCAATAGCAGCATTCCTCGAAAAAGAGCTACTTCCTGTATTGAGAATATGACACGCCTCACGAACTTTGCTGGCAGCAGTTTTGGCATTGACCAAAATCTGCTCAGCCAGCATTAGTGCCATTGAATGCTCGGGATCTTTGCAGCAGACTAAATACCTCGCAATGTCCCAAGTTATGCTGTTAGCAAGGTCAATACTGATTTTACACCACATAGTGCTATTGAGAGGGTCTGGGAGTTTCGACCCAACCGAATATAGCAATTCTTCGGATAGCTCGAGACGGATAATATCTTGAAGAGTCTTGCCGTCACCATTTGAAACAGTGTTTAGAAAGGACAAAATGTCGGGTAACATATCAAAGTCCCACTTGAGAAGGGACTCATCAATCGCAGTGACCATTTCTTTCCTTCCTCTTGTCATAGCATGTAAGAGGAGTTCATCGTCTTGATTTGGATTTGACATCATTTCTTTCAACCGGCATTGAAGCTGCATTCGCAACCAATGTATCCTCTGTCTAGCAACAATGTCTTTGGAAAGTCTAGTGAATGATTCAGCTTGCCCATTGGCAGAAAAAGAGCCTCTGATTCTTTGATCGATTGGAGCGAGCACATCATTCGTCAAATATTCAACCAAGTAGAACATATCGAAGAGTTTGAGATCGGGAATGTCTTGCTGCACCATTTCCCGATCTACGAAGTTACGTTTTAGACGAGCAGCATCATCATCGTCTCCCCCACAAAGCTTGTTGTTGTCTTTACCGTAGCCCTTCCGCTCGCGTACATCTTCATAAGCCTCACCGTAGTCGACAAGTAGTTCAACTTGATCCCCGGCCTTCATTGCATGATCCTTGTCAATGAAGATATAATAATACACAGAACATTCGTTTGTGTGGCGGATGTCAACATTGCAATGTAGCTTCTTATTGTGGCCGACTTTGGTAGGCATCAAACAAAAAGATCAATGTTATTTTGATGAGTACAACAAGAACCGAAAATAATCTAACTAAATTCATAAGCGAATGGGATCAACTCACCTTCGTTGACATATACTGGTGTACACTGCCGCGCTAGTGAATGAATCTCTCCAGTGGTATCATCTGTAATGTCAATGGCCTGATCTCGCCCGAGTCGTTGCTCACTTACCCCGTACGACCACTCAGACGGCTCGGCATTAAATATAAAGCTCTTGAATCCAAAGTGTAGATTGTCCTTGACGTCAGTTTTTCGGTGAGGTCCATATCTTCCTAGTTCGAGCATACCAAGACCATTCTTCTCACTCGTAAATACCAAAGTTTTATCTTCAACGTAGTCAGACTCTGAGTGGATCCCTAAAAATCCAATCCTCTCTGCTTCTGGAATTTTAGATCGATACTTCTTTACCTCACTATTCACTTTGCAACAAACTTCGTCTTCGTCAAAGTGGTCTAGAAGCGTTCCATATTTATCAATATGTCTCTTGAGATGATTCTGGCGTTCATTACTCCAGTACACACTGTTGCCATTGTGATGAAGATTGTCCCCTTTCAAAGTCACGTGCATTTTGCGGCCACCATACATCTCTGCCGTCAATTCTTCATGTGTTTTCACAGAAAGATTACCACAAACATCGTCAGCCACATGCTGCACCACGAGTCGTGCAGACCGATCACTAGCACTCTTTTTCAACACCCTTGCACCCAGAAACGTCACGAATGCCCCAAGTCCGCTGTTGGGAATATTGGAAGGCTTGATTTCAACTCTGAAATCATACAATGTTTCTAAGTACCGCGGCAGGAGTGTAAAAGAAAATGAGTTGAACAATTTCACCAAATGCAATACATTAGAGCAACACTCTTACCTGTTTCACTGCAAAAAGTAGTAATCGTTTGACTGGGGAGGCCACTGTTGGGGTTAATGACGGTTGACGACAACCGCTCAATTGCGTTCATAACCATACACTCATGCCTTGTGTTGTCTGGGTTGATCTTAAAGTCAGTCTCCGCATTCTTCTTCTCTGTTGCAGAGGTAGCGTTAGGACTCTTACTTGACATAAAATCGTCGAGTAAGTTCTGTGGAACATCATTCCTATTGCCACCCCGACCTTCAAAATCTTCAGGTGAGATTGTACGCCCAGAATTGTCGTACGGAGTCGCGAGCGGCGGGCGATAAAATATTACACAATCCGGCTTCAATATCCCCCCCGTTTGGTACTTCTCATAGTACTCGGCGATGTCGTTCGGATTAGTGAAGACCCTTCCATCCAGAATCTCTTTGTTGCATTGGTTTTCATGATCCGCAACTTGAGATTTGGCAAAGAAAACCCTGTCACATTTTTCACAAGTGTAAAATAGAGGAATTTGATCATCGTCTTCACTATCGTCGCCTGTATCCATTGAGGCACTGTCCGTGAGACTATTGAGCAATGCAGACGACATATTTTCTTTGTCTCCAGTCCCGACTTCATTCGGCGACGTCAAATCTTTTGCGAGGCTACTCTCATCGGGCGGAGATGTATCTTCTGTTCTAATATCCAATAGCGCCTGCTCTTCTTCAAAAAGGAGATCTTCATCGATTTTGTGCTCTTCAATGTAGCCCTGGTACCTAATCTTGATCGTTTCGTCGAGAAGATTGAACAGATCAGTTTCCATTTCTCCGACTTCGCCATCGTCCAAATCTGGCAAAATTTCATCCTCATCATTCATCAACTGATCCGAGTGATTCTGGTTCTCGCTACTGCGATGACTTTCCAGTGCTTGGCGTTTGTTTGCGCTCGCGGTGCCAGCAAATGGGACATCGCTGCCATTGTTCAAGGACGATACATCAAGGCTAGGTTCAGGAGGAGATTTCCTTTTCAGTCCATGCTTCTTCTTCGCTTTCACTTTCTTTTTAGGAACGCTCTCTGCTTCTTTCAAAGCAGCAGGCTTGGCAGATTTGGCTGGCAGATTATCAATTTCACTTGCAGATACAGCATCTGATTTCTTGGAGGCAGCGACGTGAGTTTTGCAGAATTTATTTCCTTTCAAACGCTTCATGTCACAGCCAGGTTTCCGGCATTTCTTTTTCGACTTCTTTTTCTTCTTCTCCGCCGACATGTCAACAACTGGCTTCTGTTTCTTCCCATGATCATCGTCATCCTTCTCCTTTTTGTCGTTCTTTTTATCATCGCCATTATCCTTCTGTTTTTTGTCATTCTTTTCAGCATTGCCATCACCCATCTTTTTCATTTTCTTCCGACTGGCAGATCCACCATTCTTCCCTGGATCTCTCGCAGTTTTCAAGCTCAAGCTTTTGCTATTAGAAGGCGGCGCTGGTGAAGCCTTCTTCTTCTCACCACTGTCGTCGTCATCATCCGCCTTCTTTTTCTTCTTCCGATTGACAGATCCACCATTCCTCCCTAGATCTCTCGCAATTTTCAAGGTCAAGCTGCTGCTGCTGTTAGAAGGTATCGCTGGCGAAGCCTTCTCCTTCTCACCACTGTCGTCATCATCATCTGCCTTCTTTTTCTTCTTCCGATTGACAGATGCACCATTCTTC
>Ga0209652_1002670_pt1 | contig 13602 bp, 7 predicted proteins | sample SaaInl74LU_5_DNA_FD_184641 | JGI IMG/M metagenome (GOLD analysis project Ga0209652, IMG submission 184641) | Marine microbial communities from expanding oxygen minimum zones in the Saanich Inlet - ESP_74LU_5_DNA (SPAdes) (version 2) | ecosystem: Environmental > Aquatic > Marine > Intertidal zone ...
CCAAATATATATGCGAAGAGGTGAATGCTAGAAGGTGGTAGTAGTGCTGTTGGTTGCTGCCATAAACGCGATGGAATCACGTAGTATCATTCTCGTTGTTGATGCTGGCAGCTCCAGTGTTCGCTGCATATCATATGAATTACTTGATTCTCGCAGCTGTAGATCGGAAGAAGAAGTGTCCACCTCATCACAGCCACCGATCAAAGCAATCGAAGGCATGAGTTATTCTGTCCCGATGATGTCGGTTAGTCCCAATACTGGATATATACGAATTCACGAAGTGCTTGATGCTATAGACGTTTGTATTGATGAAGTGCTTCGTCTACTTCGGCAAACTATCACCGATGAAAGCTACAATATCACTGCACTTGGATTTTCAACATTTGTAATGAACTTGGTGGGTGTGGATGAGTGCGGTCAACCCCTGGGAGATAAAGCAACATTGAGTTATGCATGTAATAGAGCCGACGTACTTGATACCTGCTCAAGAATAGAGAGAACACTGAGTCCTGATACGAAACAATCATTATACCAACAGACTGGTGCTCCTCTTCATTCGGCATATGCATTACCACAGCTCCAAGCATTTTATGATACAAAACATTCCGACAATGCTCATTTAGTAGAAAAGGTACATCAATGGAAATCAATATCATCAATATGCTTGAGTCGCTGGACTGGTCAAAGCCACACCCAAATACCAATATCGTATTCAGAGGCTAGTTGGACTGGTTTGCTGAACTTTCGCTCATGCACGTGGAATGATGAAGCTATGAGTATATTGGAAAAATCGTGCAATCTAAAGGTGTTACCATCTTTATCGGACTTTGATAGAGGAGATATCTTGGCAAATGGAATCTCTCAACACTCTCATGACGGAAGCAACAACAGTTACTGGAATAGATGGCCAGAGCTTCGACAGAGTCGTTTATTTCTTGGCATAAGTGATGGAGCCGCTGCCAACATTGGCAGTAAGTGTGGCTCACTTTCCTCTCGTGATGACAGCAAAAGACGCATTGCCGTTACGATCGGGACATCTGCGGCAGCACGGCTATGTCTGCCTCTTGAAATTGATACAAATCACAATCACTCTGATATTGTCGTTCCTTTTGGTCTATTCTGCTATCGAGTCGACAAAAGCACTCTTCTTCTTGGAGGGGCTCTCACAGATGGCGGAAGCATTATTGAATGGGCACGCTCGCTATTAAATCTACAATCGACAGAATCTTTCACGGAATGCCTTGAAAAGGTGGCAACAATGTACGGCAACCGCTGTAGCTCATCCTCACCAGGTGTTACAATGGCCCCCTTTCTATCAGGTGAAAGGAGTACAGGATTCCGCGTTGGTGCTAACGGTTGCATCTCTGGCATCACACGAGAAACTTCTTCTATCGACATTTTGTATGCATGTCTAGAGAGTGTCGTATTGAGACTCTGTGCTATCATTAAGTTGCTAACAGATGTTTCTTCAGGTGGAGATGGCGAGTACATCCTTGTCGCCAGTGGAAATGCATTAGAAAAGAATCATCTTTGGAGGCAGATGCTAGCTGATTGTTGTGGAATTGATATAGTGGTGGACAGTGATGCTAATGAAGGAACTAGTCGAGGCGTAGCTCTATTGGTTGCCAACAAGTTGTGCAATGAGTGCAGCCTCAAAGAGCCTTTGGTCGTGGAGAATAAATCAGTGCCCGATCTGAAAACAACGAAGAACTGGAATGAGGCATCACTCGCGCAAGAAAGCCTCATTGAAGCAGTCAGCTCAACTTGGTGTGGTAATTGAACATAAGACGTCAATTAAAAGATATGTGATTATCTTAAAAATTAGCATGATCATGATGATCTGGTGTATGCGTATCAGACTTGCAAAGCCTGTTGTGTGCAATTCAGCTCATGTAAGATTGTGCCAGCTGCGTAGAAATGGCGTCAATGTTTCCATCAAACCTTCCTGGGTAGAATTCTTCCAGGTAATGACGTCGAATATTTCTCCTACTGCTCCTCGTTTTCCTTGTCCCAGTATCTGCTTCTCCATTTCGCTTCATCATTTCTTGCACTCTAAACCGAGCTTTGTTTTCGTACTGAGATATTTCTCTCAAATATGGCAAGTAATCGAGTGCTAATTGGCTGTCTAGCAATGAGCCACCAGCTACTGTCATGGTATTTTGCTGTGCAATCTCCTCTTCCTGGCAAGAACCGTGTCGGAGACCAAAGCACCACGACTTTCCATTGGTCAGCATCTCAAACATTGCATACATTGAATCCCTACACGTTTGATTTCGTCGCATGTCTAGTAATGGGGATTCATGATTGGTAAACTTGGCGTTTAGTCCTTCATCGTGGCGTTTCATCAGCAGTGATGGCAACGACAGGAAGGCGGATGGTACATTTGCACTGAGGAGTATGTCATCTTCAGAGTCGGACCGAGTTGGCATCAAAGGAAACATTGAGTCGGATTCTGCTGTGTCGAAGCCGCTGTTGGAGTCAGCATCTACAACTTCTTCTTTGATCTCGACATCTAAACGCCCGAGTCCACGAGAGTTCATCTCAGAAAGACAAAGAAGTTGACGTTCTCTTGGTCTATTCGGATGGCAGAGGTAAGAGTCGCTGTTGCCAAAGAAGAAGCCAGAGTCGTTAACTCCAGTCTGGTAAATTGTATCAAAGCATGGAGGTTTGTTATTCTTCCCCTTGCTCAATTTGTCGATGGTTGGATCGGACTCGGAAGATTCCGAATCATACAAATTAGATCCAAAACCTTCCACCGCACCAGATATTGGGGGGACATGCAGTGAGAACGAACTTTCAAAAAGCGAGGCATCACTGAACCTAGCTAATTCGTCGGCAAAAGAACTTAGCTCAAGCGCATTTTGCTGTAATAATTCTCTAGAAGCCATCATTTTTTCCTTGCTAGACGAGCATGGAGTGATGTCGATGTTTGATAACGCCTCGTTCAAAAGAGCTTCAGCATCAGCATCAGTTTCTTCAATCTGAGCTTCCTCTTCTGCTTGTTCCTCTTCCATCGCTTCAACTTTGGTAGGAGCTTCGTCGGAGGGATCACTTTCCTCAAATTCTTCGTCAGAAGACATGAAACCATCATCAGACTTATTTTGATTTTGCTGCCTCTTCAGTTTAGCCTTGGACTCGCGAATGAACGCTTGCCTCGACATTTGTTGATCAAATTTACTCTCACGAAGTGGGATGTCGTATTCGACGTTCCAGTTAGTGCGAGAACTGGATCCAGAATAGGAATTCGATTTTGTATCTAATTTGAGACCGCTGCTTGGACATTTCTTTTGAAGTACAACCTCAGCAAACTTGCTAGATAAACAATCTATATGTTGATCGTCCTTGTAGATAGCATCCCTATTGACACCTTCAGGAAAGGTGCAAGGTGGACAGATTGCGATGACCTTGATGTCACTAACTACTGCGAAGTGTTTGCAAAGTTTACCTCCAATGAATAGTTCTGACTGGAACAGATTCCTGCCTTTGATTGTCAGGATCGCGTGGCGATCCCTGGGGAGGATTCTAGGTTGGATGTCGAGAATAAGAGGGATGTCCTCGTTCACATTGTCACCGGATGTATCACGTTTAGATACTGCCGAATTCACTTGCTGAATGTCAGAATGGCCTGACTGCGTTGTCTCATGGCGGAACATTTGCATTTCGTTCAATATTTTGCGTAAGTCACACTCATACGTCTCAGCAATCAAAGACAGCCCACCAACCTCTCTATTGACTCCATCCCGCAGTGTCATCCCCTCTGACTTTCGTACTTGGTCAATTTTGTCGCAACACTCAACGGGAGAAGGTCGTCTCAATTCAATACTCTTGTATCGAATAATATTATTGTAGTACAGCTGAGCCGGAAGTGATGTAGCTGTCAAGACGATTGGACATTTAGCCTTTTGGCTCAATTGAGCAAGCGCTGGCCAGAATGCAGTGTCGTCATCGAATAAAAGGTCGACTGCAGATCAAGATGGGGGTTTAGTGCAAATGGCATGACAACTTCCAAGAAAAAGAGCATATCACACAATTAAACTTACCTTCGTCAATCAAAATGATGGTTAGAGAATGGCCATCCTCTTTTGATTCATCATCGCTGTCACTGTCACATCTATCACTGTCACTGTCCACAAGGTCGTCCGCATTACCATTATCAAAGAATCCAGGCGCCCCCTGCTTCCGCTTTGACATAGCAAGCGAGGAATGACTCTGTGTCGTTTCCTGCACTGCTCTCTTGAGAGCCTGACCACTCCGTTGCTCGGCGGTATTAATCTCAATAACGACGCACTCGCATTGCTCTGCCACGGCGTGCACCAATCGCGTCTTACCGGATGCAGTGGGGCCAGAAATGAAAAAGACATTCTCTAGTCCACCATCGTCAAGAAATGAATCATCAGAGTTGTATCCATTGGAACTCTTCTTCTTCTTCCGTTTCTTCTTCTTTCGCTTCACCTGACCCATGCTCTGAATAGCCTTGTGACGACGGACTTTCCATTCCTCGACAAAGTCAACGAGCTTCTTTGACGCATCTTTGTTTTCTTTGCCAATGACATCGTCAGGAATATTTCTCATGGTATATTTATCTACCCAGAGCTGGCTAGCCGATGCAGGTGATTCATCATCATCATTGATCATCTTGATTGCGTTGCAACTAAAGAATGAAGAGAATATGCTACTTCCAGAATCGATCAGTTCGGATTTGTTCAAGAAACCCATTGGCATAGTTGCGTCGTCGTCTTCATCACAAGATGCATTCATCGACGGTTTTGAGTGTTGATATTTTGGCGTTTTGCTCAATACGCTGGAAGTAGCATCAACAGATGATTTCAATGCTGCATCAGAATCATCCGAGCTGGGTACGACATGAGATGGAGAAGGAAATTTTAGCGCAGGTATTGTCTTGATGTGTTTTGACGACTCTGAAAGTGACTGAAGAAAGGATATTTTCTTCGTTGCAGTATCGCCAGCAGCAGTGGCAGCAACAGTAGTTGTAACCTTTGAAGACGAGGCAGACATGACACTACTAGATTTCACATCCCCGACAAGTTCCACACTGCTGTTTACCGACACGTCCTTGCTATTCAGCCTAGCCATACGTGCCTCATCACGTTTCCTCTGTCGCTCCTTCTCCTCTTCTGCCTTCTTCTTTCGTCGTGCAAAAAAGTCGGCAGCTTGATGCTCGCGGAGTTCCTCTTTGGACAGACCCAATACTGCATTCTTTTTAGTCTTTTTCTTTGTCTTTTCAACCACAACAACTTCATCGCCATCATCATCCGAGGAACTATCTATTTCCAGCACTTCACGTTTGTCAGATGTTGTTGACCTTTGATTACGTTTCTTGGATTGACCATTGTTGGTCTCCACCGCTCGCTTCTTTGAATTGTTATTGGTATTGGTGTCACATTTCTTTTGCGTTTGCTTTTGTTGTTGAAATTTAGGTAGAAAGATTGACGCAATCGGGCCTCCTTTCTTCTCTGCTGTCTTTTTAGACTTCAAAGATGTAGACTTCTTGTTGGCAGTAGGTTTGTTTGACTTTGCCGTCACCGCCTTGGACTTCTTCTGCTTTCCATTCATCTCATTCGAAGAAGAGCTATCATGATTAGATTTTGCTGGTGGTGTGGCATCTCTCAAACGTTTGGATTTGCGTCTACTGTTGCTGTCTGTAGGAGATCCTTCTACTAGCTCCACCTCGTTGACCGCATTGTTATTGTCATCACTATCACTCAAAATTTCAATGTCTATAGATTTCTTTTTCTTCGTCACGACCTTATCAACCTTTTCTAGTGGTGGAATACCTCTCGCTTTGGCCCTTGCCGCTGCGAGAATGGCAGCCGCCTTTTTGGATTGAGGAGGAGGTGTAATGGTAGGTGATGCACCATCATCTTTCATCTCATCTGACATAACGGATTTTTTGGCCACCGGTGCACATTTATCATTGTTTGCTGCCCTCTTTGACGCTACGCTCGTAGCAGTCGATGATGATGCAGTTACGGCAACACCTTTGCATTGCTCCTCGTGTGCACAAGCCTCATTGAAATCAAGGAACCACTTGACTTTACAGACATCGCATACCCATCGTTTCTGGTGAAGTATCTTTTTGTTGGCAGCATTGGAGGTCGTCACTGCTGTAGCTGGAGGTCCACCTGTCGATATGTCAGCCGCAGACGAGCCAAGCACGGCGTCTTTGGTGCTCATTGTTGACCACCTTGCGTTGATAGCGAGTGCAATAGGTTCACCTCACCGACGATCCGCAATGCAATGCTCTTTTTTTTCAAAAAAAAAATGTCATCGAGCGAGATGAACCCAAAGCCCCTTTATAATAAAGGAGCTGCAGCAATGCAGCCAAAAATACAAAATAACGGCGCATCCTCCCGCTACCACTGATGTCCATGAACCGCCCCCATCGGCACTACTAAATAACCATGATGGCCGAATCAACACTACCACAAAAGCGTGAAGGGGAAGAAGGCCTGGTCTCTCCCAAAACCAAGGCCCAAAAGAAGGAGGAAGCCATCTTAAAGGCGAGAGAGTGGGCACGAAAGAGAAAGGGAGGTGATGCCGCCGTCAACAACGATAATGGCGATGGTGTTTCATCGCCCACCAAAAAGGCGGCTAAATCAGAGGATGCAGAGGATGTGATTACCAACCTTCCCAATATTCCAGCTAAAAAGAGTAGGCGTAGTGGTGGTGGTTCCGATGATGTTAGTGAAACTGAGAGTATTGGGTCGAGAACTAGGTCGAGAAGGCGATCCGTGGGTGTTGCAGCTCCAGCTCCGGTTGCCAAAGCCGCTGCTGCTGCCGCTCCAACTACTACTGAAGACGCTGTTAAGTCTCCTCCTGTAGAGAAAAAAAGAAGGGGGCGACCACGTAAAACTCCTAAAAAGGCAGTGGTAGAGGAACAAGTTGTAGAGGAAAAACCAACTGAACAAACTCCAGTTGAGGAAGAAAAGAAAGAGGCAGCTGCGCCGGCGGAAGAGTGAGTTTTGGGGGCACTTATATTGTGCATTGCTTTTACAATCATCATATTCATATTATGAAGGTGTTCAAAATTTTCATCTACCATCATCTCATCCTTGCCTTCACTCATAATTTTCTCTCATTCAGAACTCAAGATGCTGAAGAAGCCAAAGTAGAGGAAGAGGCAGTCGAAGAAGAGGCAAATGATGCTCCCAAAACATCCTTTCTTCCTCACTTTGCAGTTTTTCTGCACTCAGTCATCATCCAATGGTCAATTGCCTTTGCTGTCATCATGACATTCTGTCTTGACTGGTGGCTCTTTCAATTTGGCAGCAGTGAGGAGGTACTATCCTCTCAACGAGCGTCATCTTCCATGCTTGGCATGTGGTTGGTTACAATTGCTGGATATTCCATTGCATTTGGCACCTTCAGTCAAGTAGGATGGATACTCACAACTTCCTCGCTTGCTATGCTCTCATTCGCTGTCAAAATGTATGACGATGACATGTCATCTGCCTCTCTTCCTGTGTATCAAGTGTTTGGTCGTGGGATTACCATTCCGGACTTGTTGCTGTGTATCAGTTTCGTAGCATGCGTCTTTGTTATGAAGCAACCTCCTGTCGAGGTGGTTGCTCCATCAGAACCCGCTGCTGCTGATGCTGATGTAGCTGCTCCATCAGAAGAAACCTCTTCTCCTGAGGAAGTAAACGCCGAAGAATCCAAGGAGGTAATGGAAGCAGTAATGATTGCTGCAAAGGAGGCCACTGGTCCCAGATCTCTCATTGGGCAGCGTGTATCTGTGGAAGACAATGGTTTCCCTTCGTTTGGTACAGTCGCCGACTACGATGCAGAGACTCGTCTGTGGACGATCCTCTTTGACGATGAAAATCAAGAGGAAGGAGTGTTGAATCGAGTGGAGCTTGGATCGGCATTTAAGTCGTATTCTAAGCACTTGGCTGACTCTTTGAAGGCAATGTGGAAATCAGGGGAAATTTAATCTGTGTGTCTTGTGAAAAATGTTTACACCCCTTGTCTCTGACATAAGGGTCATGCTCAAATCAAGTTGTTGTATCTTCGTCATTGGGGCCAACATAGCTGCATAGTAGCGCGACAGCTTTAGGAGAAACGAATACTTTATGTTAAACCAAAATAATTTCATTATCTATCACTGACAATAATATGTACTGACAATAATATGTATCGTCGTGTCAATTGTCAATGACTCCTCGAATGTGTCTACATTTTCAACTGGAGGCACGTTTAAAGATTTACTCTAGACAACATCGTCAATAATATTTCTCACATTTCTAAATCATTATCATTGGCAAGTACTTATTATAAACGCTGCCAACGTCTCTCTTTTGCACAATCCACATATGGTATCTCCAAGGGGCTATTAGTTGCCGCCTCCTTGTTTACTCGTTACCCTCACACACATAAGTGTGCTGAGACAAAATGAGCGCAACAATAAGTCCATACAAAGCCAAAGCCTCACTAAAAATGAGCATAATCAAAAGTCCAACATACAATTTGTTCGCAGCTTCGGCATTGGCAGCCTCGCTATTTCCTCCTAGGCCAACATCGCCATCTCCATCAGAACCCTCGGCCCAAGCACGCTTTCCCCCAGATGCCTTGAGACCAAATGCCTGAACTCCAGCATCACCAATAACACCAATAGTTCCCCCTGCAGCCAGGCAGGAAATTCCACAGCATAGTCCAGCCGCCATATGAGCATATCCATTGTACATTGAATAAGAAGTATATCCCCCGGAAGAAGGTGGGCGGATCGCTTGGGTTAAAATGACAGCAACGATAAGACCGTAAATACCCAAAACACCCGCCATGACAATGGGAACGATATTTTTGATGACACCCTTTGGGTAGTCAATTCCCATTTTACAGACTCCAAGTCCGGCTTTCCATGTTCCCCATGCGGAGCCAAAGTTGGCTAGGATCATACATGATGCTGCGCCAATGTATCCACTTTTAGATTAGTTCGATTTAAAGATGAAAAATGAAAGAAAATCAAGTGAGTATACGCAGCATTGGAGACGAAGAATCAATATACCAGTAAGGGCTTGCAGGGCTCAATTTATCAACGTTGAGAACCTTCAGAGAAGAGTATATGTTGCCACAATAATAAAAATGCCACTTCGCCTGAATCATTTTCGGGCATTGGCATTTGTGACATAAGATGTGCACTCCCTTTCAAATAAACAAATGATCAGGGCTCATTAAATCTTACAATGCTGGTGCCCAGTCTGGGCAATTATCATATCCGGCGATCGCCATTATAAATTACTTGTCAGTGACCAAAGTGGCGTAGTAATGGTAGAGCCGTTATGGTTGTTTTGTTGAGAGTTGAGAGTTGAGGAGATGACGAACACAGGAGTTGGGATCTAGATTAATGGGACAAAGCCTCTCATCTTCCATCTCCCAGCTTCTCTCACACTGCGACAACATTTTGCTCCTCAAAAATTCATGTCAAAAAATGTCAACACCAGTTTCATTCCACTTACTTCCAGCGTGGAAATCATCTTTGGAAGTCTTGCTCGTGTACACAATCAGAGCTGCAAACAACTCATAAGCTGGAGGACAAAAACATGATAAGCAAACGACGACGCACGTGCTCACCATCATCGCCGCTGGGACCAGCTACGAAGAAAAGAGTGATGCTCTACCGCAGCACCAACATCTTTCTACTCCTAGCATGCCATTTCTTACTATCTACTTTGATCTCTACAACAATCAATGTCGGAAACATTGGGATTCAACTAGTAGAAGCTAGTCAAGCGAAAGATTACTACAAAGAACTCAATGTATCTAAAAAGGCAAAAGAAAAAGAGATCAAGTCAGCCTATCGCAAACTTGCATTAACGTACCATCCGGACAAGTTCAAACCCAATCCCAGCTATTCAGATGAAAAGAATGAGAAACTAAAGACTGCTCATCATGACAAATTCGTCAAGGTTAGTGCTGCATATGATATATTAAGTGATGAAAAGAAACGAAAGGTATATGACAAGTATGGCCAGAACGGGATTGATGCATTAGAGAAAGGGATGGATCCTGAAGAAGCTGGATTCGGTGGCGGTGGAGGTGGTGGTTTTGGAGGAGGCTTTAATGGTTTTCAAGGAGGAGGTGGAGGTGGTCATCATGGCTCACATCATACGTTTAATGGAGGTGATGCATTCAAAATGTTTGAACAGATGTTCGGTGGCGGAGGAGGAGGATTTGGTGGCGGTGGAAGCAGAAGTAGAGGAGGAGGTGGTGCTGGTGGCTTTCCCTTTGAGCAAATGTTTGGTGGTATGGGCGGTGGTGGGATGGGTGGTCAGCAAGGACAGCGTAGACAACAACAGCAGCAACAGGCGCCACCTATATTCAAGAAAGACGATCCGTCAGGAGTTGTTCCTCTTGGCAAGGCAAAGTTTCCTGATGCAAAGTCAAAGCATGCGTGGTTACTACTCTTCTATGATAAGGACAATCAACGAGATGCAACAACTCAAAAGTATGTGTCACTTGCAAAGCAACTTTCAGAGGTTGTGTTGAAAAAAGCAAAGAATGTCAAGAATGGTATGGTATTCAAAGTAGGTGCCATAGATTGTAGTGGTGAAGCAATGAAGTTCTGTCAGAAAAAGCTGGGCAAGAATAACGACCTTCCATCCTTTGCTACTGTCCTGAACGGAAGTGTCAATGCTGTCACTGATACAGAGACCCTAAAGAATGCAAAGAGTCTGCACGATCATACAACAGAGTCGCTAATAAAACTCGAAGGATTGATAGTGAACGTGAACTCAGTGCAACACGTACAATCGCGCATGTTGGCATCCTCTCCTACGCCTGGACATCCAAGTATTGCTATTTTGCTACTAACAGACAAGTACGAAACCTCGTCTCTGTATGCATCACTTGCCTACCGGCATCGTCTTGACGGATTTGCTGCCTTCGGTGAGTCTCGTGCTAAGAATTTGGAGCTAGCGAAGAAGTTCCAAGTGAAGAAGTACCCTCAGCTCATTGCTTTAATTGGGAGTGAAGAAAAGGTAGAGCGATACCAAAGTGAAGCAATGGACGGAGAGAGCTTGTCGAAGTGGTTAGGCAAGCTATCAAATAAGTACTTCCAGAAGGACACCAACAGAAGAAGTAGACATAGACGGTAACTAATATCAAAATCTGTAAAATTGTATTACTATGAATATCTGAACACGATCTATCAAGGATCACGCTTTGCCGATGAAGTCACTTCAACATGTTTGCCTGGAGTCTTGTTTGGCGTTTTCCTCAGCTGCCAACCACGTTTCGAGTTGGTATTCAAATCCCAATGCTCAAGTTGTTTTCCGTCAGCAGCCTTTCTGAATTTACGAACACGATTATCCGCTCTGACCTCCACGATAACACGAGGCCAAACATAGTTGTACATGAACAGCCGCTCACGAACATTCGAAGAATACATTGCGTGACCAACATCATCCCTGAGGTGCAATGCAGCATATCCACCGCTACCATCACAGTGTGCAAGTCGGTCATACGCTTCCTCTTTGACAATATCAAAGATTTCACGCACCTTGGCTCGATGCTTCGTTTTGCGTCGAATGCTCACTGCAGCCACCAATATCATCAACACAATAGGAGAAGATTTTGGATGGGTAGACATGTACTGCCACGACTTTTGCGTCAAGAGGACAACGACACGGTATAGAAATTTGAGTAACCATCCAAACAACTCCATAAACATGAACTTCATTTGGCACGAGAAAGGTACTGGAAGCTTGTGCTCTGGCACTTCCGACGAAAGACCAATTGCGTTAGGAGGCCCGTCTGTTTCCGACAGCTGACCAAATGTAACAGTCGCAGCATCAAATACTGGCTGAAGCCACAACAGCAGATTTGCAGACATTGTGATATCGACCTCAGATGCTTCGTTTACTCTCCACGACACTACATCAAGACTAAAGAGAGGGTATGGCTCCTGCTCTTTCAATAAGACAGATGCTGGATCAGTGATCATGTTCGAAGAGCGACAGGATTGGGAAACCGTCATGTTGACAAGAGCATCTTGTACAACTTCCATAATTACCAAAGCACCATCACTAGGAACACAAGATGACCCTTCCTCATTGGGCACAAATCGGATAAGACCTTGCCATTCGCCTCCTCCATCGTTGCAATCTCTCAATAAACCACCGTGACATCGTCCCCATTGAGGACACTGGATGTAATTGCCACCACAGCCATCGTCTTCAGTAACATTCTCACCCGAAAAGTAAAAGTCACTAGGATAATCCATGAAGCACGCTGGAGAAACAGCATCGTCCGTGGTAGCAGTTGAATCGACTTGATCCAAAGATACATCCCCTCCTAAGGTGCTCAGAACATAAATCATTCCAACAGCCCATAAAAGAATCGATGCCCATTTCAACAACATGAAGATTCCTTTGATGACCTTCATGAAAGGTGAGACCTGCGGACTTTCCTCTTCTTCATCTTCAACAAGTGTAGACTGCTCAACACGTTTCTCTTCAACCATTGTTTCAGCAGCAGCAGGAGGAGCAATACTGCTCGGTGGATCAACAGAAGGTGACGTCATCTTCTTCATGCCACTTTCAATCACAGGTGGCACTGAAACTTTCTGAATCGAATCTGATTTAATACCAAGCTTGCCTCTGCGTTCACGATTGGCAAATGCAACCGACGAGACCAATTGTTGAGCACGTGAGATGGATGCTTTTAGAACTCCAGCATCACCACCATTGTTCTCCTCCGGTGCTTCTTCTTCTGCAACTAAAGAAGCACCATTTAATACAGAACCAACTTTACCAGGAGGAGAAGGCCTCGCTGGAATATTGTCATCGCCGCCACCATCTACCGAAGCTCGTTTCACAGCTGGTACATTCCTCATGGACTCTCGAAGCTGTTGCAACGTGCCTGAACCACTACGTGCCGCTTTGGTGGTAGAGTTCAAATCAGCACTACGATTGTTATTATTTGACGGAGTTGGTCCACACCCACAATAGGCGGCAGTGGACATTTTATATCCCTGTGTTGGGAATGGTTGATTCGGATTGTAGGTTGCATTTGCATCTGGACGATGGGCATTGTTGTTGCTGTTGATTGTTTTGGAAGAAGACGTTGGTTGTGCGAAAATGTTTGCTACAGCTGCAGGCATTTTACGCTGCTTTGTAGTTGCAGTAGCGAAAGATGATGATGGAGGATCTACAGCTGTTTTACTCGTGGTCGCCACAGCTGGAACGGGAGGTGGATCAACACCAGCACTTGTTGGATCAGCAACTGCATCCTCTACCTCCTTCTTTTCCGAAACAATCTCAAACGTCCGAACCTTATTGGAATTGTAATGAAAATCCTCCACAGTCTTAATTTTGCGGCCATCAATTGACATTATAACATCCCCTACATCAATTTGTCCTTGATATCTGCAGGTGGATTCCACGTTGGTGACTGTGGCTCCACCCTTGGTTTTGTTGACGTTGAGTGTGAGTCCAATCTTGCCTGGTGATACGAGCAGAGTTTTTATTGTTGCTGTTCTTGCTGATGCAGCTGCCGGCTGTGCTGTTGTTGTTTCAGTGGTTACTAATACTTCTTCTTCTTCTTCTTCCATGGGCGCAGGTTCCGCCATCACCCTTTCGTCCA
>Ga0209652_1002673_pt1 | contig 13599 bp, 4 predicted proteins | sample SaaInl74LU_5_DNA_FD_184641 | JGI IMG/M metagenome (GOLD analysis project Ga0209652, IMG submission 184641) | Marine microbial communities from expanding oxygen minimum zones in the Saanich Inlet - ESP_74LU_5_DNA (SPAdes) (version 2) | ecosystem: Environmental > Aquatic > Marine > Intertidal zone ...
ACGAAGTCCTTGTTGATGCTTGTGTGCAGACAAGCGGTGTTCAAATGAATATCGTGCAAAACGCCAATCCTGGTCTTTCTGAAACCTACCTCATTTGTGAAACATATGAAGCCTTTGAAATGGATGAGCAGTTGGATGGTGCCGACCTCGGTGGTGTGTGGTTCGATCCAAATCAGAATCCTTTTACCGGACTGTACACGCCCACTCAAGATCAACCAGGGACCTACGTGTATATGATCGATACCGTTGAATTTTGCCCAGCTGTATTCAGTACACTCACCATCCTTGAAAATACCTTAGCGGATGTGGGTGAAGACAATAATCTTTTCGTTTGTCCTGGCGCCGTTCAAGTGAACTTATTGGATTATCTGGGAGGAACTCCTGAGGCAGGAGGTACATGGTTTAATACAAACAATCAAACCTTTGATGGTCAGTTCGACCCTTCTGTTATGCCCGAAGGAGAATACCGTTACCGTATTTTAGGCGCTGTTCCTTGTCCCAATCAAGAATCCTCCGTCTTTGTCTCCTTTACAAATGAAATTAGCGCGGGAATTGGGGAAGACCATCTTGCTTGCCTCAATGAAGCTACTAACTTCAATTTAAATAACTCATTGGACGGCAGCCAAACTTTGGGTGGACTTTGGTTAGACGAAAGCGGGACACAAGTAGATGCAGTAATACCAGCAGACCTTTCAATGAATGGTGACTATACCTATTTGGTAACGGCTGTGGGTTGTGACGACGAGAGTACGCTTGTAAATGTCTTTTTCGAAGCACCTTTGAACGCAGGAAATGATCAGGATCTATTTTTCTGTTCGAATCAGCAAAACATTCTCGCTGCTGAAATAACAAGTCCAGAGATGAGTCCTGGAGGCATTTGGATGATGGAGAATAGTCAGGTAGTTTTTCCTTTAGACCTCAATACCATTTCGGGAAGTGCTACTTTAAGTTACGAAGTAAGTCCTTTGATTTGTCCGGCAGATGATTCGCAAACAACAATTAACATCGATGACACACTGCCATCTTTCAGTGATGAAGTGCTTACGTTCTGCTCAAGTGATGCTGATTTTGCTCTGAATTCCTTAGCACCCTCAGCTTATCCAGATGTTTCTTTCTTATCAAACAATCCTGTTTTTGACGATGGTGTTTTCGAACCGAGTTCTCTCCAAAATTTAATACTAGAAGTACAAGTCAATTCCAATAACGCTTGTCCAAACGAGTCGTTCTTTGTCGATTTTTTTGTTGATGAATCACTAGTCGAAAGTCAAACATTAAGCAGCTTGAATTGTGAGAACGGTGAAATCATCAACCTCAATGATTTCTTTCCTTCTCAAACAGATTGGACCATCAGCACGTGGGAGATTAATGGACAGCCAAGCAGTAATGAAATTGTAGCTGAATCTGCCTCAAGTGGAATTTATATCTACGCCTTCGATCACCAAAACGCCTGCGGAGCTGCAGCATTAACTCTTGACCTGAGTATTGAACTTTCTCCTTTTGCCGGACCCGATCAGAGTTTCACATTTTGTGCAAATGAAGCCCCTGTTGCGATAGAAGATTTTATCGCTTTTACTGGGAATCCTGTGGTATGGAATGAGGAGTTTACCAATGAATTGGAGATCTTTAACCCAGCAATTGGGAGTCAAAACATCGCATTAGTGGTTCAAGAAGTGGGTCCGTGCATCAGCGATACCGCGTGGATAGATATTGTTGTGGATGAAGGTGTGGTACTCAATGCGGGAACCGACCTCACCATTTGCCAGGGAGAAAGTGTCCAACTTCAGGCAAGTGAACATCCAGCTTATGAGTATTTGTGGACACCAAGTGCTGGTCTCAGTAATGCTAATAATGCGCAAACCACCTTTACATCAAGTATAGGTGCCCAAAATGATGAGGTATTTGTTTTTCAATTACTGATTAGCAATGGCGTTTGCACCTTTGAAGATGAACTAGAAGTGTTGGTTCATCTTCTTCCAGAATTGACTTTGAGCGGTGATCTAGAAGTGTGTTTTGGTGAATTAATCACCCTTGAAGCGAGTGGAGCTGAAAGTATATTTTGGACGGCAGGTACCGGCGAGGAAGGGCAAGATGGTGACATTAGTGTCGATGCCCAAGAGAGTGGGACTATTATTTTTGACTTGATCAGCCTTGATGCTTGTGAAAACAACTTTGAAGTACCTTATTTGGTACATCCCATTCCCGATGCGCAATTCGATGCTTCACCTTTAACCGGCTGTGTTCCTCATGAGGTATTTGTTCAAAACATAAGTGAGAACACTGAAGCAGTGAGTTATCTGTGGCAAATAGGAAGCACAACACAGAATGCTGTTAATCCCGACCCTTTTGTTTTGTTTGAGGCTGGAAGTTTTGATGTGAGTTTACAAGCCATTAATGAGTGGGGCTGCGTGGCATCTCAAACCATTGAAGACTACATTCAAGCATATCCTTTGCCCATCGCTGACTTTGAATTGCTCAGTGAAAGTATATCGGCAGATTATCCTTTTTTGGATGTTGAGAACCAAAGTGAGGGAGCGAACTCTTGGATTTGGAATTTGAATGGGAATACAAGTATTTCAAGTTCCTGGGAACCTCAAGTAGAGTTGGAATATCCCGAAGAATCTCAGCTGTTAGAGCTGTGCCTTTTTCTTGAAAACGACTTTGGATGTACTGATTCTACCTGTCGGGATGTGCTTCTTTTTACCACCTTAAACGTCTTCATCCCGAATGCTTTTACACCTGATTTTGATGGGGTTAATGATGGCTTTAAGCCCGTAATTAATGGGCATGCACCTGATAGTTATCACCTCATGATTTATAACCGATGGGGTGAGCTGATCTTCGAGAGTTTCGACCCGAATGAATACTGGTTTGGATCAGCACTTCAAGCTGGTGATTACTTCGCTCCTGATGGAGTGTACGAGTGGTTTTTTGAAGTGGCTGATGATTTCAGTGGGGAGATAAAACAGTTTCAAGGCCATGTGAGCCTTCTTCGCTAAGCTTATACATCCAATTTTGTTGATTACTGGAACAACCTTATTGAGGATTATTGGGTCTTAATTCTGAACTTTGACTTTTAAAGTAGGAACGATGTTGAAACACCTATCAGTAATTGCCTTTTTTAGTATTTTCTTGTCCATAAGTATCCAAGCACAAGTCGACGTTACCATGCAAAGTGGGACTTTCTTTTCTTGTGATGGAGCTTTTATTGACAGCGGTGGTCAAGGTGGACCTGGATATGGAAATAATGAGTATTTCGTTACCACCATTTGTCCAGAAACAGATGGCGACGTTGTAACAGTGGATTTCATCACTTTCTCTCTCGACCAAACAGGAGCACAAAACACTTGGGATTACATGGCCATTTTCGACGGTGATGACACTTCTGCTCCGAGTTTAGGTTCATACACAGGGAATGATTTAGCAGGTCTTTTTGTTTCAGCAACATCACAAAATACAAGCGGTTGTTTGACCTTTGTGTTTGATTCAAATGCTAACGGTACTGGGAACTTTGGTGGCAGTATTACTTGTTCAACACCTTGTGATCGACCAATTTCTGCAGCTACTGATGACGGTCCAGTTTCGAGAAGAATTTGTGTTGGTGATGAAATCAATTTCGATGGTACAGCTTCTTTTCCCGCTGCTGGTTTTAATATTGTTGAATACAATTGGGACTTCGCAGATGGAACAACTGACAATTCTGGTCCAGTTGTGACGCACGCGTGGGATGAGCCGGGCGAATATATTGTTGAGCTTTACTTGACTGATGATAACGGCTGTTCAAGCACGAACCTGGTAAGTCTTCAGTTCTTAGTGGCCACCTATCCTACCTGGAGTCCCTTCCCTGGTGATACGGATTTATGTTTGGGTGAAGAGGTTTGTTTCGATGCATTCCCAGATGATTATGAAGAATTGTGGAGTGGGGCAGAGGAGTCTTATGAGAACCCAGATACTGTCGAACTTCCTGATGACGTAGGAGCTTGTAATGTTTCTGAAATTAACGTTTCAGGCTTTTCACCAGGTCAAACAATCACCAACGTGAATGACCTTCAAGGAATAGACGTTTCTATGAATCACAGCTTTTTGTTCGATTTGGTGATTAGTGTGACTTGTCCGAACGGACAAACAGTGCTGATGCACCAGCAAATGGAACAACCAGGCGGTGGAGCTGATGTGGGCTCAAATGGAACCAACTTGGGGGTCCCCGATGGTGATTATTACACTTATACTTGGGCTCCAGACGCTACTCAAGGAACGTGGTCGCAGGTAGCTACCAACCTTGGAGATGTTTTACCAGAAGGTGAATACAACTCATTACAGCCTATGGACGGATTCATTGGTTGTGAGATGAACGGAACTTGGCAGATTGAGATTTGCGACCTTTGGGGAGGTGATGATGGTGAGTTGGGCGGATGGGCGCTAAACTTCGACCCTTCTTTGCTTCCTGATGTTACTGAATTCACGCCGCAAATTGGATTGGCTAATGATTCTTCGTTCTGGATCTTACCACCAAATCCACCTTTTGTAACAAGCTTTTCAGACGATCAAAATAACATTTGTGTATTGCCACAAACAATTGGTTCTTGGGACTTTACCTATAGGGTAATCAACAACCACGGTTGTCAATACGACTCTACCTTAACCTTAACCGTGGAAGAGGCGCTACAAGCAGAAGCTGGTCCGGATGTAATTTTCTGTGGCGACAATACCGTGCTTGAAGGAGGTTTTATTGATTTGCCTTCTGGACAGTGCGCCGCTGTTGCTGGAACGTATAATTTCTGCTACGAGAATAGTGTTATCTCTGAATTCACCTACTGCCCAGACAACCCGGGAGATGGGATAAGCTTTATCGACATTACCTTCCAGCAGGGTTCGGTAGAAAACTTCTTTGATGAGTTTTATGTGTATGATGGTGCAGATTCTAATGCGCCTTTGTTGGCCGGACCAATTTATGGTGATTTATCAGGACTCCAATTCATCGCTACGAACCCAAATGGTTGTTTGACAATTGCAGTCGAGCCCGATGGTTCTGTAGATTGTGCATCGGCTTATGGCTCTCAAACCGAGTGGATTTATGAAGTAGGCTGTGGAGCTTCTTCACCAGATTATGTTTATGAATGGACGCCAACAGAATTTTTATCGGATCCTAACAGTCCAACACCAATTCTCGATGGTATTACTGAACCTACTGTTTTCACTTTGACGACCTACCCAACTGGCCGACCAGAATGTGCTTCTAGCGATCAAACAACCGTGAGTCCTTCTTTCGTTTACAGCTATGATTTTGAACAATCAGTTTGTCCAGGATTGCCGGGAAGCATTACAGTAGATGTTGATGAAACAAGTGGTGAGGGGCCATGGACATTTGAGTTGTACGAAAACAACGCTTTACTTCAAACCGTGGAGGGAAATACAGGGGAAGTGTATGTTTTTGATGAGCTTTATCAAAGCGACTACGACCTGGTGATTACTGAATTGAACTGTTCGTTTACCGAAGAAATAGACCTGAATGCTCCTGCCTTTGCTGAACTCATCTTGTCAAATGATACCACCGTTTGTCAGAATGGAACAGCAATCTTCACCGCAGCCATGTCCATTCCTTTGAACAACCTTCAGTTCTTCTGGAGTACAAACGAAGTAGGAGAGAGCATTACTGTTAGTCCGCAACAAAGCACAACAGTTTCTGTTTACGCTACCTACAATGGTGTTTGTGAATCAGAACCGAGCATTGTTACTGTTGATCTCTATGATCCATTATCTGTAGGTGTTTCTGAGGATGTTTTGATTTGTGCCGATGAAACAGCTTTGATAGAAGCCAATAATGCTTCAGGTGGAATTCCGCCATACAATTATGAATGGACCAACACTCAGGGAGAAACCTTGAATCAAGCGAGTCAAAGCATCATTCCAACTGAAACTACAAGCTGGTGTATAAGCATGAGCGATCAGTGTGAGTCAACTCCAGTACAGCAATGCATCGATGTGGTTTTGGATGATGAAATTCCAACGGCTTTCACTGCGGATACCTTGGGAGGATGTTTACCGGTTTTGATTCAGTTCAATACAGAAGCAGATAATGAAGATGCCGTTGCAAGCATGCTTTGGGACTTTGGTAATGGTGCTATTTCTGATTTGAATTACACGGCAGTACATAATTATGGTGAAGCTGGTATCTACAGTGTTGGATTAACCATCACCTCGGAGTTGGGGTGTATATATGATACTGTGATGACCGACATGATCAGCATCTTCAAATGGCCAGTGGCTGACTTTAGCACTGAACCTGTAATTGCTGTTTTACCAAACACTACTTTCGACTTCGTCAACTATAGCATCGGTGCTACAGAGTTCTATTGGAACTTTAACGACTTGGCAGACAGCGATGAGTTTGAACCAAGCTTCACTTTTGAGCCAAATCTAGCTTCGATTTACGAAGTGAGTTTAACTGTAGAAAACGATTGGGGATGTGTGAATAGCATCTCAAGAAACGTAGAAGTGATCGAAGATTTTATCATTTATGTACCGAATTCATTCACGCCGGATTTGGATGGGGTGAACGATGTTTTTGGAGTAACTGGAATTGATATTGATGAAAGTGATTATTCCTTGATGGTCTTTGATCGTTGGGGGAACATCGTGTTTGAAACAAGCGATCTTCATGCCGTCTGGAATGGTAGTGTAAATGGAGGTGAATATTTTGCTCCTGATGGAATGTATGTTTATCAAATCATCACAAGATCGCTCACCACAAAAGACCCAAAAGAATTTGTTGGCCATATCAATTTGATTCGATAAGCAACACTTTAAGTATTTTAAGCGTCACAGTAAATAAGAACCCTTTGTCTAGAACTTACAAAATGAAAAAAATAGCATTTTTAGCCTTTTTTGCCCTCCTTGGCGGATCAATGATTGCTCAGAATAATCCTACTGATGATTGGATGAAAACCCTCTTGGGCGAAAGCGTTCTAGCAACACTTCCAGCTGAAAAAATAGCTTACTACGAAGCTGCAGATCAAATCGCTTATCGCGTAGAAGATGTAGCTCCTAAAGACATTAGTTCTTTGCCTAACGCTTTTGATGTTAGTCCGAAATTTGAAGGAGTCCTTTCTGTTGAAGAGGCACTCGCTTCAAACAACTTTCATTATATGTTATATGATTTTCAAGTGAAAAACGACGAGTTCAGCTACTACCGTTTAGGTGACTCCGGAATCATGCTTGTGATCTATTCAGCCCAGTACACCCTCGAAAAAATAAACAATGCGCAATAACTTTACGATGAGATTTTTAACCTCAATTGTTTTTGTTCTAGGTCTGCTCTTTAATCAGAGCGCTTCAGCACAAAACAACGTGCAAATGGCCAATGGTACTTTTGAGTCATGTGGAGGTGCATTGATCGATAGTGGAGGTCAAGGTGGTCCGGGTTATTCAAATGACGAGTACTACACTTTCACCATTTGCCCAGATGTGCCGGGTGATGTTGTTACCGTGGATTTTGTGACATTTCAATTGGATCAATCTGGACCGCAAAACTCGTGGGATTACCTCGCTATTTATGATGGAGAAACAACTGGAGATACACCTCTTGGATCTTATACAGGAAACCAGTTACAAGGTTTATTTGTATCAGCAACGACACAAAATTCAAGCGGATGTTTGACTTTCGTTTTTGACTCTAACAATGTTGGAACGGGAAACATTGGTGCTGCGATTACTTGCGATACGCCTTGTGATCGCCCTGTTGCTGATGCCACCTATGACGCGCCTGCTGATAAGCGAATTTGTGTTGGGGATGTCATCAACTTCGATGGAACAGCGTCTACTGCTGCTCCCGGATTTAATCTTGTTAGTACCGTTTGGGATTTTGGTGACGGAACAACAGAAGATTCTGGATTAATTACTTCTCACTCATGGTCTGAACCTGGAGAATACATCGTAGAGCTTTTCCTCGAAGATGACAACGGTTGTGCAAGTACCAACCGAGTGAGCTTGCAAGTTTTAGTAGCTACCTACCCGAGTTGGGAACCTTTCCCCGGAGATGCACTTTTGTGCTTGGGAGAAGAGATTACCCTAGAGGCTTTTCCAGAAGATTATGAAGTCACGTGGTCTGGTCCGGATGTCACCTATTCGAATTCTGAAAATGTACTGCTCCCAGATGATGTTGGTTTACCTTTTACTTCAGACATTGAAGTTGCAGGGTTTGCTCCAGGTCAAACCCTCGATAATATCAATGACCTGTTTTATTTGAACGTTTTGATGAACCACAGTTTCCTTTTTGACTTGGTGATCATTGTATCTTGTCCAAACGGTCAATCAACCATTCTTCACCAACAAATGCAACAACCAGTTGGGGCTGATGTTGGAGCGAATGGTACAAATTTAGGGGTTCCTGGAGGTGAGTTTTATAGTTACAATTGGACACCAGATGCCACCCAAGGAACATGGTCGCAAGTAGCAACAGGTTTGGGTACCACACTTCCTGAAGGAGATTATAATTCTTTAGAACCTCTGGAACAACTCGTTGGATGTGAATTAAACGGAACTTGGACCATTGAGATTACCGACCTTTGGGGGGGTGATTCAGGAGAGTTGAGCGAATGGGGCTTGGGCTTCAACCCGGCGATTATTCCTGATGTCACTGAGTTTACCCCTCAAATTGGTGGCGATGCAGACAGTTCGTTCTGGTCTTATGATACTACTGGCCTAGACATAACAAATGCCTCTGCAGATGGCAATTCCATTACGGTGTACCCAACAGAAGTAGGGGTGTATCCTTTCACCTTTACCTTGACCAACAACCATGGTTGTTCTTCGGATTCAACAGTAACTGTTACCGTAGAACAAGCAGGACAGGCGGATGCTGGTCCGGATGTGACTTTTTGCGGACCGGGGACTCAATTACTCGGTGGCTTGGACGGACAACCGGCACCGACGTGTTCTGATGATGCTGGGAATTACACGTATTGCTATGATAATAGTGCTAATGTAAGTTTTACCTATTGTCCTGATAACCCAGGTGATGGTGTTACATTTATGGACATCACCTTCAACGCTGGTACGGTAGAAAATGGCTTCGATGAATTCTATGTGTACGACGGGGATAATACCAATGCGCCTTTGATCGAAGGTCCAATCTATGGTAATCTCGCTGGAATGTCTTGGGTGGCAACAAACCCAACAGGCTGTATCACTATTGAACTTACACCAGACGGTTCTGTATCTTGTGGCTCAGGTTCTCAAACAGAATGGAATTACGATGTTGGTTGTACCCAAGGTGGTGACAACTATGTTTACTCTTGGGAACCAGCTACCGGCTTGTCAGACCCGAATACAGCGACGCCTTTCGTTACTGAATTGAATGGTGCTACAAGCTATACCTTAACAACTTACCCTTTTGGACGACCAGATTGCTGGAGTACTGACGAGGTTCAGGTTTTACCGGCCTTTGATTTTAACATTGAAGCTAACGACCCAAGCTGTTTAGGTAATGATGGTGTGATTAGTGTGTTTATTGATGAAACCACTGGCGTAGCTCCATGGACAGTTGAACTTTTTGAAGACATGGCCTTGGTAGAAACCGTTCAAAGTAATGGTGGTACTACCGATTTTGATAACCTCCTTCCTGGAAATTACAGCGTTACAGTTAGCGATCTTGGAGGGTGCAGTTATACGAATGAGTTTGTAATCAATGGCCCACAGCCTACCTTATTTGAGGTGTCAGATGACCAGATCATTTGTTTAACGGGCACTGCTGTTCTTGAAGCATGGTCTGACGATGATGTGAACGGCACTTGGACATACACTTGGGACAATGGTTTGGGTGTAGGCTCGAGCGTAAATGTTAGTCCGGCAGTTACTACTACCTACACTGTATTCGCTACAGACGATAACGGTTGTGATGCTGATCCTTTAGAAGTCGAAGTTGAAGTTCGCGAGCCTTTGTCGGTTGAAATCGACGGACCAACAATGCTGTGTGCTGGAGTGAATAGTCAATTTGAAGTCACAAATTCAAGTGGTGGTTTAGCGCCTTATACTTATGACTGGACTTATAATGGTCAGGCCATCGGAAGTGGTGATATGATCGATTACCAAGCAGCCATAACCGGAGACTATTGCGTAACCATTAGCGATGCTTGTGAAACACCTGCTGTTACGGCATGTGCGCTTTTAGAAATTGAACAAGCGATACCTGTTGTTTTCGAATCAGATACAACGGTAGCTTGTAATCCAGCGAGCATTCAGTTTACAAGTTTAGTGGATGAAACGCTCTACAATAGCAGTTTATGGAACTTTGGTGATGGAACAGGTTCAAGTGAATTGAATCCTGCTCACGGATATGGTAATCCAGGGCTTTACGATGTGTCTCTGCAGATTGTATCAAACTTTGGTTGTACATACAACGCCGAAATTCAAAACATGATTTCTATTCTACCAGCGCCGCAAGTTGGTTATGATGCAACGCCACAGCCAGCAACGGTTCCTGACACTGAAATTCAGTTTTTCGATGCTTCAGCGAATGATGTTGTTGCCTACTATTGGGTTTTCGATACCTTGAATGTACTTGGGACAAGCACCGCGCAAAATCCTGTGTTTCAGTTTCCTTACGATGTTGGTGGATATTACCCCGTTTCGTTAACTGTTATGGATGCAAACAATTGCACCAGTACCTTAGTGAGAACCATTGTGGTGAATGATTTGTTTAACCTCTTCATTCCAAATGCTTTTTCTCCAAACAATGACGGAATCAATGATATCTTTAGAATTGAAGGAACTGACATTGATGCAAGTAGATTCAAGCTTCAAGTGTTTGATCGTTGGGGAGGGATTGTTTTTGAAACCACCGACCCAGAAGTGGGCTGGAATGGTTCATATCAAACTGTTAACGAAGAATACTACGCTCAAGATGGCATTTATGCTTGGAGGGTGGTGGTTCATTCACAGAGTACTACCGAGAGAAAGGAATTTTCAGGTTCGGTTAATTTGATGCGATAGGATTACGGGATACGGGATACGTGATTCGAGATACGGGAATCGTGATTTGATATTTAAAAATTGAGGTGAATATTTATTTGCTTGAATCTTAAAAATTCAATTCGATGACTTTTCAAAATTGATTGAAGAAAGATGACTTCTAGCGTTAGTCACAAAATTTCCGACCGAAATCATAAAATGGTGCTGTTTTGATTTGATATCATTGTTTTTAAAACGGAAATTCAGCAGAAAAGAGCAGTATGTCTAATTTTCTGAACCTTGAAATCTATAAGCTAACAAAGACCTTCTATCTTGAGTCGCGAGCACTTTTAAAAGATACTCGAGCTGATTATTTCATCAAGTCGCAATTTCAACGTGCGGCTCATAGTGTGAATTTGAATCTAGTAGAAGGAACTTCAAGAATCACCTGGCCATCGCGAAGAAATTTTTACATTATAGCAAGAGGCTCTGTTCTTGAATGTATGACCATTTTGGATTTGTTGAAAGAAGAAGGGTTCATTACCATTCAACAATTTCAATATCATTTCAATAAGCAGACCAAATTTCGAGAATGCTCTATGCTATGATTAATAAAAAGGGAGTAACAAAAAAGGGTGCTTAAGCATAGAAGTAATATCATTGATTGATAAGTTCTTAAGCCAAAGGAAAGAATTTTTAATACTTTGTCATTCTGAACCCATTCGAGGAATCTCGGGTAAGTATTATTTCTCAAGACTCCCCAATCTTGACTCTCGACCCTCGACTCTCGAATCCCGAATCCCGGAAAACTTTCTTACTTTCGACAAAACTCCACACAATGAAGAAAATCTCCCTGTTTTTAATGCTTTCCCTATTGGTTTTGACGGCCTGCAACGACGGACATCAGCCAGAAAATAAAGCAAATGAAAGAAGCGAAGAGAGTAAATCTAAAATCGCAGCCATGAAATTAGCTCAAGATAACCACTCTTTTAGTCGGCCTAACGATGCCGTTGTTACTCACCTCGCTTGGGATGCAAAGGTTGACTTCACCACAAAAATCATTAGTGGTACGGCACATTACGATATCGACAACAAATCAGGAGGTGACAAAATCATCTTCGACATTAGAGACTTGAGCATTCAAAGCATCATCTTGGACGACAGCACGGCCACCTCTTGGGAAATTGGTCCGGAAAAAGAATTCATGGGAGAACCACTCGTGGTGACCATCACCCCAGAAACAAAAAAAGTGAGTATTGAATACCAATCAAGCCCAGATGCAGGTGCTTTGCTTTGGGTAGAAGGGGAGAAGCCTTTCCTATTCACCCAGTCGCAAGCGATTCTTGCAAGAACGTGGATTCCTTGTCAAGACAGTCCAGGTGTGCGCTACACCTACGAAGCTGATGTTCAAGTACGCGAAGATTTGATGGCTTTGATGAGCGCAAGCAATCCTACCGAGAAGTCGGCTGACGGTAAGTACCATTTTGAGATGAAACAAGCCATTCCAAGCTATTTGATGGCCTTGGCCGTTGGAGATATCGAATACCGTTCAATGGGTCCGAATACAGCTGTTTACGCCACTCCAGACTTGATTGAAGCAGCAGCATGGGAGTTTGCCGAAACCGAAGACATGTTGAAGGCCGCTGAAGCACTTTATGGCGATTATGTTTGGGACCGCTACGACCTCTTGATCTTGCCCGCAGCCTTTCCTTTTGGAGGAATGGAAAACCCACGTTTGACCTTCGCTACGCCCACCATTATTGCCGGCGACCGTAGTTTGACTTCTTTGGTGGCACATGAGTTGGCGCACAGCTGGAGTGGAAACTTGGTAACGAATTCTACTTGGGATGATTTCTGGTTGAATGAAGGATTCACGGTTTATTTTGAGCAGCGCATCATGGAGGCGGTTTACGGAAGAGACATTTCTGAGATGTTGGCACAATTGAGCTATCAAGGATTGGTGGATGAAGTGGACGAAATCATGGACAAAAACCCCAACGATACCCACCTCAAATTGCACTTGAAAGATCGCGATCCAGACGATGGAATGAGCGCTATTGCTTATGATAAAGGTTACTTCTTCTTGAGAATGTTGGAAGAGAACATCGGAAGGGAACAGTTCGACACCTTCTTGAAAGATTACTTTACCAGCAATGCTTTCTCGGTAATGGACACTGAACGTTTTGTAGATCACCTCAAGTCAAACTTGCTGGACGAAACCCAATATACCGCACTGAAGATCGACGATTGGATTTATGGAGCTGGATTGCCTGATAATTGCCCGACCGTTGCTTCAGACCGCTTAGTTAAAGTAGACGAAGCCATCGCACAATGGACAGCAGGTGCTTTGAGCAGTAAAGATTTACCATGGAACGATTGGCTGTATCAAGAGCGCTACCGTTTCCTCACCAATTTACCTTCTGAGGGCGTTGATGCGAAGATGTTGAAGGAACTCGACGAGCAATATCAAATTACCCAAACCGGGAACAACGAAGTCTTGTTTGCTTGGTTGGAGCAAAGCATCTTGCACCAATACGATCCTGCTTACGACCGTTTGCGCAGCTTCCTCACCGATGTTGGTAGAAGAAAATTCTTAACACCATTGTACAGAGCCATGTTGGCCACAGATCAAAAAGACATGGCCTTGAGCATCTA
>Ga0209652_1002676_pt1 | contig 13591 bp, 10 predicted proteins | sample SaaInl74LU_5_DNA_FD_184641 | JGI IMG/M metagenome (GOLD analysis project Ga0209652, IMG submission 184641) | Marine microbial communities from expanding oxygen minimum zones in the Saanich Inlet - ESP_74LU_5_DNA (SPAdes) (version 2) | ecosystem: Environmental > Aquatic > Marine > Intertidal zone...
TGGCAAAATCATAAGCTTCAGTTTCGTAATAACCTTTCATTAAATTACTTTGCGCAAACAAGATGTTTTCTGTAATATAGGCTTCTTGCTCTAACCTGTCTAAAAGAGGTAACGCATTCTTGTATTCTGCTAGCTCTAAATATATTTGTGCTAATTTGTTTAAAGAGTCTTCTGTAAATTCAGAAGTATTATTATTTATAATAAACTCGTAAGAAGGTATCGCATTTTTAAATTCTTTTTCTTTAAAAAATATATTTGCTAAATAGTAATTTACTTTTAAAATATGTTTTCCTTTTGGGAATTTTCTAATATAAGTTTGTAAACTTTCTATAATTTCCTCTCTTTTTTTAGACTCTAAATATTTTTTTTCTGCAACTGCAAATGTAGTATTGTCTAGTTCTGAGTTACTAATATTTACAAATTTTAAAGAAGAAGTCCAATTTACATAATCTTCTAAATTTCCTTCATCAATATATACGTTTCTAGCATTGGCAACAGCCTCTAAAGCATCTGGAGTATTAGGGAATCTTGCAGCAACATCTTTATATTTTTTTAAGGATTGTATGTTTTTATTTTCGTTAAAATAAAGCAAACCCTGTCTTAAAAGCGTTCTAGAAACAAATATGCTTTTTGGGTGTTTTTCTATCAACCTATTATAAGTAATATTAGCATTTTTAGAATCTTTTAATTTTACATAGGTGTTTCCAAGTTGATACAACGCATCGTCTTTTAAAGTAGAAGTTTCATAGTTGTTTATTACATTTTTTAAAGCTCTAATTTTTGCTTTATTAGCATCTATAAAACCATAACTCATTCCAGTTTGATACTCGGCATAATCTGCACCTAAACCAAAATTTTCGGTTACTTTTTTGTAAGTATCTATAGCTTTTCTATAATTTGTAGTTGCAAAATAACTATCTCCTAATCGTATAAGTGCGTCAAATTTATAAGGGTCTGCAATGGAATTAAGTTTTAAAAATTTAGAGAACCATAGTGCTGCTTTTTCATAATTTTTCAACCTAAAAAAACTATAGCCTATATTGTAATCTATTAGTTTAAAATCATCTTTTCTATTGGACTGTAAAGTAGTGTTTAGAGTGATAAATTTCTGTAAAGCATCCTTAAAATTATTCAACCTATAAATTGTTTCTGCTTCCCAATATTTTGCCCTTAGTTGCACTTTGTCAATTGTAGATTGTTTTGCAGTTGTAAAAAAAGGGAGCGCCTCTTTATAGTTGTTTTCGTTAAATAACTGGATACCTCTGTATAATGAAACTTCAAAAGTTAACTTAGTGTTTGCTTTCGATTTTTTTTCTGATAAAAATGCCAAAGCACCTTTGTAATCTTGCTGATTAAAAAAAGAAGAAATTACCAACTCATTAATTTCTTGATAGGCTTTAGAATTCGGATATTTTTTTAAATAGTCTTGTAAAACCTCAGAAACCGTTTTAAAAGGGTTGCCACTTTCGTAACTTAATTTGGCATAATTTAAAGCTGCATCTTCTTGTATATTTTTATTAAAGTTCAATTCAGAAGCAGACTTAAATGCATTTAAAGCTTCAGGTTTTTTTTCTAAATTCATATAACATTCGCCTAAATGATAGTATGCATTTTGCGAAGTTGCATTTTTCTCATCAATAATTTTATTAAAATTGTTAATAGCATTTTTAAAATTGTTTTGTTTGTAATAAGCGTATCCTAATTGATAATAATCTGTATTGTTCCATTTACCTTTTTTACCTTTATAAACCTTTAGGTAAGGTATAGATTGTGCATACTTTTTTAAATTAAAGTAACTTTCTCCAATAATTTTAGAAACATCAGATTTTAGCTTTTTATCTATGCTTGGTAAGAGTTCTAAACCAACTTTTATACAACGATTAAATTTACCAGCCTTAAAACTAATATCTAATAAGTAATAAGAGATTTCTGCTTTATATAAATCATTGTCTGCAATTTCTTTTAAAGTAGATTCTGCTTTGTCATAATCTCCTAATTTGTAAGAAATAAAACCATAGTAGTATCTTGAATCATTGCCATATTTTGCATCGTTAATTAAAGGCAAGAGACGTTCTTTTGCTAGGTTTAAGTTTTCGGTAACTACAAAACTATATCCCATTTTAAAATTTAATTCCTTTTGATTTTCGTTTGAAAGTGCATTAATATTTACTTTTTGGAACCATTTTAAAGCGTAAGTAGTGTTTTTATTAGAAAAATAATAATTGGCAAGATTAAAAAAAGCAACGTTTTTTTTATTGCTACTTGGGTTTTCTTTAACAAAACTTAAAACTTTTTTATCTGCCTCTGGCTGATTTAATTTTACAGCACACATAGCTTCATAATAACTAGCATCTGCTTTTAAATTAGAGCCCATAGACGCAAATTTGCTAACCTGTGCAAATGTTTTTTGAGCAACAGCATAAGCTTTACTATTGTACAGATTTAGCGCATTGTTAAACACTTTTAAATCTGTAGTATTGGCAACTGTTTGTTGCGAAAAACTATAATTTACTACAAATGTAATAGACAAGAAAATAAATAGTTTTTTTAAAAAACGAATTTTCATATAGTTATTTTTACATTCAAAATTAATAACGTACAAAATTTTAATTTGTTGGATTAGGGAAGTGTAAAATATAATAATTTTATTCAAAAATAAGAATAGTTGCCAATTCATAGTAAAAAAATCAATAGAAACTTTTAAGTTTGTACAAACTACTTCAAATTATGCAAAATATTGTTTTACAATTAAAAGACGCAAATATTTACCAAAGAGATATTTTGGTGCTTTCTAACGTTAATTTAACCATAAATAAAGGAGATTTTTATTATCTAATTGGTAAAACAGGAAGTGGTAAAAGTAGTTTAATGAAAACTTTATATGGCGATTTACCTCTGCAAAAAGGATCAGGCAGTATTGTAGATTTTGATTTAAAAAAGTTAAAAGAAAAGCAAATTCCGTTTTTAAGAAGAAAAATTGGTATTGTTTTTCAAGATTTTAAATTACTGAATGATAGAAATATTTTTGATAATTTAAAATTTGTCTTAAAAGCAACCGGTTGGAAAGACAAAGAGTTGATGAAAGAGAAAATTCATGAAGTTTTAGATAAAGTGGGAATGAAATCTCAATACTATAAAAAAACATTTGAACTTTCTGGAGGAGAACAACAAAGAGTGGCTATTGCAAGAGCTTTATTAAACGACCCAGAACTTATTTTAGCAGATGAACCTACAGGAAATTTAGACCCCAAAACATCTATGGAAGTAATGGAGCTTTTAAACGAAATCCACGCAAGTGGAAAAACCATTTTAATGGCTACACATGATTATCAACTAATTGTAAAATTTAAGCAAAAAACATTAAAATGCGAAGGTGGTGAGTTGTTTGAAGTAGCCCAACAAGCCACTGTATAATGCTTTCAGTTTTAATACCCACATATAATTACAACGCTTTTTTTTTGGTGAAAGAAATTCATCAACAGTTAATTTTAGAAAATATAAAATTTGAAATTATTTGTTTAGATGATGCTTCTAAGTCTGTTTTAAATTCAGAAAACGAAAAAATAAATACTTTAGATTTTGCAATTTTTTCTGCTTTAAATAAAAATATTGGCAGAAGCGCAATAAGAAATTTATTATCTCATAAAGCAAATTACACTTGGTTACTTTTTTTAGATTCAGATGTAATGCCAGTAACTAACAATTTTATGAAAAACTATATAAACTGTTTTCAAAAAGAAAATACAGTTTTTTGTGGAGGATTACTATATGAAAATAAGGAAGAAAATGTAAATCTCTTACGCTATAAATTCGGAAAAAAACAAGAAGAAGTCTCTGTTGAAAAAAGAAAACAACAACCCGAAAAATATTTTTTTACCTCAAATTTTTTAATTGAAAAGAAAATTTTTAATCAGGTAAATTTTGAAGAAAAACTAACACAATATGGTAGAGAAGACTTGTTGTTTTCTTTAGATTTGATTAAAAATGGCTACAAAATAGAGCATTTAGCAAATGAAGTATACCATTTAGGTTTAGATACTGATTTGATATTTATTAAAAAAACAAAAAAAGCTATAGAAAATCTATTTTATTTAAAAGAGCAAAATTTAGTAACCAAATACGATTTAAAGTTATTAAAACTAGCTAATAAATTAGATGCTTTAAAACTTACAAGTATTATTGGAAAAACATATTCTTTTTTTGAGAAAAAAGCGTTGCAAAAAAAATCGGTATTTTATTTAAATTGTTTGAAAATGGCTTATTTCTGTTTTTTAAAAAAGGATAAAAAAGCAACCTAAATGTTATTTTATATTTCTAAAAATAGATAGTAAATCGGCTTCTTGTTTTTCCCAAATCAATTCTTGTTTAGCTATTTTTAATTTTTCCGAAAAGTCTTTTTCTAAGATGTTTTTAATCTGTTTTGCTACTAGTTCTGGTTTTCTTTTAGAAATAAATTCACCTACTTTATAGTTTGTAATAACTTGTCTCATTTCAGGTAGGTCAGATACTAAAATTGGTACTTCTGCCTGTATGTAATCAAAAATTTTGTTAGGTAGTGCAAACCTATAATTTAAACCTAAATCTTCCTCTACACTAACTCCTATATCTGCTAAAGGCGTTAATAATTGTAATTTTTCTGGTGCCATTTTACCTAAAAAAACTACTTTTTTATCTCGTTTTTCTAAACTTACTTTTTGTTGTAAATCTTTGTAAATATCTCCATACCCAATAATTACCAATATATGATTGTCTAAAAATTCCATACTATCAATCATTAATTCTAGTCCACGCCCAATATTTATAGCACCTTGGTATAGAATTATTTTTTTACCCTTTGTATCAAAATTAAAAGTCCCTTTTTTTACCTCCTTCTTAAAAGGTAAATTTTTTATAGTTGTAAAGTTTACGTTGTATTTTTTCTTGTAGTAATTTGAAATACTATTACAAACTGTATAATTGTTTTTAAGTTTTGGTAACATCCAATTTTCTAGACATATCCAAAAATTTTTAATTTTTGGTTTGTGCACTAATTCTGGTATTTCAGAAAACAATTCGTGACTATCGAAAACTAATTTTTTACTCTGTATTTTACTAATCAAAAAATTAGGTAAAAGCGTATCTAAGTCATTCGCCAGTAATATGTTTTTTTGTGTAAAAAAAAGGTATATAAATAATCTTAAATTAAATTCAAAATAAAATAAGAAACCTTTGTTAAATAAAAGTTTAAATCTTTTTGTTTTATATTTTCTATCAATATTTTTACTGTTTTTAAGTTCCCTGCCTATTAAAACAATTTCATAGCCATTTTTGTACAAAGAGTCGCAAACTTTAGCAACTCTTTGGTCTGTATGTAAATCGTTTGAAACAGAAACTATTATTTTATTCAACAAAAAGAAATTTAAAAAAACAAATATAGCGTAAACTATAAGTATAATAAAGTAAGTGATTTTTATTTTAAATACATTAACTTATAATTATATTGATGAAAAAGCGCTGCAATAGCTATTTTGTGAAATTTCTAAATGTTTAGCTAAAAAAAGCTAAAAAGAAATTTTTGTTTTAAACGATAGTTCAAACGAGTAAGTTTATATTTTCAATTAAATAGTATAGACTTACTTTAGGTTTAATGTTTTTTTAGATTATTTTTATGAATGTATTTAAAAAGTATCTTTATTTGTTGACCGAAATTTTAGTTACTTTTAGCAGTATTAAATGTAAATCAGACAAAAAGAAGGAAATGAACTCAACACAAATAACAAAAAATAATCCTATTACTATTTCAGAAGAAGTTTTTGGCACAACCACAGATGGTGTTTCTGTAAAAAGCTTTACCCTAAAAAACGAAAAAGGTATGGAAGCAAGTATTATTACTTACGGAGGTATCATAACTACATTAAAAGTACCTAATAAAAAGGGTGTTTCAGAAGATGTTGTTTTAGGTTACAAATTATTGGCAAGTTATGAAAAAGCAACCCCTTATTTTGGAGCTTTAATTGGTAGGTATGGTAACAGAATTGCAAATGGTAAATTTTCTATAGATGGTAAAGAATATGCTTTAAAAACTAATGATGGTTCAAATCATTTGCATGGAGGCGTTAAAGGATTTGATAAAGTTGTTTGGACTGCAGAAGTTTTAAAAGATAAAGGGGCTTTAAAATTATCTTACTTGAGTAAAGATATGGAAGAAGGATATCCTGGAAATTTAAATACAGAAGTTACCTACACTTTAACGAATGACAATACTTTAGAAGTTGCTTACCAAGCTACAACCGATAAAAAAACAATTGTAAACTTAACGCAACATTCTTATTTTAATTTATCTGGAGATTTTACTAAACCTATTTTAGATCACATTGTAAAAATAAATGCAGATAGATTTGTACCTGTAAACAGAGCTTTAATTCCAACAGGAGAGCTTAAAGAAGTTGCAAATACTCCTTTTGATTTTAGAGAGCCAAAAACAATTGGGCAAGATATTAATGCTGATAATGAGCAATTAAAAAGAGGATTAGGCTACGACCATTGTTGGGTTTTAAATGACCAAAATGAAGGTATACGTTTTACATCTTCTGCTTACGAACCAAATAGTGGTAGATTATTAGAAGTTTTTTCTGATGAACCAGGAATCCAATTATATACAGGTAACTTTTTAGGTGGAACTTTACCAAATAAACAAGGTGGTATTTATACAAATAGAACAGGCTTTTGTTTAGAAACACAACATTACCCAGATTCTCCTAACCAAAAAGATTTTCCATCAACAATTTTGAAACCTGGAGATACCTATTCAACTACAACGTCATTTAAATTTTCGGTGAAGTAAAACGCAAAAGTGTATATGATATAAATCGATTTTATTTTTGCTTACGTTTTAGGCTAACTTTTAGCAATTTAAATACTGATAATCAATTAAAAAAAACCTAACAATTTAATAATAAATTAGTTAGGTTTTTTAATTGTGGAGACGCCGAGAATCGAACTCGGGTCCAAACAAGCAACAAATTGGCTTTCTACATATTTAGTTCTTTCTTAGTTTTCGTTTAAAAGCTGATTAAGAACAATCCACTTTTAACTTATCTTTTTTAGTTTCAAAAACCTGCCAAAGCTACAAGTTTTCTATGTTTATTTTTACGATGCCCATAAATGAAACGCCATAAACCAAGGCTTTTCGTGGACATAAAGCTTGCTCACCTTGTGAGCCGAGGCTTAATCTTACTATTAATTCAGATTAGGCAGCTAAAGCGTAGTTATCTTCGCCGTTTATAAAGTTGAAACAAGTTTTACAAGTATAGTTTCATTCCTTGATATGCTTACAAATTCACTGACCTTGCTGTCAAAACCAGTCGTCCCCTTAATAAGTTTGCAAAACCTGTTTTGCGTAGTCAACACAACACTTAATTTATTTTAGCATCGTAACAACTCTTATTATATTTTTTCAAAGAACATAAAAAATAGTTTAAAAATCAGACCATTTTTTGGGGCGTTACCCCGCAAAAAAGCGAGGTCAGGCTTTCCGTTAAATCTTTTTTTGCAGCATTTATTTTAACATTAGTATAAAAAAAACAATCTTTTTAAAAGAATAGAATACATATTAAAAATAACAAAAAAAGGATATCACTTCAATCCTTAACGCGGTCTGCAAAAATACAAAAAGTTATAAGTATAACAACGCTAAGTTTTAAAGAAAAATAAATCAACAAAAACAGAATAGAACACGAGGTTACAAGAAATAGCATCGATGATAACAAAACCTTGTATATCAAACAAAATGAAGGCGATTTTATATTAAAATTAGAAATAGAAGTCTAAAGAGTAAATTAATTTTTCGTAATTAACATTAAAATAAATATCTTCGAATAAAATTACAGAAATATGAAGTTTGGCATTATTAAAGAGCGCAAAAATCCACCAGATAGAAGAGTTGTTTTTTCACCAAAAAAACTGCAGCAATTCCAGCAAAAGTATCCAACAGCAGCAATTGTTGTAGAAAGTTCAGCCATAAGAGTTTTTTCTGATGAGCAATATAAAAATGTAGGAATAGATGTTGTAGAAAACGTATCAGACTGCGATGTTTTATTTGGTGTAAAAGAAGTGCCAATTGATGCTTTAATACCCAATAAAAAATATTTTTTCTTTAGTCATACTATTAAAAAACAACCCTATAATAGAGATTTGTTAAAGGCTATTTTACATAAAAAAATTCAATTTTTTGATCATGAAACCATAGTAAAAGAAAATGGCGCACGTTTAATTGGTTTCGGACGGTATGCAGGCATCGTTGGCGCTTACAATGGTTTTAGAGCCATTGGTTTGACAAACGAAACCTTTAATTTACCTAAAGCAGAAAATTTAGACAGCCAACAAGAATTAATCACAGAATTAAAAACAATCAACCTAAAAAAAATAAAAATATTACTAACAGGGAATGGTAAAGTAGCTTATGGAGCCAAAGAAATGTTAGATGCCATGCAGATAAGAGAAGTTTCTGTAAATGAGTATTTAGAAAATACTTATTCAGAAACAGTGTATTGTTTGGCAGATGTGTTAGATTATAACAAACGCACAGATGGTAAGGTAGTAGATAATTTCGATTTTTACGAGCATCCAGAAACTTACGAAGCTAATTTTATGCGTTTTGCAAAGGTAACCGACTTTTTTATTGCAGGTCATTTTTATGGTGATGGAGCACCGTATTTATACACAAGAAAAGATGCAAAATCAAACGACTTTCAAATAAAATATGTAGCAGATATTTCATGTGATATCAATGGTCCTGTAGCTTCAACAATTCGTCCTTCAACCATTGCAGATCCTATTTACGGTTATAACCCACAAACAGAAAAAGAAGTTAATTTTAAAGATAAAGATGCTATAGTAGTAATGGCTGTAGACAATTTACCTTGCGAATTGCCAAAAGATGCAAGTGCAGGTTTTGGAGAAATGTTTTTAGAAAATGTAATTCCTGCTTTTTTTAATAACGATAAAGATGGAGTTTTACAACGTGCTAAAATGACAGAAAATGGCAAATTAACACCTCGTTTTTCTTATTTACAAGATTATGTAGATGGAAAAGAATAATCTACAAAACAGGCAATTTTTAATTGATTTAGCTAAAATGAAAATGCCTTTTGGTAAATACAAAGGTAGATTTTTAATAGATTTACCAGAGCATTATATGGTTTGGTATCACAACAAAGGTTTTCCAAAAGGTAAGTTAGGGTTACAAATGCAATTAGTTTACGAGTTAAAATTAAATGGTTTAGAAGATTTAATTAGAAAGATTAAATAATTCAAACCATAAATTTTTATTTAAAGCTTAATTCTATTTTTTACAAATATTTAAAAAATACTTTTTATTATAAAGGTGTACATAAATAAAAAACTAAACTAGTCTTTTACAGAATATCTTGTAAAAGCCCTGTGGATTTGGCTATAAATATTGCCAACAATAAAAAGAGGTGTAATTTATTAGATTAAAACATAAAATTATACTTGAGTAAAAAAATAATTTATTTTACAACTACACCATAAGTGATATGTGCAATAGCAACAATGGTTAAAGAAGAATACCAATATGTTGGTATTAAAATACATAAAATACCTAGCAGCATACTCAAACTAATTAAAATATATAAACTTTTGCTGCCTTTATTTTTTAAAATTAAAAGTAATAAGCCATATAAAAATAAAAATGCAGGAGTAATAAAATTTATGTTACCATAGTTTTTTAAAGTTAAAACACTAATAGAAATAATAAAAATACCTAACAAATATTTTAAAAAAGCAGTTTTAGTTTTTCCATTCCATAATTTGAATTGAAACCTTTTAGCTTTTCTTTTTCCACTAAAAAATAATGCTAATGAACTCAATAAAGTAACAAAAAAAGCAACAGAAATAAACAATATTTCAATTAGTTGTGGAGATAACAAAGCTAAGGGGTTATCGTCTATCAAATAACTATCTAAAACATATTTGTAGACATAGGCAGCTAAAAAAATATATATACCAATTAATATGCTATTAAAACCTTTAAGTTGAAAGTTTACTTCAAAATTATCGTGTAAATGTATTTTGTTTGACATATTTTTTTAACTTTCGTAAAGATACAAAATTACCTTTACCTTTTTTTATTCATATACTCTGTGGAGAAGCATACTTTTTAAAACAGCCAAAACAATCTAATTCTATTTAGATGCATTTGCAAATTTTCATAAAAAGCACTATTCAAGAAGTTGATTTACAAATCAAAAGGAAAATTCCTTTTTATTACTTAAATGATAGACCTTTTTGGCTATTTGCTCAACTATATAATATAATGACTATTTAATTTAAGAAAATAAAAAACAGTATAATTTTTTACATACAAAATATTTTAAAAGGTTATGTATATTATTTACACACACCTTTTATCTTTTTTGGAAAAAAATGAGTAGCTAAAGCGATTTAAAACGAAAAAAAAATAAAACATATTATAAATTATTGATTGTTTTTCTGATGGTAACTAAATTAGTTAGTAGGTTTTCTAAGTTGTCTAAATGCAACATATTAGCACCATCTGACTTTGCGTTTGCAGGATCAAAATGTGTTTCTATAAATAAACCATCTACATTATTTACAACACCAGCTCTAGCAATGGTTTCTATCATTTCTGGCCTACCGCCAGTAACACCAGCAGTTTGGTTAGGTTGTTGTAAAGAGTGTGTAACGTCTAAAACAGTAGGTGCAAAATCGCGCATTTCTGGTATTCCTCTAAAATCTACAATCATGTCTTGATACCCAAACATAGTACCTCTATCTGTAATCCATGCTTTATTAGAACCAGCATCTTTTACTTTTTGTACTGCGTGTTTCATGGCAGCAGGGCTCATAAACTGCCCTTTTTTTAAGTTGACAACTTTGCCTGTTTTTGCAGCGGCCACAACCAAATCTGTTTGTCGAACCAAAAATGCTGGAATTTGCAACACATCTACATACTGTGCTGCTTTTGCAGCGTCTGAAACTTCATGAATATCTGTAACAGTAGGTACGTTAAAAGTTTCGGAAACTTTACGTAAAATTTTCAATGCTTTTTCGTCTCCAATACCTGTAAAGCTATCTATTCTACTTCTGTTGGCTTTTTTAAAACTTCCTTTAAAAATATAAGGAATTTCTAATTTATCTGTAATAGAGATTACTTTTTCTGCAATTCTTAAAGCCATTTCTTCGCCTTCGATAGCGCAAGGGCCTGCTAACAAGAAAAAGTTATTAGAGGTGGTGTGTTTTATGTTTGGTATTTCTGTTAAAATCATCTATAAAATTTTTATCAAAAATACATAAAAATATATGTTTTTAGCTTTGTTTTTTTTGAAGTTATAATGAAGTAATGATGACTGTTTAAAATATATTCTTCATTTAGAGTCTTATTTTAATTCGCTATATTTATCATTTAAATTTTCATCAGATTATGACCAAATTAGTTAAAAGTATTGTATTTGTTTTCGTATTTATTTTTAATATGTATAGTTGTAAAGTTGTGCAAACAGGTAAAGTTGGTATAGATGGTAAACCTATAGTAAATAGTAGCACTAAAAGTAAAGCTGTAAAGGCTTTTTTTATAGACTCCACACTTGTAAAAAAGCATTTATACACGTTGGCTTCTGATGAAATGGAAGGAAGAAAAGCAGGTACAGAAGGTATTGAAAAAGCGGCAAAATATATAGAAAATGAGTTTGAAAAACTAGATTTAAAAACCTTTGGAAATTTACAATCTTACAGACAAACTTTTGATTTTGAAAATAGAAGAACCAAAGAAAATATTACATCAAGTAATATTATTGGGGTTTTAGAAGGGAAAAGTAAAAAAGACGAATATGTGATAGTTTCTGCACATTATGACCATTTAGGGAAGAAAAAGCGTGGAGAAGGAGATTTGATTTATAATGGAGCCAATGATGATGCTTCTGGTGTAGCCGCTGTTTTGGTACTGGCAAAATATTTTAAAGAAATGGGTAATGAAAGAACTATTGTTTTTGCTGCTTTTACTGCAGAAGAAATGGGCTTAATTGGATCTACACATTTTGGTAAAGGGATAGATGCTAGCAAATTTGTGGCTGGCATTAATTTAGAAATGATTGGTAAAGTACCAAGTTTTGGGCCCAATACTGCCTGGTTAACAGGTTTTGAAAGAAGCGATTTTGGTAAAATTATTCAGAATAATTTAGAAGGTACAGGTTATCAGCTATTTCCAGATCCTTATAAAAAATACAATTTATTTTTTAGGTCAGACAATGCTTCTTTAGCAAGATTGGGTGTGCCTTCCCATACATTTTCTACAACCCCTATTGATGTGGATCCAGATTATCATAAACTTACAGACGAAGCAGAAACCTTAAACATGACTGTAATTACACAAACTATACAAGCTGTTGCAAAGGGAACAACAAGTATTATAAACGGAAAAGATACCCCTAAAAGAGTCGTGATAAAAGAATACAAATAATTATATAATTAAACGACGACTGCTTTTTTAATTGTCTTTTAAATTTTTCTTTTCTGGTGTAGTTAAAGATGATAAAAAAGACATCAATTTCTCAAAGTATATTTTTTTGATTTCTAAGTTTTTTTTGATATTAAAATAAACGAAAATATATGAAAAATCACTTTCAAAATTGGAGTAGGCCGCAGAGGTATAAATGGTGTTTTTGGTATTTCTGAGGCTATGCGAATTGAATTTGTTTTTTAAATACTAAACCCATCCATACCATATGGTTGCTTTAAAATCCCTAAAATCAATTCTCAAACCTAAAGCATTATTAGTGTATTATAATCACTTAGTATTTTTAATAGTAAAATAAACTTTTAGTTCAGTTTAGTGCTAAATATAATTAATATTATAGAGAGCTTTTGTATTTTTACTTTTTAAAAATCTTTACATGCAAATTCATTTTATAGCTATTGGCGGAAGCGCAATGCATAATCTTGCCATCGCTTTACACCAAAAAGGATACCAAGTTACAGGAAGTGATGATACTATACACGATCCCTCTAAATCTAGGTTAGAAAAATATGGTTTATTACCTGACGAATTTGGTTGGTTTCCAGAAAAAATAACCCATAATCTAGATGTTGTTATTTTAGGGATGCATGCAAAACAAGATAATGTAGAACTTTTAAAAGCCCAAGAATTAGGTTTAAAAATTTATTCTTATCCAGAATTTTTGTACGAACAATCTAAAGATAAAACTAGAGTTGTAATTGGTGGTTCTCATGGTAAAACAACCATTACTTCTATGATTTTACATGTTTTAAATTATCATGAAAAAGAAGTAGATTACATGGTTGGTGCTCAATTAGAAGGTTTTGAAACGATGGTGCACTTAACAAAAGATAACGAATTTATTGTTTTAGAAGGTGATGAATACTTAAGTTCACCAATAGATATGCGTCCTAAATTTCATTTATATAAACCAAATATAGCTTTGTTAAGTGGTATAGCTTGGGATCATATTAACGTTTTTCCAACCTTTGATAATTATACTGAACAGTTTCGAATATTTACAGAATCTATGGTAAATGGTGGGAGTATGGTTTATAACGAAGAAGATGTAATTGT
>Ga0209652_1002680_pt1 | contig 13586 bp, 7 predicted proteins | sample SaaInl74LU_5_DNA_FD_184641 | JGI IMG/M metagenome (GOLD analysis project Ga0209652, IMG submission 184641) | Marine microbial communities from expanding oxygen minimum zones in the Saanich Inlet - ESP_74LU_5_DNA (SPAdes) (version 2) | ecosystem: Environmental > Aquatic > Marine > Intertidal zone ...
CTATCCACTCTAGTTATGTAAGTAGCTGCACCTTGATAGTTATATTTTTAATAGCAACATTATAGCTAGACTCTTGAGATGGATTCTGGCTGCTCAATAGGAGTACTCTTTACCTTGATCTTGCTCTCTACCTTGCATTGTGTATCCCAACCTCCTCTTTATTTATAGATCAGCATCATTGCCAACCACCTTTTCCAAAGTCACAACAACATGACAGCTCAAACTCCTCAATTCTCCCACACTATCCACCTTCTCATGTGTTCGTGCCTTAATATTCACTCTTCCCTCCGTAGTATGCAACAACTTGACAATATTCTCCTTCATCCTTGGCTTAAACCCAGCCACCTTTGGCCGTTCCAATATCAAGGTAACATCAATATTCCCAATTCTATACCCATAATACTTCATAACATCATAGGCATGTTCCATAAACTTGGCCGAATCACACCCCTTCCAACGAGGATCCGTATCCTGAAACACCTGTCCAATATCTGGTAATGTCAATGCACCAAAGATGGCATCGACAAGAGAGTGATAAATCACATCTCCATCTGAATGGGCCAACACGCCTAATTGAGTTTCGTAAATGTCACCGGGATTTTCGGCATATTTGCCATCCTTATCGGTCCACTTTTGATCTACGTGATCAATCACCACCCCACCAATCACTACTGGTTGACCTGCCTCTTCGAAGGGGACCATTTTGTGAATATCAAATCCATGTCCGATGCGGAGTGGGATAGGTTCAATGGCGTAGGATGGTCGGAGAATTGAGGATATTTCTTCTTCGGTCGCTTCGTCGGTGGTGGAGGATAAGAGAGTTGTTGTTTTTGATAGTGTGCTGAATTTGGGACTGGCGGCTGCTGGTGCGAATGCCGAGGCCGCTGTTGCGGTTAGTAAGAGAGTTAGTAGTTTCATGATTGTCGCTGTTCGTAATGGCTTTGCAAAGTATTGCTTCTTTCAATGCATCGGATCAGTGCAATCAACTTTTTACGTGGAAGTTAGCGTTAGCTTCATTCCGCGGAAAAAAATTGGCGCCAACCAGCTAAACCTACCGATCTGACATGAGATCTACACCATCATGGGCCACACATCATAAAAAATCTCATCAATACAGCAGCAAGAATGGGCAAGAAGGACAAAAAGAAGAAGGACCCCGAAAAGAAGGCAGCCCTCGCTGCCAAAAAGGAAGCCAAGGCCGACAAGGCCGCTGTCAAACGATTACAAAAAGAACAAGATAGACTCAACAGTCTCAGCATCCAAGATAGTGATCGGGATGATGGCAAGCCACAGAAACCACAAGAGGAGAGTCTTGATTCCATATTGGCAAGTTTTCGACAGCGTACGAAAGAGTTGGAGACGGCGGTGCTGGAACCGATTGATACTTCGTTTCCTTGTCCTCCGAGGGGTAATTTTACATTGACCTTGTGTCCTACCAATGGACTGTTTTATATGGTGAGTGTGATGTCTGAAAGATCAACTGGATATTGCAGGCTATATATAGACACACTTTTCTCATTAACAAAATGTTACTCTTGTCCAACCTCTGCAGTTTGGTGGCGAATATTATGATGGTTCAGAAAACTTGGTCTTTGATGAATTACTTCGATGGAACCCTGATTTCAGAGCAGACAATAATGACGAACAAGATGGAGCTAATGAAAATAAAAGTGACAGTACCGACAACAATAACAACATTGACAGCTATGACACTGGAAAATGGACACGAATTCTAACTCCAGCTCCAACCCCACCACCACGATGTGCACACTCGGCTGTATTTCACAATGATGGAATTTACATCTTTGGAGGGGAAATGGCCACAGCAGAGAAATATCATCATTACAAAGATTTATGGAGATTGGATGTAAAGAAGAATACTTGGGAGGAGTGCAAGTTTCGTGGTGGTAGTCCGCCAGCTGCTCGCTCGGGACATCGTGCAGTGGCTTGGCGTCATTACATGATCATTTTTGGTGGATTTCAGGAGGAATTGCGTGCTGACACCAGATGGTTCAATGATGTTCACATTTTTGATTTTCAGACTAATATTTGGTGTGAGTTGAAGTACAACAAGTTGGCACGATTGCCACCGGCTCGATCGGCTTGTAACATGACTGTTTGTGCTGATGCTCTGTTTATCTATGGTGGATACAGTAAGCTGAAGAATGCTAATACGGGAGCCGGCGCAAACAAGTCAGAGGGCATTACTCATATTGATTGCTGGATGCTACCACTAAAACCATTGATCAATGCGAGCAAGAGTGGACCGTTGTCAGGTGCATCTCCACCATCATGGGAGCGGATTTCTCGTAAGGGAGAGTATCCGTCACAGCGGGCTGGAACATCGGCAGTATTGCACAAGAACAAGCTTCTTGTGTTTGGAGGAGTGCTTGATAGTGAAGGAGATCAGCACAAGATGGAATCTGTATTTTATGATGATTTATTTGCGCTTGATATGGAGAGGAGACGGTGGTTCGCCATGCGATTGAAAAAAGCAAGTGGTGGCGGTAGGAGACGCAAGAAGAAGGACAACCAGGATGATTCCAAAGTAGAGAATGATGGGGGTAACGATAGCGACAATTCGGAAGAGGAAGATGAAGAAGTCCCTCAGAATGATGCAGAGGCCATATCTAGTGGGTGGGATCTCGACAAGCTCCGCAATGACATGTTTGCCTTTATTGACGGCAATGGCAACATTGTCTACGAAAAGATTGAAGATGAAGATGGAGAGGATGACTCAAACAAAATTGGTGAAGGGGAAAAGACGAAAGAAGCACCAGATCCACCTACTGATGCAACTCCCGTGGGTAAGACTGTCACAAAAGAAAAGAAACAAGTTGGTGTGAAGAATGTGGACAAGATAGACGCATCTGCAGTAATGCAAGTGGATAGTAAAGGGTTACCTTCCACCGTGACACGACAAACGCCTCTACCTAGAATCAATTGCGCTGTTGCTATAAAGGGAAACACGCTTTATATTTATGGTGGAGTAGTGGAAGTAGGAGATAGAGAGGTCACACTAGATGATTGCTGGTCAATTGATTTAAACAAACGTGACAAGTGGACGTGCATTTGGCCTGGTCAGATGCATAAGCAGGTTTGGAAGGGAGTCGACGATGATGACAGCTACATTTCTTCCGATCAAGGCGGTGATGATGACGAAGACAGCCTAGACGAAGATTTTGAGTTGGATCCAATTCACGAGGACGACGTAAACAACGATGAGAAGATGACGGAAGAGGAGCGCAAGAAGGCAAAGAAAGCTGCAAAGAAAGCAAAGGAAAAGGAAAAGCGTCGTGGAGTTCGTCATGAAATCACGGAGTTGAAGGAGAAGTTGGGAGTAGACAATGCTCAGCGAACACCTCAAATGGGAGAGAGCGTTGCTGAATTCTATGCAAGAACAACTGAGTATTGGAGCTTAGAAGCGGCGAAATCAGCAGGAGTTGCTGCTGCTGATAGTGGAGAACGACTGTCAACGAAAGAGTTAGCACGCGAGGGGTTCTTACTAGCAAAGGCACGCTACGAAGAACTGAAACTTGTGTTAGAGCGGTTAGATGAGTTGGAAGCAATGCAACAAGAGGGAGCCGAAGAGAAGCACAAGAAGAAGGATAAGAAGAAATCATCCAAGAAGGATAGAAGGTAAACACAAAGAATATATTTCTACTAAAAGTTCACTTTTATGCATCTCATCACACACACCCTATGTATCCAACCTATAGGATCATCTCCAAAATCTAATATCACTTTTTCCCTTCAAATTTCTCAGCGCAATCAACGAGTTTCTGTAGCTGCAGCTTCAAATCGTTTTTATCTCTCATGAGCCTTTGATTCTCCTTCTCCATAAGCAACGAAGACTTGCCTAATTGCTTCATGGCCGCGCTGCTAACCTCTAGCTTCTTCTCTAAATCTTTAACATACTTCTTCAATGATTTCTCCACACTACTGGTGCAGATACTGTCGGAAGACGCGATCCGTTGCTCGTACTCCGAAACTGTCTTTGCTTGCATTTGTTCTAGCTGAGAAACATGAGCCTCCAGATGACGTTCCTTGGAACGCAATATCTCAACTTCTTGCTTCTGCTTAGCAAATTCTCCCCGTCGCCTGATTTCCATCATGTTCTTCTGCTCTAATGCTTCCTTCTGCTCCTTGAGGTTTCTCTCAAGCTCTTTGGTCCTTGAGCGAAGTTCATTCATTTCATCCATGTACTTTTGCTCTAACTGTTCTTTAGTGCGTACCTCCATTTCCGAGTGTTTGTTTTCAGTCAGGCGAAGTTGAGCTTTGAAAGATTCGGCGATTTCACTTTTTGCAATATCCACGTCCATTGCGCGGTCTTTCCTTGCTTGCTGGAGCATTTCCTTGAGGGACAAGATTTCCTCCTCTTGTGATTCAATGACTCTATCGTGCTGCTTGGTGAGTTTTGCCTGCATTGAGTCGAGTGTCTTATCCTGGGTTCGCTTGATCGCGGTGATCTCCAGCTGAGCCTCCTCGAGGTCAAAGTAAGCCTTCTCCAGCTTCTTCTTGAGGCCCTCCTTCATTGCCTCTGTCTTGCTGACAGATGAGCGGAGTGTCTCTAGCTCTTCTAGCTCCGTTTGTTGCTTTGCCTTCTTCGCATCTTGCAACTCCTTTTCCAAAGCTGCAATCGCGGAGTTATGTTTCGCTACCATCTGGTCTCTCTCCTTGGTATTTGCTTCCAGTAGTTGAATACTTTCTTCGAGCTCAGCCTTCAGATTCTTCGTCTCCTTGGCGGCAGAGAGATGCTTTTCCCATGTTTCACTCAACAGACGCATGTGCTCTTGAAGGGACGACTCTGGTCCCAAGCTCCCTTTGTGTAGGGCTTTTAGATCTACCTTGAGTGCCTTGATTGTAGAGTTATACCTTTCTCTCTCCCTCCCTAGAGACTCTAAGCGCTCCCTCATCTTTGCTGTCTTGGCAAACTCCTCGCGGAATGCATCTGCATTTGGGAGGTTGAACTGGTCTGCCGCTCTTTGGTAGCTCATGAGCTCATCAGTTTTGGCCTTCAACTCTTTGATTTCTGCCTGACCACTCTCAATGATTTCGTTCATGTTATCACGCTGCTTCACCAACGCTTCCGTGTACCTACTTTCCAGCACTCGTTCCTCCTCGAGACCTTCCAACTTCTTGGCAACATCTTCATAACTGCTACCCATTTCTGCCTTCTCTTTTGCTAACACATCAAGCTCCTTCTTAATCTGTCCTTTCTCTGTATTGGCACGTTCGTAAGAGCTTGTAATCAGATCAAGATCGTTCTTGGTGGATGATAAGTCTCTGCGCATTTTATCATTTTCATCCATCAGCTTATCTGCCTCCTCTTTGTACCTCTTTGCATCCTTCTTGTAATGATCATTCTCGTCAAGAGCATCTTGGTACTGTTCATTTATCTCATTCAACTCATGCTTGGCACGAGTCATCTCTTCTTCCAAGTTATCATAGCACATTTTGACCTTTTCGTTCTCCTCCAGAATCATCTGCAGCTCGCCTTTGAGATTTGCCTCAACAGCTGCAGTCTTATGTTTCATACCGTCGATATGATCCTCGTACATTTCACGGAGGCGATCCAAATCTTCTTCTTTGCTCCTTTTGAGGTCTTCAATTAGCCTCTCTGCACGATGTTTCTCTTCGTCAAGTTGTGATCGGAAGTCAGCATTCAGCTTACTCATTCTACTTTCCAAGTCTGCCTTGGCTTCAGTGGCTTCACCTAGCTCTTTATGGAGTGCCCTTTTGGCAGTGTCACTCTCCTCTTGAAGGCGTCGGAATGCTGCTTCCCATTCTGATTTCATCTCCTCCATATCTTCCTTGAAGGTATCCACTAGTTTGGCTCTCATGTCAGCCATCTCGTCTTCGTAACTGTGCTTCAACTTTTCAATCTCCTCATCCTTGCTTCGTTCAAGAGAATGAAGCTCACTATCCATACGATTTTCTAGGCCCCTCCTCGAAGACAGAGCATCATCTAGCTCCTCTTCAAGCTGACGTGTGCGGCTCATCTGCTGTTCGCGAAGCGTCTCCATGTCCCTTAGGAGATGAGAGACTTCTACTTCTTTTTGTTTCAACTCCTCTTTCATCCCAATAACTTCATATTTGGAACCGGAAGTCGTGTACGCGTCGACGTCATAATCTTCGCGTCTAAAGCGAGGAGAGCTCTGGGTGATTGTAGACCTACCTGTGGGGCGTGGTTCAGAAAAGATTCCTCGCTTACTGGCAGGCCCATCTCTCAACCTCGATAAGAACTCGCGTGTTGAGCCCACTGATGCGCCATCATCTTCATCAAATCTGTCACGGCGAACACTCGAAGGTCTTGCACTGTAGCGTCCCTCTGAGAGAGGGTTACGATCGTCGTATTGGCGAGGAGTGCCCAGTATATCAGCTCGAGATGAGCGTGGCGGCGTGAATTTCTTGCTGTAAGGTAGATCGAGTGACTCTAGTGGAGAGTCATAGCCACGAGCCCGAGAGCGGGATAGTGAACGTGACATTGTTGTTGGCAGTGCACTAGATGTAGATGTGTTTCCTCGCGTATATGGTTAGTGTAGTAGCGACAGTCCTGGGGAAGAGCGGCAGGTAGATGTTGATTGGCTTGGTGAGCTTCTGCTTGGGTTCGTCATGTTGCTTCTTGTCAGAAAATCAGCGAGCTGTGAAAGAAAGACCACACATCATACATATTTAGTTCCTACGTACAAAAGTGAAACACATGAGTTCAAACTTGCTACCGACATCGCTCTTTCCTGTGGACATCGCTCTTTCATCCCCTCGATCGAAGACGTCGTCCAAGCAAAAGTGCTACCTATCGGTCTCTGCTCCACAAGAGCACCCTAAGGCCAAAGGAGGCTACTGCGGATAAAGAACAGGAGCAGGATGAGCCACTTCCGCTCTTCGAGTGTCCCTCGGTCTCGCCGCGGAGACATCTACGACGACCGACATGATGTGGGCAACACATCATCCTATGCCTATCATAAAAACCACCTATCAACTTCCACTCCTTCATCATTACCTTTGCTGCCCCAGTCTCCCATCTTGTCAGAGATTGATCCTCTAAGGAACGCAAACCCAATGGAGAAACGAAGGGACTCACTTGGCATATTCAGTACTCGTGGAGCTCCGCCAAAGAACATTTTTGCCCATCAGGGAGGTATTGGTAATGACTACAGAAGCACACCTATCGACTTGATTAGTTTCAAGTCGAATACGATGATGCAAGAAAGCCGCAATCCCGATGATTACGTCGGCCAGTCATCATCTAGAGCAAAGAACTACACTCGTGAGCATAGACAAGAAGATGACTACATCGCTCGAGTAAGTGCAGAGATGCGTGCAGGACACCGAAAGACCCAGGAGGAGCTGCTTACTCCTCGTTTTTCATCGCCGTCACCACAGTCCCAACCACAACCACAACGACAGCCACAGTCACAGCCACAGTCACAACTGCAACCACAGACACAGCCACAGACACAGCCATTGTCGCCTTCACATTGTCAAGATAACAAGACATCATATGATAGGAACGAAATTTTTAGGCTAGAAAAGCAGCTAGGTATGAAGGAATCTGAAATCAATGAGCTGAGACGCAACAACATTGAGAAGGAAATCGCCATGAAGAGTGCTCACTACAAACACATCGAGACAGAACTGGAATCAAAGACGTCGGAAATACAGGATCTGAAAAATCAGCTATCATCCATGAAGACGATGAGTGAAGAGCATCTGAAAACCAAATTAGAACAGCAAGAATCCAAATTGCTGAAAGTATTCAAGGCAGAGTTGGAGAAATGCAAGGAAGAGATGCAGGCAGAACAAGACGACGAAATGGAAGTTATGCAGCAAGAGTTGACTGATGCTCTGGATGAAATCAAGTATCTTAAAAGAGGGTGTGAATTCGTTGAGCAAGAGGCTAAGACATCATCTGCAGAACTCAAACAATTCCGCCGACAGAATGAGGAGATCTTGGCTGAAATTGCTCAGCTGAGGAGCAAGAATGAAGAGTTGTCTACTGAAAACGAGTTGTTAACGGAGAGATACGACGACGTACTACATGAGAAGATTGAGTGTGAGCGGGTAAGAAAAGAGTTGAGAGAAGAGCTGGAAGATAAAGCACAGTTGGAGGGCACCGTGGCGGAGATGGAAATGGAATTTCAGCATCTGCTGGAACAGCAAGAAGCGGCCAAGAATCACTTGGAGGAGGCTTGGGGAGAGAATAACGACTTGAAAATGCGCTGCATCCAATTGCAGAAAGAAATGGAAGAGCTCAGAGAAGACAACCGATTGGAATCTCAGTTAAACAGCAAGGTAAAAGATCAGCGGGACAAGATCGGGGACACAGTGAAAGGCCAGCAATCGGAGATTGAAATGCTGAAGGATAGAAATGACGAGCTGCAGAGGGAAATGGATGAGCTGAAGAATGAATTATTGCATACACTTGATGTGGCATCAATTTACCAAAAGACTCATGAGATTATTAAGAATGATAGCTAGATGAATTGTAATGTATTAAGTATTTCTGTGTTTCGTGTATTGAGTCCGACGTCGTGCTGTGCATCAGATCCGTCTCTCTCTCTAGCCACAGATTCTTTATGTGCCCTGCTAATTGTACTGGTACATACGTGTAGAGTATGATGTGTATTTATGTACAGATAAGGCCAATCCAAATTGATGGAGCTCTGGTACTGGGACTCCTGAAGAAGTGACCATTATTGACCTTTCCACAGCGTGCATGCCAAGTTGGTTTTGCCCCCTTTTCCTCTTTTTCCCCTATTCTCCAAATTTTGAGACTGCAAGGAATTTTACACAATTTTGTTAGTGAAATTAACTAGTGATGGCTCCAAATGGCCAAAATTGGCTTGAAACAACCAGCTCTAGCCTAGCTGACTCTATTCTAGCTGACTCTAGCCTAGCTGACTCTAGCCTAGCTGCACTACAATACTACGATTCAATTTCGGCGATGTGTCGTAAAAATGTCCGGAGATACCAGAGAAGAGAATGAACAAGTTTCTCCGTGGTCATTCGACTTCAGTAGTGATGACGTAAAGTAAAACCGCTGCAAGTCGCTGTGCATTATTCGGTGTTTCTTCTCCCCCCAAACCAAGATTACCCTTCCCCCGCCCGGCGAGGTTAGGCTTGGTTTGCCACCAGCCGTTAATTTGAGCATTCGTCTGTGGTTTTGCTGGTTTTGTTAGCTCTCTCCCTGACATAAAATCAAATAAATCGTCTTCAAGAGAACCAAGACAACAAGACAACAACTGGCAATCATACCGAAACAATCATGAGCGCCGTGAGTACTATCTTAATGGTCATGCTCGTCCTCTTACCCTCTTGCTATTGATGTCTTGCTAACGTCTTCTTTTTGCTCATCTCTTCAGGATAATTCTTCTGACATCGCCGGTTCCGCGACAACTGCCCCAAACAACGGGAACAACAACATGATTGCTGCATCCTTTGCTGGCATGCAGCATGTCCGTGACGAAGAGAAAGCTGCCCTCCTCGAACTCCTTGACCGCCAACAAGCCAATCAGATGAATTTCAACGCCCTAAGCAATAACATGGGCGGCGGCGGCGGGGGAGGCCTGCCCCCTCAAAACTCTTCGGCTCCAACGGAGAACAATAACATGACCTCTACTGATTTCGCCGCCGCCGCCAACCACAGTGCCGCCGCCTACCAGCTCAACAATAACATGGGAATGAACCCTATGATGTTGAATCCCATGATGAACAGCGCAATGATGAATAATCACATGATGGGTATGGGCATGGGCATGGGAATGAACATGAACAGCATGAATAACAATTTCATGAACTTCGAAGGTATGAACCCTCAGCAAGCCGTCCTGTCCAACTCCAGTGGCTTCAACCTACCCATGGTTCAGTCCTCTCAAGAAGATCCTGGGTGGGAGGAACAGTTCTTTGCACTGAAAGCCTACCAGCGAGAGACGGGCCACTGCAAAGTTCCTGCGAGGTTCAAGTCAAACCCCAAGCTTGGACGGTGGGTTATGACGCAAAGGCGTCAATTCACCCTTCTTATGCAAGGATATCCCAGTGCACTTACTGCCGAGCGAATCCAGCGATTGGAGAGCATTGGCTTCACGTGGTCTATCCGTCCTGAGCCTGTCAAGACTTGGAACAGGAAATTCCAGGAGCTAAAGGTGTATAAAAACACCTTTGGAAACTGCATGGTTCCTCAGCGTTACCAAGGTGAGAAGACAGTGTGCTTTATAATTACTTTCATCAACTCTGCATTCAACTCAACCTGTTATACTTTTTATATCTATCTTCACAGCCAATCCTCAATTAGGCACTTGGGTTCACACTCAACGACGTCAATACAAGCTAATGATTGAGGGCAAGAAGAGCAGCATGACACGAGAAAAGGCACAAGCCCTTGATTCTATCGGGTTCTTCTGGGCAGCCAAGCCTAGTTCGGCCTCCCGATCAAACAATAATGCTCATCATACGCAACATGCTCGTATTGGCCAGGAGATGAACAATTCCATTGGTCTCGTTGACGATAGGTAGATATAGGGGTTTTACCATTAGGGGAAGCAATTTCGCTGGGCAGTGATTGTTGGGATAAGTAGACATTTAGCTGACAATTGCATTAAGTAGAGGTGTGCGTGTGTAAGTAGGTAACACATATTATTACATAAATTGACAAGTTGAAAGCACTGTTTTCTTTTCCTCGATCTTAAGCAGTGTTGACAGTATTTAACTTTTTCTTTTCCTTGATACGTAACCGGTTGCAGCAGTATTGAATTGAATGACAATTTACTACAACTCCTTCAATTTACAGCCTGTTGTGCCTGCCTCTCTCTCTCTCTAGATGAGTTTGATTGTAAAAGTACACGTTCGACGACATTTGCATTTTTTATTGGGCCTTACTCTTTTTCAGGAGACGTCCCAAGGGTTAGGTCTTGATATAGGGTTAAGATATACTTGATCTTCATCTATCTCGGTGAAGTAGATGAGAATTTGTAAACCGCTGTCAAAAGTGGGTTCGCAAACAAAACACAGTTCAACGTCAATAGTGCACAACGTCGTTATCCCATGTTTATCCCTTTCAGAGGATTTTTGGGTTGGAGATTTTTCACTAATAACCTGTCCATCGTTTTGACCAATAGACAATTCAAAACGACGTGAGATCTTTTGGATTCGCTGATTACTCGCTCGCGGCCCTCTCGCTTGGGCCAATCTGGGGGATTCCCCGCTGCCCTCTCGTTGAGTACCGGGGTGCTCGCCAACCGCATCGTCGTTCTCGTATTGGAGACGGTGCCTCTTGCAAACCTCCACCCAGGAAAGAGCCCGCAAGCAATCAAAGGCAATCCAACACCCGACATTGAGAACATTTGTTCCACCATGCCAAGAGATCAACGGGCCACCGATTCGAGGAGGCCTCGTGGTCCGAGCGGCCCTATAGTTCGCATTCCGATTCCGGCACAGATGGAATACGACAGTTCGACTTCATCTGGAATGAACAACTCTAACTCTTTGCCCGGCAGATTGAAAAAACAACAACATAGTAAGCTTGAACACGACGTTTCTATGCGGCGGCACTATGTACATCAACCTTCGGAGGAACGTCAGGCTATGTCTAGTCCGATTGATCGTGAAACATTCCTATCTACTCGAGATTATGACATGTCAGAGAGGAGGGACGCAGTTGAATCATTGCCTTCCCACTACCAGCACGATGAGCTGGCTAATCATCAGCACACAACATACACACAACAGCAGCGTAGTGGAAAGCAGCACCACTCCAACCCACAGAATTATCAGCGCGTATCCATGATTCCCCGGCCGTATGATTATCGAGCCTCATCTCAAGCTCCTCCTCAGGTTTCCTATCATTCTCAAAGCGAAAGCAGTCACGAACATTCTAACACAAGTAACCGACGAAAGAACAGAGTCAAATCTTCCAGTTCTGGAGTTGCGGAAATGGCTAATAGGAATGCTGAGATGGACAGTCACAGTCAGCAGCAGCAACAACAAGATGGTTGCAGTGAAGACGGATCAAAGAAAAGCAAAAGAAGTCTTTTATCACGTGCATCTCGGAAACTAAAGAAAAAGATGGCCAAGGAAGAGAACAACCACGTTCTTCCGTCAGAAGTTCCCTCAAAAGGAGAATTTAGGGATGGCGGAGGTAGTGAGTATACTCGTGAGGCAAGGGATCCATCCCCCACAATTGATATGGAATCTAGATATCATAACAATAATGGCGTGAAGGAAATAGCCTTGCCAGAAGGTGATTGGGTGTACAGTGGAATGAGCCCGCATCAGACAGACTATCAAGGTCTTATCCAAGCTTTCCCATCTCTGGGAGAATTTAGCAGTGGTTCTACAATTTCTTCAGCCTTTACAAATCAGTTGGACGATGTTGTGTTGTCACCTGGAATGTCGCAGATGAAGTCGATGGCTACCATTATGGAGAGACAGGGGAATGGAATGCTTGTGCACATGAAGCAAGGAAACATTGGAAACTTGCAGCAGCAAGAGCTAAGGAGTCACCATCTTTCTTCCAACGGCAAAGAAATCAAACACTTGCAAGGGACGGCTCAAAATGCAGTACAAGAGAAAGAGAAAATGCAGAAGCAACCGGATGAAGCGACACTGCCTAAAAGTCATCGCAGTAGAAGTACGTCATTTGCGTCATCCACATCCAACTTGAATGTGAACTTTCTGAATGGTACTACTTCTATCGAGAGCAAGCAGCACGCGGAACATGCGAAGAGAAATGCTGAGTTAGAGATTGAAGTAGATGGACTGAGAAATCAGCTGGCTCGCCAAGAAAGAGTAACAGAGAGCGAGACGCAAAAGTTGATAGAGGAGCTAAGAAAGCAGAATCAAAAGTTTCAAGCGATGCAAGGAAACGCAAATAACAAGCTCAATCAGTATACAAATCAATTAGAAAGAGATCTTGAAGCATACAAGGGTGAATGTTCTGTATATAGAGAGCGTCTGGTGCAAAAGGAAAGAGATAACGCAAAGATGGAGCAGACACTGTACAATGAACGCAAGAAAGTATTATCCCTTGAAGCAGAAAATGAAATGCTGTTAAATGTTGCCGAGGAGAGAGTTGGCAATGTCATGACTTTGGAAAAGGCGAAGTCATCCGAGTTGAAGAGTTACATGGACCAGTGTGAGAAGTATCGCGAGAGAGTGTTGGGTCTGGAAAGGAAAGTAATGTCCATGGAGAGTGCGCTCAATGCGACCAATTCTATTGCTACAACTCTGGAAGTAGAGAAGAAGGCTATTTCATCTGAACTGAGCCAAACTAAGGCAAAGATGACAACATTCCAGTCGGAGATCAGTGATAAGGACGCCGAGATTAGTTCGCTTAAGTCGGAGATAGTCAATCTTCAATCAACAAGCTCAACGCTAGAAGCAGCACTGAAGGGTATTGAAATCAAAGTCAACGATGGCAATCAGAGCATTGCAATGCTTGAAAATGAAAACGCATCTCTCGTGGATCAGTTGAATGAAAAGTCGTTGACGGCAGAAAAGCTTCAGATAAGTGTAGCCAAATACAAACAAATTGAGGATGAAATTGCTTCGTTGAAGAGGAAAAATGATGAGCTGACTGCAAAAGAGTT
>Ga0209652_1002684_pt1 | contig 13580 bp, 13 predicted proteins | sample SaaInl74LU_5_DNA_FD_184641 | JGI IMG/M metagenome (GOLD analysis project Ga0209652, IMG submission 184641) | Marine microbial communities from expanding oxygen minimum zones in the Saanich Inlet - ESP_74LU_5_DNA (SPAdes) (version 2) | ecosystem: Environmental > Aquatic > Marine > Intertidal zone...
ATCCCCCGCCATAAATGGACAGCAGCGGCAAAGTGCTCGTCTCCAAAGAGACCGCGCGAACAATTTCTGGCAAAGCGTTGTGGAGGACGGGCAGGTTGGGGCGCCAAGACCAAACCGTTTCGCCATCCAGCACCTGTCGCCGAAGCCCTTTCATCAAAAACGCCACGACAGCAGGGTCCTTCAATGTGGACAGCAAGTGTTCTTCGACGGATGCCCGCGTGGCTGTGGCAACGATCGGTGCTGACCGCAAGCTTTTGAAAATCAAATCGTGGTGGATGGGGTACGCGCGGGCGGCCATGTCAGCGACGATCAGCCGGTCACAGCGGTCGGGGTGCAAACGCGCAAATTCCAAGACGGTTTTGCCGCCCATGCTGTGCCCCAGCAAGGAGGCTCGCGCGATGCCACGGGCGTCGAGCAGAGCCAAGAGGTCTGCGACCATGGCAGTGTAGGTGTGATCCGGGTGGTGCGGGCTTCTTCCGTGGTTTCGCGCGTCGGTCAAGAGGACGCGGTGGGTTTCGGCGTAAGATTTGGCAAGCGATTGCCAATTGTCACTTGAGCCCAAAAGGCCATGAAGGATGACCAAAACCGGGGCGTCGGGCTCCCCCAATTCTCGCACAAACAACGAAGTCGGTTCCGGCATCATTTGGGTTGCGGCTGGAGGCAGGCTTTGTACAGGGCCACGGCATTGGACAGGCCGATGTAGAGGGCGTCGCTGATCAGTGCGTGGCCGATGCTGACCTCTTGGAGGTAGGGAACGGTTTGGGCGAAGTCGTGGAGGTTTTCGGCATTGAGGTCGTGGCCGGCGTTCACACCGAGGCCGAGGGCGTGGGCCTGCACAGCGGCGCGGGCAAAGGGCAAAGCAGCCTCGCTTCCTTGCACGGGGTGCGCCAGGGCATACGGCTCCGTGTAGAGCTCGATGCGGTCGGTGCCGAGGTGGGCGGCGGCTTGGATTTGGCCTGAATCTGGCGCCAAAAACAAGCTCACCCGCATGCCTTTCGCTTGCAAATCTGCAACGATGGGCCCCAAGAAATCCGCCTGTTTCACCGCATCCCAACCCGCATTGCTGGTCAACGCATCCGGGGGGTCCGGCACCAAGGTCACCTGATGCGGGCGCACGGCCGAGACCAGTTCCAAAAAGGAAGCCGATGGATAGCCTTCGACATTGAATTCACCGCGAACCAACGGCTTCAGGGCGCGGACATCGGCATAGGTGATGTGCCGCTCGTCCGGTCGTGGATGAACGGTGATGCCATCGGCGCCGAAGTCTTCAATCCGCTGGGCGGCCTGAAGGACATCGGGCAGGGCGCCGCCCCGGGCATTGCGGAGGGTGGCGATTTTGTTGACGTTGACGCTGAGGAAAGTCATCCGTACCTTTCGGGTTGAATTAGGAAACGCAAAGTTACGCCATGTACGCCCAGAGCATGATGACCTCAGACCTGTTGCCCGTGCGCCCAGAAGACAGCGCAGATCGGGTGTTGGCATTGATGGATGAATACAAAGTCCGACACTTGCCCTTGGTCAATGGTGACGAATTCAAGGGCCTCATTTACGAGGACGACTTGATGGAGGTGGATGGGGAGGCGCCGATGGCGGCCTTGGAGGCTCGTCCTGTCGCGGTGGACGCTTCGGCGCACGTGTATGATTTGGTGTCGGCCATCGTGCTCGCCGAGGTGGATGTCATGCCTGTGGTCTCTGAGGGGCAATACCTCGGGGTGGTGAAACCTGAGCAAGTGTTGCGGTTTCTGTCGGCCAAGGCGGGTTGGGGACATCCAGGAGGTGTGATTGTGTTGGAGGTGGCAGAAGGGGATTTGTCTTTGGCGGAAATCGCGCGTTTGGTGGAGTCCAATGACGCCAAAATTGTGGCATCCACCCTCGCCACCGAGCCAGAGTCGAACTTGATTCAAGTGACCTTGAAATTGAATACCCCCGACATTGCGCCGGTGCTGTCGACGTTCAATCGATTTGGCTACGCCATCAAAACCGTGTTGCACGCACCGCAGGTCGAACAGGACATGCGCAACCGGTATGAGGCGTTCATGCGATATCTTCAACCTTGATCTGATGCGAATTGCGGTCTTTGGCAAAACCTTTGCCGCCACCTATGACGACGCTGTGAAGCATGTGCTGAGGCGGATCCAAGAATTGGATGGTCATCCCATTGTCGAGGTTGGGTTTCATGAATTGTTGAAAGGCCGCATGCGCGTCGCCTCGGAATGGCGCACGTTTGCCTCAGCAGATGATCTCGGGCAACCGGATTTGTTGGTGGTGATTGGCGGGGACGGCACTGTTTTGGAGGCGGCCACATTCGTCCGCGACAAGCGGATTCCGATTTTGGGCGTCAACACAGGGCGCCTTGGGTTCTTGTCGAATGTGGGCTCAGAGGAGATCGATTTGGCCATGGATGCCGTGTCGGCGGGCCGGGTGTGGTATGAAGACCGCATGATGCTGGAAATCGAGGTGGAAGGCATGGACTTCGATGGATTTCCTTATGCCTTGAACGAAGTGGCGCTGATGAAACGAGACACATCGTCGATGGTGACAGTGGAGGTCCACAAGGATGACGTTTTTGTGAACACCTATTGGGCGGACGGTTTGATTGTGTCCACGCCCACGGGATCCACGGCGTATTCTTTGAGCGCTGGCGGGCCCATTGTGATGCCGGGTTCAGCGGTGTGGTGTTTGACCCCGATTGCACCGCACAATTTGAATGACCGACCATTGGTGTTGCCGGCGGAGGGCCGTTTGGAATTGGTGGCGGAGGGCCGCGCAGACCAATTCCTGCTCTCCCTGGATTCCCGCACCTTTGTCCTTCCCGCCGGTCGGGAGGTGGGTGTGCGTCGCGCGCCGTTCAATCTGCGACTCGTCAACCTCGAACACCAGGAGTTTTTCAGCACCGTTCGGGCAAAAATGCACTGGGGCATCGACCCGCGGAACCGCTGACGTCAGCCACAGAGAGCGTCGAGCCGATGAATCACTTCGCGCTCGACCGCCAATTCCCGCCGCAAATCATAAAACTGTGAGGCGAATGCCCAACCGTTTTGGGCAATTTCCTGGGCGTGGTCTTCGTGGGATTTGAGGTACTCGATTTGGTCTGCAAAATCTGAGAAATCCGGCTGCATCTCCAGGTAATGAACCCCTGGCTTCAACCAAGGCTCGCATGCCCACGAGTGAAACCGCGGACGAACCATGATGGGCACCGACCCAGATGCCAACACCCAGACCAAACTGGTGGCCTTGTCATTGCCGTCGAGGACAGGCAAGTATTTGTACTTCAGCATTTCATCCATGCTGAGCGCATCTTTCCACCCAGGACCTTTCTTCGGCTCATTCTTGGGGTTTTTGCTAGCAAAACCGACGTCATATGTTCCGCCGTAGGCACTGACGAAATCCGCTCGGTTCTTCCCATTGGGGGGGGCGGTACTCATACCACGCCAAACCACCTCGTTTTTTTTCTCTGTCCAAGGAGGGTCTTGTGGCAAAATGTCCCTCAGATCCGGGAAATGACGATGCTCCTTCAAGTTGAAAATGACGCCTTTTGAATCGGGGTTCCAGCTGTCTCGGACTTTCACGACGACTGGGCCGTTTCCCTCGGTATAAGCAAAATCGCCCAGCCGGAACCAATGCCCCGATCGGGCAGATTGCGCCAGCAGCCGTCGAATGGATTTTCTGTAGGCTTGATACCGGGCCGATTCCTCGAGGATGTTGTCTTGGGAGATGAAATAGGTACGGTTGTCAGGGAAGATGGTGTCTACGGGTTCGGCTCCTCCGAGACAGTATGCAACTCGTTCTTCAATGGAAATCCAATGGTTCATGCAGTCAGGTGATTTCATTTTGGGAGAAATTGGAAGGGCTCCGCACAGGAATCGAGCAATGAATTGTACTTTCGCACGTTGTCGGTTTGCTCATGGGTTTGAAGGTAACTTTTTTTCGGGGTGTACGCGTGTTGTGGCTGGCGGGTTCCCTGCTGGCCCCATTGCTTTCCTATGCCCAAAGAAAGTTTGACCAATCCAAGGAGCTCGGCGCCATTCTCGGCACCGGCTATTACATCGGCGACATCAACCCCAATCGGCATTTCGGTGGGCGCTACAATGTGGGTTTTGGGGGCTATTTCCGTTACAACATCGACAGCCGGCTGAGTGTGCGTGGCCAGTACTTTCAAGGCACGGTGGAGGCATGGGATGAGGATTCGGATTTGGCCTGGCAGCAGAACCGAAACTTGCACTTTCGGAACACCATTCAAGAAGTGTCGGTCTTGGCGGAGATCAATTACTACGATCACAAAATCGGCAATCCGGACGATCATTTCGCCGCCTACCTGTTCACGGGGCTGGCGTTTTATTCGCACATGCCCGAGGCGTCGCTGGATGACAATTGGTTCGCGCTGGCTCCATTGGGCACCGAAGGACAGGGCACAACTTGGGGGGAGGCCCAGGGCATCGAACCGTACAAGACTTCTGGGTTTTCTTTGCCCATTGGCTTTGGGTTCAAGGTGAACATCGGTCCTTTTGCGGCGTTCAATTTGGAGTGGGGGATGCGGAAGACGTGGACGGATTATCTCGATGATGTCAGCACGGTGTATGCCGATCCTGTTGTGTTGTTGCAAGAAAAAGGGGAGCTGGCCGCTGCGATGGCCGATGCCACCTTGGAATGGTCGGATGACGTAGAGAGTCCGGCTGGGTTGCAACGCGGGGATCCTGGCGTGAAGGATGCCTACGGATTCGTGACGGCGTCATTGAGTTTTCGGGTGAGCAAAAAACCCACAACATGTTGGAATTGATGGCGGAGAATACACCGAGGACGAAAGCAGAGGAGCCAATCAATCCATCTGCATGGCTGAAGGAACGGGGATTGGATCCCGATCGAATTCCTCGTCATGTGGCCATCATCATGGATGGCAATGGCCGCTGGGCCAACAACCGCGGGGAGCAGCGGGTAGTGGGGCATTTGCATGGGGTGGATGCCGTTCGCTCCGCAGTCCAAACCGCCCTGACTTGCGGCGTCCGGTACCTCACGCTGTACGCGTTCAGCACGGAGAATTGGAATCGCCCGAAGGAAGAGGTGGACGCGTTGATGGACCTGTTGGTGCAAACGCTGGTGAAGGAGGTCGACGATTTGGCAGAGAAAAAGGTTCGGTTGCGCGCCATCGGCGATTTGAGTTCTTTGCCGGAAAAGGCGCAAGCTCAACTGCATGCAGCGATGGATCGGACCGCCGGGATGGAGGGGTTGGATCTGGTGCTGGCCTTGAGCTATTCCAGCAAATGGGAGATTGTTGAGGCGGTCCGAAGCATGATTCGGGATGGCATTGCTGTGGATGAGGTCACAACAGCGTGCATCGATGGCTATTTGTCCACAGCTGGGCTGCCCGATCCAGAGCTGATGATTCGCACGAGCGGCGAACGCCGAATCAGCAATTTTTTGCTCTGGCAATTGGCCTATGCAGAGTTTCACTTTTCAAGCGTGCTTTGGCCTGACTTTAGAGAAGAACATTTTGTCCATGCGATTCAGGATTACCAGAATCGGGAACGCAGGTTTGGCGGATTGATGGACACAAATCACACAGGGGTCAAGCCCGACACAACCACCACGAAGGCGTCATGAGAGGGATTGGGAATTGGAAACAGCAGCTGGAAAGCGCTTTGTGGGTGGTGACTTGTTCAGTGCTGCTGGCGTTCGGTTCAGATGCCAGAGCACAAGGCTTGGCCAGCGACATGTACACCATCGCAGGCATCACCGTGCTCGGCGCAGAGTACACCGATCCACAGGCCATCAAACTGTTCAGCGCCTTGCAAGTGGGTGACGAAATTGCCATCCCCGGTGAGGCGACGGCAAGGGCAATCCGCAACTTGTGGGAACAGCACTTGTTCGGCGATGTCTCCATCGAGGTGGCCGAAGCCAGGGACAAGGATGTCTACCTCGTCATCCGCGTTGCGGAATTGCCGCGGCTCACGCGTTACGCCTTCAATGGCGTGAGCCGTTCGGAGCAGGAAACGCTCAAATCAAAAATCGACTTGCTGACCGGTCGCATCGTCAATGAGAACGTCATTGCCACTGCGACAAAACGATTGCGTGACTACTACGAAGACAAGGGATTCTGGGATGCGCGCATTGACATTGTGCAAGCCGCGGACACCACGTTTGACAACGGAGCGCGTTTGACCATCAACATTGACAAAGGCAGCAAGGTGAAGGTTGGGGAAATTGCTTTGGAAGGGGTGAATCAGCTGGACGTCAAGACCCTCAAAAAGGCGATGAAAGACACGAAGGAAGCCCGGTGGTGGCGGATTTTCAAGTCTGCCAAGTATGTGGAGGAGAACTTTGAAACGTCGAAGGACCAAATCATTGCTTTGTACAACAAACAAGGCTACAGGAACGCCCGGATTGTGCAAGATTCGTTGTATCGGATGGCGGATGGGCAGGTTGGTTTGGCCTTGCAGATTCACGAAGGCAATCCCTTTTATTTCGGCGAAATCACCTTCACGGGGAACACGAAATACCGCAGCAGCCAATTGGATTCCATCTTGGGCATTCAAACCGGCGATATCTACGATCTCGAGCGTTTGGAAACACGGGTGTACATGGACCCCAAGGGGATGGACCTCAGCTCGTTGTACCAAGACGACGGTTACTTGACTTTTCAGGCCATTCCTGTCGAATCGCGGATTGAGAACGACACCATCGACCTGGAAATCAGGATGCTGGAAGGCAAGCAGTTCCGGATTGGCCGGGTCATCGTGAAGGGCAATACGAAGACGAATGATCATGTGATTTACCGAGAAATTCGGACCCGGCCTGGGGATCTTTTCAGTCGAACGGACATCATCCGGACGCAGCGCGAATTGAACCAACTGAATTACTTCAACCCGGAGGCTTTTGGGATCAATCCGATTCAACATCCGGAAGACGGGACAGTGGACATTGAGTACACTGTCGAGGAGAAGCCATCTGACCAAATCGAGCTTTCCGGCGGCTGGGGGGGCGGACGCGTCGTGGGGACGTTGGGCATCAGCTTCACGAACTTTTCGGCTCGGAATTTCTTCAAGGGCGAGGCTTGGAGGCCCATTCCGTCGGGGGATGGTCAGCGGTTGAGCATTCGCGCCCAGTCGAATGGTCTGTTTTTTCAGAGTTACAACCTCAGTTTCACAGAACCTTGGTTGGGCGGGAAAAAGCCCAATTCGTTGACCTTGTCCGCTTGGCGCTCCATTCAAACGAACGGTCAAGCCAAGCGCATCGAGGGGGAAATCAACGAGCTTCGCCAGTCCTTGGAAATCACTGGGGTCCAGCTGGGTCTTGGCCAACGTTTGAAAAAGCCGGATGACTGGTTTGTGATGCAGGCATCCCTGAGTTACCAGCATTTTTTGCTGGACGATTACGGGGTTTTCTTCAGTTTTTCGAATGGTCGGTCGAACAATTTGGCCTTGAATTTTTCGCTCGGGCGAAATTCGGTGTCGGATCCGATTTTTCCAGTCTGGGGTTCGAACGTGAACCTGTCCATCAAGGCGACACCGCCTTACTCGATGTTCCGAGGCGAGGATGTGGATTACGAGGCCATGACCGATCAAGAGCGGTTCAAGTGGGTGGAATACCACAAATGGAAGGTGAAGGCGGAGTGGTACACGCCGTTGACACAATCGGCTGGCGAAAATCCGCGCACGTTGGTGTTGCGAACGCATGCCGGGGTCGGCATGATCGGCCAATACAATCGTGCAGTGGGCTTGTCTCCGTTTGAACGGTTCTACCTTGGGGGCGTTTTCCTCAGCGGTTTCGTCCTTGACGGCCGGGAAATCATCAACCTCAGAGGATTCGATGATTTGAGCCTGACCGAGCCTGGATCTGATACGGGTGCACCGGTTGTGGCCAAATATGGCGCCGAGTTGCGTTATCCGCTTTCCACGAATCCCAGTGCGACCATTTACATGCTCGGGTTTTTCGATGCTGGCAAGACTTGGGCGGACGCCAGGGAGTTCAACCCCTTTCAGGTTTATCGTTCGGCAGGCGTCGGCATGCGAATTTTCTTGCCGATGTTCGGGCTGCTCGGTTTGGACTACGGTTGGCGATTGGACGACATCCCCGCCCAGCCGAACATGGCACGCAGCCAGTTTCACTTCAGCATTGGCATGAATATGGGAGAGCTGTGATGTACCCGCAGTTCTCGACGTAAATTTCCCATCCGATGAATCCCTCGACAACTCTCATGAAAACGTTTTCTCGAATTTTTCTGTTCGCTGGGGCGATGCTGACCCTCGGGGCAACGGTCAACGCGCAGAAGTTTGCCTACATCGATTCCGATTATGTGCTGCTTCACATGCAGGAGTATGCGGATGCGCAGAAGGAGTTGAACCAAATGTCCATCGATTGGCAAGCGGAGATTGAAGAGAAACTCGCTGCTGTCGATCGTTTGGAGACGGCATATCGCGCGGAGCGCATTTTGTTGACCCCAGAAATGCGAGCCAAACGTGAGGATGAAATCGAGGCGAAGCGGGCTGAAGCCAAGGCATTGCAAAAGGAGAAGTTCGGCGTGGAAGGCGAATTGTTTCGCCAGCGCCAAGAATTGATTCAACCGATCCAGGACAAGATTTTTGAGGAGCTCAAGGATTTGGCGAACAACAGCCAGTACATGGTGATTTTCGACAAGAGCAACCAGAGCAACATGCTCTACACGAACCCGAAATACGATGTCTCTGACAAACTCATCAAAGCACTCGGTTACGTTCCGGGTGAAACCATTGAGAGTGAAGAAGGGGAGAAGGGCGATGGGGGATTGGTCGGCAAGGCCAAGGATGCAGCGCAAAAGGGCCGCGACGCGGTTCAAGGCGGCATCAACCAAGGCCGCGACGCGGTGCGTGGTGCAGTGACCCCTGGGACCTCACGCCCCAAGCAATGAATCTTCAGATTCCCAGATACACAATGTATTTTTGCACGCGAAACGATAGAAGGAAATGAAACAATTGTTGATTGCAGGCGCGGTGATGACAGGCATTTTTGCCGGTTTCACATCAGATTTGGCGGCCCAAAAATTCGGTCACGTCAACGCACAGGAAATTCTGTTGAACTTGCCTGAGCGGGAAAATGCCCAAGCCCAGATTGAGACACAGGCGGCTGAATACGAGCAGGAGATGGCACGCATGCAACAGGAGTTGCAAACAAAATTTGCGGATTATCAGCAGAAAGCTGAGACTTGGCCGGATGCGATTCGCCAACAAAAGGAACGCGAGTTGCAGGCGCTGGACCAGGGATTGCAAGAGTTCGGGGGTACGGTTCAACAAGAGTTGCAGATTCTTGAGCAGGAATTGCTGACCCCGATGATTGAGCGCGTTCAGAAGGCCATCGATGAGGTGGGTGCGGAGAACGGCTATACCTACATTTTTGATGCCAGCACAGGTGCCACTTTGTACAATGGGGGGGATGATGTAGCAGGTCTCGTTCGTGCAAAGTTGGGCATGTGAGGTCGACCGATTGGTTGAACGATTGACGCCCTGATGGCTGCGCTTTTGAAGATTGGCATCTTCGATTCCGGGATTGGTGGACTGACAGTGGCGCGCGCCATTGAGGACACCCTTCCCGGTTTTTCGTTCGTCTATTTTGGCGACACCGCCCACCTTCCTTACGGTGAAAAATCGCCGCAATTGATTCGCCATTACGCCTCTCGCATCTCGCACCACTTGCTGGACTGGGGCAGTGCCATCATCGTGGTGGCTTGCAATTCAGCGTCGAGCAACGCCCTGGCGTCCGTGCAAGACGCGGTCGGCCCAGCAGTGCCAGTGATCGATGTCATTTCCCCTGTGGTTCTTGAAGTGGAGCAAGCGCAAAAGCGCTTTCCGGAACGCCCCATCCGGGTCGGTGTCATCGGGACGCGCGCCACGATTGACTCCGGTGTGTATCAACAAGCGCTGAGGGCGGTGGGGGCACACGTGAAGTCGCGGGCGACGCCATTGTTGGCCTCAGCCATCGAGGAAGGCTTCGCCGAAGGCCAAGTCAGCGAGGCCCTTTTGGCCGCGTACCTCGGTGACGGTTACTTTGCGGATGTGGACGTCTTCGTGCTGGGCTGCACACACTATCCGCTGATTGCAGACCAAATCCAAGCCTACCTCAGTCCCGATACCCGCCTGCTCGATTCCCCGGCCCTGGTGGCACGGGCTGTCTCTGGCGCTTTGGGTGCTGCAAAGGCCACGCTACCTGAAGATCAGGAGAGTGTCCGTGCCTTTTTCGTCTCGGATTTGACCCCTGCGTTCGCTGCGGGGGCGCGTCGCTTTTTCGGCGAGGCTGTCGAGTTGTCAGAACGAAGCATTTGGGGCGATCAGGACCGAAATCCGTCCGCATAGGTCATGTAGTGTCCAGCGGTTCCCGCAGCCACAGCTTGCAGGGCTGGCTTGACCGTTCCTTTCGATTTCGCTGGTGCCCCTGCCCACATTTCTCCTGGCGGAATGCGGGTCCCCGCCAGGACCACCGCTCCGGCGGCAACCACGCTGCCGGTGCCTATGATGGCGTTGTCCATCACAATGGCCCCCATGCCGATCAGCGCCCCCGCGCCGATGTGCGCCCCGTGAACAATGGCATTGTGCCCGATGGATGCCCGCGCTTCAATCACCGTTTGAGAATGACCAAGTGTCGCGTGAATGACGGCACCGTCTTGGATGTTGACCGCCTCCCCGATCTCGATGGGGGCCACATCGCCCCGAACGACGGCTTGGAACCAGACCGACGCATGTGACGCCATGCGCACGTCTCCGACCACAGTGGCGTTCGGTGCCAACCAACAGGTCGCATCGATCATGGGGGTGATTCCCCGGTAAGGCAGGATGCAAGCGGTATGTTCCATGTTTGAATTCAGGATTTGTGCGCGCGTTGAACGTCTGCTGCACTTCTGCCTCCTGCAGACTTTCTGAAGTGCGCGTTCATCCAAGATGCTCTGTCAAAGATGCGAAAGCCGATGGCCATTTCCATGTCCACCGATCGAATACACGCCGGACCGGATTCGCCGGCAATGCGCCACCACATGTGGGAGGCGGCAACCTGCTGGACGGCACCCTTTGCGCGAAGCGACCAGTGGTGGACCAGTGCGGCGCGCTCCAGCATGCGCATGGCCTCGGGTTCGACATGGGGCCGTCGCTGCCGATGGGTTTGGCGCCGCAATTCCATTGCCTTTTGGATGCGCAAGCGAGCGGCTGCGCTGGTGCGCAAGTCGGAAGGACAGTTGTCGGGTGCCGGAGACCCACCATCGGGTGTCCCGGTCTCAATGTGGATGGCCAGCCGATCGAGTACAGGGCCTTTGATGCGCTGGAAATAGCGCCGAGATTCGCCGGGTGTACAATGGCATCGATGCCGGTCAGCGTCGAGCCGGTAACCGCAGGCACAAGGGTTGGAGGTGATGACGAGGAGGGGGTGAGCGGGAAGCCTGACGGCACCGTGGGCACGCGCAATGGCGATTTGTCCTTGGTCAATGACCGTTCGGAGTCCCTCAATCACGGGGCGAGAGAATTCTGTGAACTCGTCGAGACACAAGACACCATGATGTGCCAAGGTCACTTCTCCAGGAATCGGGTGGGTCAAGCCGTTGCTGCGGACCGGACAATGGCCAAACATCCCAGCGGCGGATGCACCGCTGTGCGGCGATCGAAATGGCGGAACAAGCAGCGCATCATGAACCAAGCCACGCGCGGCGAAACGTTTGCGCACGGCGTGGCCCTCCGAAGGACGCATGAGGGGCAAGAGGCCATGGAGGATGCGGGCGCACATGGATTTGCCTGTTCCAGGCGCTCCCATCAAGATCATGGGGTGGTGGCCGATCACGGCGAGGCTCAAACCGAGTCGGGCGGTCCATTCTCCCTCCAAATCTTCGAGTCCAGCCAGCGCATCCTGAGGAGCCTCAGCCGGGGTGGGGTTTCGGTGGGTCAAGGTGAGCGGGGCAATCTTCTTTCGACCTGTCAAGTGGTCCAATGCCTCCCGCAACGTCCGAACAGGATGCAAGCGAAGGTGCGGCGGCAATTGCAGGGTTTCTGGCTTCCAGCCGTGAGGAATCAGCCACTCCTCCACCGATTCATCCTCCACAACCCAGCGCTGCCAGTCCGGGTGTGCTTGGACATCGCCTCGCAGCCCCAGCAAACCGAGGCTGCCGACCTTGCGAATCCGCGAGGGGGGAATGCCGCCGGAGCCAGCAAGCATGCACAGGGCAATGCTGAGGTCCAGGCCTGCGGGGTGTCCCCAATTCGCCGAAGGTTGAACATGCCAAGTCCTGTTGCCCCGCGGCCAGTGGAGCTTCTGTTCAAGGAAGGCCTGGCGGAGTTTGACCAACAGGTCTTTTGCCGCTTGAGATTGCATGCCGCTGATGTGGGCTTGGAGTCCTTTGTCCATCCGGAACTGAATGGTCACAAGGGTGGCCGTCGGTCCCGATGAAGGGGCCGAAAACGTTTCAATGATCATGAAAAATGCGGTTTAGGTGTGGGGCTGCGCCTCCGGCGCATCGGCGCCAAACAACGATCGCTCAATGTGGTCAATCCAAGCGTGAATGACCTTGATGTGGATTTCCTGGATGCGGTCGGCATAGCCAGACCACGGCACGCGAACCGCCACGTCACACAATGTGGCCAATGCCCCACCAGACTTGCCGGTCAGCCCCACCACGACGACGCCCCGCTCACGCGCGGCTTTGGCTGCGGCGATGACATTTGCAGAACCTCCGCTCGTGGAAATGGCCACCAACACATCCCCGGGACGACCGATGGCCTCCACCCACCGGGCGAAGACCTGATCGAAACCGTAATCATTGCCGACACAGCTCATGTGGCTGGGGTCACTGCAAGCCAAAGCCGCCAGCGCAGGTCGGTTCTCTCGGTATCGACCACTCAACTCCTCGGCGAAGTGCATCGCATCGCACATCGAGCCGCCATTGCCACAGGCCAAAATCTTTCCCTCTGCCCGCAAGGCCGCCACGAGCTGTTCGCCACCGGCGTGAACATCCGACAGGAACGCGCCATCTGAGCGCACCGCGTTCAGCAGGGAGGACGCCTCGTCAAAGTGTTGCGTCAATGAAACGGGAGGGGAGGTGCTGTTCATCCGTAGGGGGTTTTCGTATCTGCTGCAAATCAAGGCTGCTGGACCCGTTTCCACAACGCCCAATTCACCTCCGCCTGCCCAAACTTTGCAAGTGCTCCTTCACTACCGCTCAAAAGCTTCCAGTCCGTCCCGCAAAAAGTCCACGAAGACATCGGGGTCAGGGTCGTATCCCGCTGAGCCGCCGATTTGTTCGCCGTCCTCATCGAGCATGACGTAAAATGGCTGTGAATTCGTGTTGAATCGCGCCGCTTGCATGTAGCTCCATTTGTTGCCCACCGTCTTGATTTTGAAGTCTTTGCCCCCGTAGGTTTCGGTCCGCTTTTGCGCATCGGGCAAGTCTGTCCGCTCATCCACATAGAGGGAAATCAGGATGACATCTTGGGTCAAGATTTGGCGCACCCGGCTGTCAGGCCAAACCTGCTCCTCCATCTTCCGACAATTCACGCATGCCCAACCCGTGAAGTCCAGCAATACCGGCTTGCCAGCTTCCTTCGCTGCCGCCAGGCCCGCTTCGTAATCGGTGTACATCA
>Ga0209652_1002685_pt1 | contig 13579 bp, 11 predicted proteins | sample SaaInl74LU_5_DNA_FD_184641 | JGI IMG/M metagenome (GOLD analysis project Ga0209652, IMG submission 184641) | Marine microbial communities from expanding oxygen minimum zones in the Saanich Inlet - ESP_74LU_5_DNA (SPAdes) (version 2) | ecosystem: Environmental > Aquatic > Marine > Intertidal zone...
TTTTAATGCTTCATGTGTTTCTAAGTAATGACCGAGACGCATCAATCCGTGGCGTTGCTTGATTTCAGGGTGTTGTTCTTTGCGACAGTCGAGTTTGTGGCTTGTGACTCAAATGGTCTTGTGAGATGTGTGTCTTACGACATCAATTTGCCGATCAATCAATCCCACCCTCTCAACTCAAAACATGCCGATGAAGCAATCCCACCTCCACAACTCATAAAGCAAACGCTCACTTCCGCCTCATTACCATAATTGCAAGGATGATTCTTCGTTTACTACCAATTTTGCTCGCGTTTGCAAGCATTGAAGCATTCGCTCCAAGTACTGGCTGCAGGTCGGCGACATCACTGCATTCAACTCTTCCCTCCGCACCTTCTATCAAGCTCGATCGACAAGATGCTGACTGCAAGTCTGCGACATCTCCACACTCAACTGTTCCCTCATCACCTTCTATCAAGCTCGATCTACAAGATGCTTGGATCGAACAGCTTGACTATCCTGGATTTGCCAAAGAAGTCACAGCCCTTGGAAAAGAGCTGCAGAAGAACACTGGACAAGCAGATGTTGACCATTTGAACAAGATTGTCAGCTGGAGGAACATTGCCGCAGCTATTGGCGTATCTACCATGTGGATGCCTCCAAATCCATTGACTGTTATTGCGCTATCTACGTGGACGTATGCGAGCTGGACCATGATCGCTCATCATACTTGTCATGGCGGCTATAACAGAGTAGACGCTGGAAAGTTCAATAGTCGAGGATTTGCATTAGGGAGTGTCAAGAAACGGATTGAAGATTGGTGTGACTGGATGATGCCTGAGGCCTGGAATGTTGAGCACAATCGCTTGCACCATTATCATCTAGGTGAAGATCTAGACCCTGATCTCGTAGAGAGGAACCTTTCATTCTTGAGAGAAATGGATATACCCAAGCCGCTCAAATACGGTGTGGCATTGGCTCTTATGTCAATTTGGAAAAGCTATTACTATGCTCCAAATACCTTTAAAGAGTTGCAAATCACCAAATGGAGACAAGAGGGTCGGGAACTACCTACAAACTTCGATCCGAACGAACCTGTAACATTGAGAATGCTGTTCTTTCCAAAAGATGATGGGGACGAGGCAATTGCTGAGGTTATCAACCCAACAAAGTTTACGTTGCAAGTCATGGCTCCCTTCTTGCTTACACGATTTATCTTGTTGCCAGCACCGCTACTGTTGTTTCCCGGGTTGGGACCGACGCTATTCTCTCATGCTGTTGTGAACTTGGTGCTTGCAGAAATGCTCACAAACATACATGGCTTCATCACAATCGTGACAAACCATGCTGGGTCTGACCTATACAAGTTTCGTGACGAAGTGCAGCCTAAAAGTGGATCATTTTATGTTAGACAGGTGGTCAGCTCAGCCAATTACAATGGAGGAAGCGACCTTTTAGACTTCAGCCAAGGTTGGCTAAATTACCAGATCGAGCATCATGTGTGGCCTGATTTGAGTATGAAGCAGTACCAGCTTGGTGCTCCAAAGCTTGAAGAGATCTGCCAGAAGTACGGAGTACCATACGTTAAAGAGAATGTATTTGTAAGGTTGGCTAAGACCTTGAACATAATGGTTGGGCAGTCATCAATGAAAGAGTTTCCTGTTGAGATGGAGCCACAGAAGGACAAGGCAAGAAAGGGAGTCTGGAAGTCTACTAATGGTGCTATCGACGAACCAGAATAGATATTTGCCTTGCGTATTGTATTGTTTGTTATTTGCTTGTAACTTGTTTAATACTCCTACTTTAACATGTTTTTACCATGATGACACTGTTGCATTGCCAGTTCTCCAGAAATCCCCTTTCCCCATCTAAACACTCCTTTCATAATCATTCAAATACTCTGTCCACCAGGCCGTGTTCAAATGGAAGGCACACTTCTTGTCTGTTGGGACCAAGGCAGTCTTGTCTTCATTCCATTCTGGCATGTTAAACTCGAGGTGGCAAAGTTGAACTGCCATCCTCTGCCACATGTGATGGTGCATCCTCATCACGCAGGAGCCACCGCCATAAGCCACATCTCCAACAATTGGACAGCCCAACGCCGCCAGCTGACCACGGATTTGATGAGGTTTTGTTGTTAGTAACTGAACATCGACTTGCATTACGTACGAAACGCCCAACTGAAATGATAGAGAAAGTGGTATGAGTAACGAACATTGCAAGTCTCAAAAAATGCAACAAAAGAGAACTTACCTCCTCAGCGGGCATCTCCATTCGAGGATCCCATAAGCGATGTGCCAGCGTGTAGTCATTAGAATCGTTGTACTTGGATGAGACGCACGCAGCCCTGAACTTTTCATCACCTATGCTTGTAATACGCATCACGCATTTCTGCCAATCCCCCAACTTGGGATTCGTAGGCTTAATCCTCGTGAAGGTCTTAGGACAAGCTGATTTAACGTTCACCCAATGAGTCAGGTCCCTATTCATAAGTTTTTCAATTCTGTCAATATCAGAAGGATGTTTGATACAAACCAGGCACTTGTATGTTTTAGCCACTCCACAGTTCTCAGCTACCAGATCGTTGCCTCTTGCCGCATCAAGCTGTTCGTGCATATAGCTGCAAAATTCTCGCTTGGTTGATACCAAGAGTAGTCCATTCATCTCTGTTTCAGCGCGCAATGGGATTGAAATGTGTTTGGTGGATTTGTCACCGTGTCGTTCTTTCAGGGCAGCACCATACATTGATGCAACATCTTCAGCGTGGTTTGTTTTGGTCGAGTTGGTGGGCATGCCTCCCGGTTTGTTCAAAACGGCGAAACCGATTTCATCATTCTTTACGAGAGTAGCAATAGAGTTCAAATGAGAAAGATATCACAAGGTGTTCAAAATAGATAAAGAAATGAGCAGCAGCAACAACACTCACCTCATAGACAAGCGCACCATCCTTCTTATCGGGCAGTCCCGTCATGGGAACATGCTGCTTCACACCACCAACATACGCACTTGTGCATCCATCAAGCAGCAACCCTTTGCAATACTTGCTCCAATCTATTTCATATGCCACAAAGAATCTCTCTGGTACATAGTGCACACGAAGAGTCATATCCTTCCAATCCGGCGTATCCATCTCATCCGATTCACTCAACCTGCGCGCCTTGGCGTTGTGATCTGTACAATAGCCAGTTTCGTTAACAAGCCATACAGACCCCAGCTTGAGCAGCTCATTGGCACTAGGGTAGGTTTCATTCTCCACATGCACTCCCTTCTCCAGAATATCTTTCACCGCATGCCTCCATCCCTCATCTACCATCACTTCAATTACTTTCCCAAGTGGGACACTCTTGAGGCACTCGGCTGTAGCGGCGCAATTGGGATCAACTCTTGCGTAGACTGTATGATTCGGAGAATCCATGCCAACCATCTGGACAACGACATTGTTATCAAGCTCTTTGACGAGAGCTCCCTTCCATAAGGATGCCTTGTCGATGGATTGTGATCGGTTGCGAAGTAGGTTTTTCTGGTCGAAAGATTTCGACCGTTCTTTGTTTTGGCGGTGAGGATTTAAGTATCGTCCCGTCATGTTGCTGCTTTTGTTGTTGCTAATTGTATCTTGTGTCAAGATGAAGATGAAGGCTTGATTGTTGGGTTGTCTCTGATTGATTGTCTTCTTCCTTGAGTTTCTTCTATTCCATTGATTGGCTTTTTCCGTGGATAAGTAGATGATTGCGCCGATGAGAACCCTAAAAGTGTCGGTGTCGACTCATCATGCTCATGACTCACGGGTCACGCCCCCCCGCCCGGTCCACAGTCACTGTGACAATTGGTGACGCGTAACCACAACTATTAAACCGCAGGTGTTGGGAGCATCTCCATTGCGTATTGATATTCATATACATTGCACATCAAGGGCAACGTTATGATTGGCTATGGGCGTGGTGGAGGTGGTGGAGGTTTCGGTGGGTTCCCTTACCGCTCATCCCACCAGCAAGGTCAAGATGGGCGTGGCAGAGGTAGAGGAAGGGGTGGCCGACAGCAGAGAAAGCAACCTAGACCACGTTCTCAAAATAATAACATCATTTCAATAGCTGCAGAGCTCAAAATTCCATCAGAGCATCGTCGTGTTATAGTTGGAAGGGGTGGCACTACATTGAAGTGGCTGAAAGGAGTCAGTGGAGCGAATATCTTCGTTCCTCATGTACAAAAGAATAATCGAAGAGGGCGCTCTACACATCAAGAAGCTGATGCTGATGCTGTTGCTAATACCGATCCTGATGGAACATCATCACAAGAACAAGCCAATCAACATCCAGTCCGTGTCAATAGCTCTGAATTGTCATCAATCCTTCATGCCTTTGAAGAAATATCACGTCTGCTATCTAAAACAAGCGACATTGATGCAGATTTTATTCCATGTATTGTCAAAATGAAAACAAATGATGTTACTACTCCGGTGGACGGGAAACTATTCATACAAAGAGATGACGCTGATGACACAAGTAGAGGTCGCTGCCTCTTTTCGGGAAAGATACGCTCAGATTCTACAAATGAATTGCAGGCAAATACCATTGAAACGACTGCAGTTGATGAAGAAAATGTTTCAATGATAGTAGACAACATTCTATTCGTAGATTCTTCTCTAGAACGATGTCATTGGTACTACAAAGAAACACCTCTTCGCAACAGCAATAGCAACAATCGTTCTACAAATAATGATGATGACAATGATGGTTTGGCACGCCGGATAGTCTTTGTGTTTGGATCGGATAGAGATAATTCCAACTTGTTCTTTGATGCGTTAAAGGATGAGATATCTGCAGCTGAGAAGAATGCATCAACTAGATGATATCTTTATTAAGCACATTATCTCTAGGATAGAACTATTTTCCACAACCATTAATCACAATCCAACATGCTAAGCATTCACAGAAGAGACGACTCTCAGCACAAGGTCTTTAATGCCTGCACTTCTGTTTGTACTCTCTGACGCAAATTTGACGGGAACACATAAAATGTCGATATTGTTTATTCCTCCGTCATCATACACCGACTTCCCCCTACGCCACACTTGTGCTTCAAGTACCATGCCTGCTGGTCCTACAGCTTTGACAAGCGCAAGTTGAACTTCGTCACCATACCCCAGATCACCCGATTCTTGCAATACTTGCTTGCACAGTCCTCGCATCTCGAGCTGCCAATCTGCTTCATTTAATAAGTTCTCAATCATGTCGCATTCTGAAACATCCTCGGATGATGTGGGTGGGACCCACCATTCTGGTAACTTGGTAGGGCTTGGCTTGAGATAATCCGAGCCACCTATCATTTGGAATACATCATAAGCCTTTTGAGCCTCCTCCTCGTCGGCAAAAGCATTCAAACGTCCTTGATTGTCCAAGTTCTGAATATTGTTCAATACACATTCCTCCAGCCCATAACCCAGATCACACTCCGTCGGAAAGTCCACTGGAACAAGTAACGACGAACACTCACAATTATCACACACGACTGCTTCAATCTCCAAATGCTTATTATCTACATGCAGGCAACGGACATCATTAATATTTGGCAAGTCAATGCTATATCCAGGTGGAGAATAAGCGCTGGCGAGGCGTGCCAATACCGACGCTTTGTCCGGGTCACGGAATAGGCGATCGGCTAGTTGTGAATACGGTGCTTCATTGAATACACCAGAGTTGATGTATGCAACTTGTTCTGTATATGCTTCCGCCAAGTCTTCAAATTCATTGGCATCAAAGTCGTCGGGGTAGTAAATTATAGCTTTGAGAGGTGACAAGCCAAGTGTTCTTATCTTGTGAGATGGGCTTGTGAAGGCAGAAGTGATGTGATGCCTAGTGGATAGCAAAGCGATGCAAGCTCGGGTGATGAACAACGAATTGATCATTTTTAATTTTGATAAAGACCAATAAGTACACTTCTTGTTGCGTGAGGTCGAGGTGCGTAAGTATTTCTGCTGTGCTTCGGCTGATCATTTTTAGCGTTCTGATGTGTCCAAGGACAGCTGCCGAAGTGTAGGTAGCAGCTGGCAGGCAGCTGCTGCATGCCACATGCACGAAAGCGCAGGCAGATAGATGTTCCATGTCTTTCTCTCCTAGGGGACAGGAAAAGCACACAAATAATGAAGAACTAATAGTAATCCAAACAGCAAGGCTTTTTTAGTTGGCTTTATTTGTGAGAAATATCTATTTAGAACCAGAACGACAAAATACGTCTAATTGCTTCAGATGTAAGTCTTGAGAAGAGATCGTGAAGAACTCCACAGCTGCACAAATATCTTTCACGGCTTTGCATTTGTCTCCCTATGAAATTGCATCCTGACAGTAGTTGTTTGGGGGGGGGATCTTTTTTCATTTAGATTCAGCCCTCGAAAAAGCCTCAATTATGATTTCTTAGATAGTAAGTCTGCTAAACACATCAATTCTCATTTAGAGGGCAGACCCCTTTCCCCCCGCGATTAGGCCTTCTCATGCGATGAGTCCTTCTCAGCAGAAGACAAAATGAAGAACTCATCAAACGACACAAAGCCAAATGGCTGCGGCGCAGAAGATCACATCACGATTAGCAAGCCAACAACAGTCAAGTGGTTCTTACCACAGTTTTCCACTGCAACGAGTAACATCAACTTAAAGTTTGCTCCACCATAGCGTTCCCCTCCACCGCCTCCGAAGCCTACAAATAACTCTTGGCGTCCATATCTTGTGCATCGGCTTCGGAGCATCAATTATTCTCGAGCTGGACATATCTTTTTGAACTTTCATCACCCCCGAAGAGCATGTCACCTCGGAACGACTCATCTTTCAGCCGTCCATTTCGTCGTCCTTCCCTCGATCCAACTAAGCCGTCCTTTGACGAGAAGACCGTCGTTACGGTATCCCGCACGCCCTCCCCCACCGAAGTTTGCATGGCGGCAGAAGAGGCTCCGCCGCGGCGGAAAAAGGGAGGAAAAGGGATGCTTTCCAGTCTGAGGGCGAGTGTGGTGGGTAAGCAGAGGAGGAAATCTTCCAACTCAAGGAACAGCGGTTCCCTGCACCTAAGTAACTCCAGCTTGGGCAGTTCAAATGGCATGGAACGGTCAGGATCTTCGGCGCATCAGGGCCTGAATCTATCCAGCCACTCGGCCGCTGCAGAGGCGCGTCTTCGCGAATCTAATAATGGTTCAGACTCGGAGGATGATGATGTCTTCGACCACCAGTCGAGTTCCACCATGACCAGGAAGAGCGGATTCAGTGACAACAGTGTCACCTCCAATACCAGTGGCTCTCGCCCGGGCCTGGGCAGGTTAACTTCATTCAGCAAGAGACAGCCTCAGTATTCCAGCCACTCAAGTCACTTCACGGGGTACACAGAGGGCATGATAAGTGCTTCTGAAGAGTCCTTGCCATCCAATTCGGATCATAACGAATCCTTGACTGATCAACTTTATTCCTCCCCGTTGCGGCAGCGGTCCGGAACCAGAGGCTCTCATGAAGAAGTAATTGATGAGGATGAAGAATGGGGGGGAGAAGATGGGGGGGGAATTGATAGCCGCCGCCGTGCATCCTCCATTGCCTCTTCAATGAGTGATGATGCATCCAATGAGCTGGACGAGAGATATGAATCCGAGGCTTTACTTGAAAGACTTGGTGACAAACCCTCGGAGGCAGAACTCACCAACATCACCACTACCCGTGTGAATGAGGTCGTCCAGGAGCAATCCATGGCGGATCGCAGGAAATTTGCAGCCATCCCTCGTTACACCAAGACGGAATTGATCATTGGGAAGCATCTTGGGAAGGGATCTTTCTCTGATGTATTTGAAGTGACCGTCACAGTTGAAGAGAGTGAGAGTAAGTTGGGGGAGTTCACGAGTCTTGAACTTAATGATCGTATCCAAGCTAAGTTTGGGGGGAGGAGGGGATCTGAAGCGTTTGAATACAAGCCCGTCAATAAGACAACTCTTCCTCCAGTCTTCAAAACGGGGGGTGGATCTCAGAACGGCGGCGATTCAAGTGAAGAAGAAGATCTTGACAAGTTGATTGACTCCCAGTTCGGCCCTCCATCCGATGGCGAAGAAGAGGATCTTGACAAGTTAATTGACTCCCAGTTCGGCTCTCCCTCCGATGGCGAAGAAGAGGATCTTGACAAGTTAATTGACTCCAAGTTCGGCCCTCCCTCCGATGGGGAAGAGGAGGAGGATCTTGACAAGTTCATTGACTCACAGTTCGGCTCTCCCTCTGATGGGGAAGAAGAGGAGGATCTTGACAAGTTTATTGACTCACAGTTTGGAGGACCTTCCCACAGAAGCTCCTCGGCTCCTCCCCCTGATTCATTTAATGTGGATTTTGAAAAGTTCGCAGAAGCCAAGTTTGGTAGCAACCGAAGATCCACCATTGCCCCTGGCAACACCGATGATGAGGATGCCGAAAAGAAGGCAGATGTCGTGCCTGATTTCAAGCCAGCTCCGCTTATTCGTCCTGGTCGGAGACAGAGACGTGTAACAACGGATTTGAGTAGTTCTGTGTGCGTTGGCTCGATGTCAGCCGCAAAAAACCTTGGCCGCGGCCGCTCACGTCGTCTCAAACTTGCCATGAAATGCCTTCACCCGATATCCCGTTCAGATGCATCAAAATTCATGATCGGTGTGGAGGATCTAATCCATGAAACGGTCTTGCTGTCTTCGTTTAACCACCCTAACATCATCAAGATCCATGGCCGGGCCGATGTTGGTGATGGGTATTTTATTTTGCTGGATAAGTTGAAAGAAACCCTCGATGATCGCATTGCAGATTGGAGAAAGAAGTTCCCACAAAGTAGCAGGAACCCTCCTTCTTTGAATCAGATCAAGGTTGCAAAAACATTGGCAGACACGGTGGCCTTCCTCCACCAGCGCAATATTGTCTTCCATGATCTGAAGCCTCCCAATGTTGGTTTCGACGAGATGGGACAGTTGAAATTGTTCGACTTTGGTTTCGCCATGGAGATGATCGACGATGAGCCACTTGAAGTTAGAGCTGGCACTGTACGCTACATGGCGCCGGAAGTTGGCCTCGATGAGGAGCATGGACTACCTGCTGATGTGTACTCCTTCACTATCCTTATGTGGGAGATCTTTTCTCTCAAGAAACCGTTTGCCAAGGTGAAGAGAACTGATGAGTTCAAAAAGATTGTCTTCGAGAAAGGCGAACGTCCCAAACTTGGGAAGAATTGGTCATTAGAAATGAGGGAAGAGTTGGAGAGTGGATGGTCACAAGATCCAAGGCAAAGGCCGAGTATGAACGATTTCACCAAGCTACTTGCAAAATGGCAACTTCAGGCTCCCGCACGCCCCAAATTGGACAACGGTAACTCTTTGAGAGCTAGTTTAATCCGTGGTGTGAGTAAGAGAATCTCATGGGAGAACAATGGACCATAGTTGCCAACAATAGAAGGAAATTTTGAAATGTATAGTACATCTGAGACACGTCACGATAATCACGCGATCTAAAGAGTAGTACACTAGACTTAAAACAAAAACTTTTTTGATACACTTTTCTTATTGCTTTCTCTGGAATTTGAGTCCTTTCTCTGACACTTCTTGCATCTTCCTCATCCACAAAGGCTCGGGTATGACTTCATTGATTTTCTTCTCTAATTCAAGGTAGTCAGGGCGTTCCGTAACATCCCATTTCTCGTCCATGACATCAATCTCTTTTCCGTTTTCATCAATTACGGCAGCATTCCAACCAACCGCTTGCTCGAAAATCAATTTCACATCTTCACCGCGACAAGCAATCTCTTGGAAAGCAAATGCCCACTCAAATTTATCCAGGAATTTCTGAGACTCGCCCTTCTTAAAGAAGCCAAAATCAGCAGCACGTGTGTATTGTCGATTAAAAATAAGAAGTGTCCTCTTGTCACCAACCATTTGCTCAATCTCCTTCATATTTTCAAATTGATCTGGACTGGGAAATAAGAGTGCAGCTACATCCAATTCGGGTGAATTAGGCGACTCTTGGATAAATAATCCGCAACAATCCGACGCACTGATAACTTGCGATGAGCATTTCTCTGGTGTAGAGTCCTCAACTACTCCTGCAAGTAATTCACGTACTATATCCTCGGCATATGGGTACTGCTGAGCAAGACCACCTATGGAGGTAGAAACTCTGGTTAGATCATCATCAATGAAGAAGATGCAGAACAAGTGCACTGCCAATACATGCTATCACTCACCAGGCCATGGATCGATATCAGCATCACTAGTTGCTGGTGGGAGAGGGATGAGGTAGTCAACGTAGATCCGGGGAGGCTTGTTTGCCTCACGAATTTTGGATATAGTGTCGCGAGTGCTGACGATTGCTCTTCTTGTCTGCTCGCCTGGAGTGGCAGGAATGAGCGCTTGACACACACCTACCAGCAGCAGGGAACTTGTGATGATTCTACGTGTTGCCGAAGAGTGCAGCATCTTGATCTGTATTCTTGTTGTCGTCGTTGTGTTGTTGCTTGTAGTGAGGATTGAGCATTCAGCATTCAGCTGCACTTCCTCCGACCAATGAGCATGAGTCGTCGGCGGTGAGGAGTGGTGAGTCATCGTTGAGCAAATGTTTGGGTAGAAACTATCCAAACAGATCCATATCTTGTGATAAAAAACCAAATCGGATATCTACGGAACACTTCACTTTGGGGGAGGAACACCATTTTTGCTCTTGCTTGCATCACAATACAAACCAAAAGCAATGTCAGCTATTGTAGGTTATACTTCGTGATCTTGATTGATATTCCTAGATGAATTTCCTAGTGCCTGATGCCTGTTGATGAGTAAAGATAAGAAGAAGGACTGCTATCGACATGAACATGTACCTGTACTTGTTCCAATAAGATTAAATATAAAAAAGCTAAGTATGATGTGATATGTGATGATGCTTTTATAGATATGGACTTCATTAAAATTCTTGTGTACGTTTGCTTATTTGTCACTATCACTGAGTTCATATTGGGACTCTCTTTTGTTCGTATCATATCACATCTTTGAGAAGCATTTCTACGTCGCTATGGATTTGTTTCTGGTCTTTTGAAACTTGAGTCGGAGATGAATGATCCAAATCATACTATCAAAGTTAATGCCACTGATCTAGAGAGAGCCAGAATCACCGTTCTTGTTTCTCTTCGAATTACAGCTTTTATTCTTTTGCACTTACATACTTACTCACTCGGTGAAGCGAAGACTGGAGACAAACCGGCGACTCACAATTACATTAGATGGGAAAAAGACCTTCATCTTTCTCGTGAATGGCCGTTTATGCCTCTAAACCAGTCACTTTTAGAGAACATGACTGAATTGAGATGCGATCGGCGTGAGGGTTCGCACTTCACACTTCACACTCTATTCTAGCCAGCCACCTAATTGTACGATCAAATCAACCTTGAGAAGCGGAGTAATTCCCAGTATGCAGCATTCATGAGCAGGTAACAGCGTTGCAGCGGCCTTCCATAATATTATCCACCCCCGTGTCATGATAGCATTCATTTCATCTCATCAACACAATAACACAATATCAATCGCTTTCACTAGACGTTCACGTTTAAAACTAACCATGCCGCCGCAGCTACAACAGGAGGGAATGCACAGGTACAACACAACACACCCTTCTCCCATTCACATGAGATCCGTACTTTCCAGGTGGGCTGATGCCGACCTCATGCTTGTTCTCGGTCATGCTAATGGAGACTTCGCTGTGGCTCTCGAGACAATTTTACGTCATGAGGCGACGGGTCAGCCGCCGGGGGATCTCATTCGTCGTTTGAGTGGAGGGGGCGGTATTGGGCCAGAACAAGAACATAGCTTCTCTGGGGTCGGGGTCTCATCGCGTCAGATGTATTCTTATTCGGAGAGCAGTCCACATATGGAATTAAGTAATGGAGCCGTCGCCTTGGACAATGGTGTGAGTATGGGGGCAGTGACATACCCTGACCACTGCGTTCAACAGTCGTCTACTTCATTGGAGAGACTTCCATATCCACAGTCGTCTACTTTCGTTCGGAATGAAAGAGTGCCTACGCAGCCCAACACTTTGGCCTTGCGTCGCCCCGAGGGTGAAAGCTGGGCTACCATTGCTGTTCCAAGAAGGAACACGCAGGGTCGTGGACCCACTGGTGAGCATACACATGACATGTCATCTTTTCAAGACCATGCAGAACAAGAACCAGGCGGGTCATCTACATCCGCGACCTCCTCGCGGGTGAATAGTGCCATATCTCGTCTACTTGGTATGGATAGTAATAAGAAATTGTCCCAAAGAGAAAAGGACGAGATACTGCTCCAGATCTTATCAAGCAGACGACATAGACAACCTGATGCTTCGGCTTCCAAGCCGAAGACAAAGAAACATCAGCAGGGACCGTCTCGTCAAGAGGTGGACATGCTAAATATACAGACCGGTATAGAAGCATCCTTGAAGCAAACAAGGAATACTACCGAAGATAATCTTGAGGATGAAGCCTTATCGTATGCTGTCAAGGCGAGTAGGGAAACGTTTGATGAAGAATGCAGACAAATAAAACTACGCAATGCGCTAGAGATGAAGGTGATCAAGACACTCTTAGTTGAGTCTTTGTCAGACCCTGTCAAGAAGTCCGAAGAAGAACTTGTCACCAAGGCAATGGCCGAGTCTTTGGCTGATGCTGTGAAGAGATCAGAAGAGGAGCTCATTGAAGAAGCGAGGGCTATTTCCCTACGAGATCCTATCAAGAGATCAGAGGAAGAGCTTGTGGAAGAAGCGATACAGCAGTCACTTCTTCAGAAACTGACTAAAGATGAGGAACTTATTGAAGCTATTCAGCGTCAGTCATTGTCATCTCTCTCTGAGACTCTTTCTGAGAGTGTTGGGGAGAATCTTGCTCAAGCGAGTATGCCAAACACGTCACGGCGGTCCTTCACCGAGGAGGACTTGTCAGAATGCAGCACAAGCATACATGGTTCTCCGCCTTCGGTAGTTGATTTTTCGTCAAAAGACTCGGCCTTTTTGGATTGCAAGATGCCTGCTCAAATCCTGCCAGAAAGGCAAGCTTTTGACAACGTTGTGACAGAAAGCCCCAGCATCGTTGACGTCACTTTAAAGGCGCCTGCCTCGCCAGACCACATCCAAGGTGAAGAAAATGCTAGAGCACATGTACCTCAAGGTGCGAATGATCCCGAGAGTTTGAGATCCCTATTAGTGGAGGGAGCGAGTTTCTCTCTTGTCAACGGAGTATACGAAGAGGTAAAGGAATCTGCCAAGACGTTTACCCGTCGTTTGGATTGGGATGGTGTCATAGCTACTGCTACTATATGTCAAACTTCGACGCAAGCCAGTAGGGAATGGGTCCTCTACATTACTAACTTTGACTGTTCTCCAGGCTCAGAAATGGGTGTGTTTTTATATACCGCATCAGTCGATAGTTTGAATGAGGAGTCGCCTTCTCCTTCTACCAAATGGGTTGGTGTGAGTCATATGGTCCAGGGTGGGCCTCCACCCAAAGTCACTGAGCTCTGAAACTAAAAAGAACTAGATGATTGTTATTCATGAAGAAGGTTAGTGTATCAACCTCTTCTGACTCGTGTGTGTGCATGTCTCCTCTCCAAGAC
>Ga0209652_1002687_pt1 | contig 13572 bp, 13 predicted proteins | sample SaaInl74LU_5_DNA_FD_184641 | JGI IMG/M metagenome (GOLD analysis project Ga0209652, IMG submission 184641) | Marine microbial communities from expanding oxygen minimum zones in the Saanich Inlet - ESP_74LU_5_DNA (SPAdes) (version 2) | ecosystem: Environmental > Aquatic > Marine > Intertidal zone...
CGATACGAGCAAACAATGCTTGAGCCGTGAAAAAAGATGCTTCTATACTATCATGGGCAACAATGATGGGTCACTAGAAGCGGTTGATTGCCATATTCAAAGCGTGAGATACGATATGGCTGTCAACAGAGATTCAGTCGGCCGTCTCAGGTACCTCATCAGGACGCCTACGACGTTGTAGCAACGCTGTTACGTAGAAAAAGAGCTTGAGTAGTGGAATATATCCCTCTATACTTTCGTAACCTATCATATAGGGACGCTCAAGTCAGTTGATTGCCATATTCACAGCGTTACGATATGGTGGTATAGTGGTGCTTCCCGCCATCCCAGATTGGGCCTCATCGATCACCTACGACGTTGTGACATGGTAGATACGAGTAAAAATGGCATGGTGGAATATCCTCTATGTTCTTATTATCTTAGCATCAGTCATTTAACCACTTTGTCCGGATGACTCCCTCGTGACGTCGCCGTATTTAGCAAAAGCACATCATAGAGCCGGTGTGTAGTAACACGCACTCAAGGATGATCTGATAGCTTAGTGACTTCGTCGTAGTTAACAGCGACAGTTCGAAGGGGCAAAAGCCAATATAAGAAGTGTTATCTTCGTTGAATGACATTGAGGTCTTTCGATTCTAATGCGTAACCTTTTATTTTATAGACAATTTGAAGGCTCAATACATTGTTTTGATACAACACATTTATTTCTTCTTCCTCTTTTGGTCCATGTCAGGATTCTTAGCCATCCTGAACTTAGATGGTGTGACCTCCAAGATTTCATCACTTGCAATGTACTCGACACAAGCATCCATACTCATTTCAATAGGCGCAGTAATACCGACGGTGATTCCCTTGGTAGCTGATCGCATGTTTGTCAACGCCTTTGTTTTACAGACATTGACTGCAAGATCTCCAGGACGTTGGTGGATTCCGACACTATCGATAGTAAGGCAGAAATAAAGTTTGTTGTTAGCAAAAAGGATGAATAATGTAGACAATCATTGGTCAAAATCAACAGCGTAACTCACATCATGCCCTTGTAGACATCTTCTTGAGGCCCCACAAACAACTTTCCTCTGTCTTGCGCATTCTCCATACCGAATGAAGTGGTTACTCCGTCCTCGAAGGCAAGGAGAGATCCCTTGTCCCTGGATTTGATGTCCACCTTGAGCTTAGGTCTGTATGAATCAAAAACAGCATCAATGATGGCAGTACCACGTGTTGCAGTCAACAACTCGGAACGAAGTCCGAGCATTCCTCGAGTAGGAATGAGGTATTGAATTACACTCATGGATTCTCCTCCGTCATCAAGTCCCATATCTTGAAGTTCTCCATTTCTTGTATTGAACAAGTCAATGACGGAACCAGAGTACTCTTCGGGGACTCGTACTTCAACCTTTTCAAAAGGCTCTTCAATTTCACCAGTCTCTTCGTTCTCCTTGTAAATGACGACAGGTGGCCCAACCTCCAATTCAAAGCCCTCACGACGCATGGTTTCAATCAATACAGTAAGGTGCAACTGACCACGGCCAGAAACGGCGTACTTGTCAGCAGAGTCAGTCTCTTCAACTTGCAACGCGACATTTCTATCTGTCTCTTTGAACAGACGATCACGGATCATACGACTAGTCAAAAATTTACCTTCACGTCCAGCAAGAGGCGACCTGTTCACTCCAAGCGTCATCCTCACAGTTGGTAATTCAACAGCGATAGGAGGAAGGGGCTCAGCAGCATTTGCTCCACCTCCCTCGTTTGTGATGAGCGTGTCTCCAATTTCAACATTGTCCAATCCTGAAAACATAATAATTTCACCTGCACTCGCAGCCTCCACCTCTCTCTTTCCCAAGTTATCAAAAATGAAAAGAGACGTCAGTCTACCAGTCTTTTTTGGCGTGTCAGGTCGTGCCAAGGCAACTGGTTGTCCAGTCTTGATAGTTCCTGCTGTGATAAGTGCGATTCCCATCTTTCCTTTGAAATTATCGTAATCAATGTTACTGACCAAGCACTGCAAAGCCTCAGGCTCTGTGCTCTTCACTGATGGTGCATCAACACAATCTCTGATAGCATCAAATAAAGGCTTCATATCTTCTTGCATATCATCGGGATCCATGCCTGAGATTCCATTCAATCCGGAAGCGAACACCGTTGTAAAATCAATCTGCTCATCAGAAGCACCCAACTCCATCATCAAATCAAAGACCTTGTCCACCACGTAGTCTGGACGAGCAGCAGGGCGATCAATTTTGTTAACAACAACAACAACCTTCAAATCCTGTCTGAGAGCCTTGTCAAGCACAAAACGAGTCTGTGGCTTGGGACCTTCAACACTGTCAACAACGAGCAACACACCGTCACACATGTTGAGCACACGTTCCACCTGTAGAATATCATTACGAAAGTATCAGAAGTCAGGCAACAGCTCGATATGTAGTAAAGCACAAGCGCAAGACATTTTAATTACCTCTCCTCCAAAGTCAGCGTGACCAGGCGTGTCCATGATATTAATCTTGACACCATCCCTCATAACAGCTAAATTCTTTGCCAAAATAGTAATACCACGTTCCCTTTCTTGGTCTTCACTGTCCATAACACGTTCTCCTGCCTCATTGGCTTGGGCTGTGTCACGGAATACATTGGTTTGACGGAGAAGAGCATCCACAAGGGTAGTCTTTCCGTGATCGACGTGAGCAATCACTGTAATTGTTGCAAGATGAAGGTATGTTAGGTAAATCATTAAGTTGTAGGAGTAATAATAAAACATAAACACAACACTTCCGCCAATTCAAATATATCTAGACAGCGAGGCAAGGTTGCGACTATCCACGGCCTATTAAGTCTAACGTCGTCCAGCAATTACGCACCTGCAATGTTTCTGATATTCTCAGTGGCAATAGTTCCAAGCTCAGATTCAGCCAAAGTGGCGGCCATACGAAGAGGCTGAGATACGCGGCTCACAGTAGGAGTAGTGAATCCTTCAACCGCGGCAAAGAGAGAGAGGGCCGCAAAAGCGGCTTTCCAGAGTGCCATGGTGATGGTGTACTTTGTCTTTGAATCAGGAAGCAAAATATGTGGCAACACCGTCGCTGCAAAAGAACAAAATTCGTGGCTCTGCGCTGATAAGTGCGTGTTTCTGCCAAAAAGGGTGACGCGGAGTGACTCAGTGTAATAAAATTAGAGACATGAGACATGACGGCACAAGGGCCTCCACCTGGACGACCTTGCTTTCTTTCTCATATGTATTTATTTGGTTTGTTCGCTGTTAGCTTTGCTGCTGCTGGTACGACTGGAAGTATTGATGTTTATTGTTTACTTGTATCATTTATCAGCGCATCAGGCTCTTGTTCATGCCAAAAGCTAAATGATCCACATAAGGGGATTGGCTCTTTGAACAAAACCTTCTGCGCAATATTGCTTTTCACCTGCTCTGGCAACTCATTTGACTCCTTAGCTTCTACGTCTTGACCACACCATACAGTGACATGCTGAAATTCATTGCGAGGTCTTGGTACTGAATGTCGTGCACTACCTGAAGTTACATCTGGTATCTCCACCTCGATAGCGGCAACGTTGTCACTGTAGAGTAATGCAGTTGCCTTTGCATCAACATTGCATCCCAGCAAGTGATTGAATAATGCCATCATTTCAGATTGTGTAACCTGCGAGTTGTGAGCAAACGTGCAATGCACCGACCGGATAAATCGATTTTGAGTGGTGTCATTCTCATCGTTGCTTTTGTGATCTTCTCGTTCGTCAAAATATTGTTTCACCTGTTCAAAGCTGTTCTTTACACTGTCCAAAACAGAGCAAAATTTATCGTAGTCGAAGTCGAGAGATGCAATTTTGATTGTTTGAGACAGCCCTACCGGTGAACGACTCTCAATAACATCAGGCAAGGAGGATATCATGTGCGAAAGCTTCGAGTTGAATACCTGTTTCGTGTGTTCCAAAGGTGCTGTCAGATCGTCGAAATATGTCTGATTGTTTTGTATCGCAAGTCGCATTGATGATTCTGCATCGTTCACATCAGTGCAGTTGATATCTTGCGCCAACATATTGATTGCTCTCTCGAGTGCAAGCTTCACTTCTTCGGGAAGGGCAGGCAACTCGTTTGTTAAGAAGAAAGGAATTTCGATTGGTTCGTTGGATGTACCAACATTCAATAGCCTTTCTCTCAGCACCGATACGGAGATGTTTCTATAGAAACAATAAAATTTCGCAACAATCATGCAGCAGTTTGGCGTAGCAGAGTCAAGCTTCCCAATGTGTGAGTTTTGCTTCCTCCTTAGCACACGATTCATGCATACTGCAAGAAACTCAAGCGAAAATGGATAAACATCGTTCCCAACGACAGTATCTTGCATACCCGATGGAAGCACAGCAGCAGAGATGCAGTTGCTGACTGAGCACAAACTATGTACAGAAGAAAATGATATCGGTGGGACATTCTTATCCAAAACTGCAATACGATTTGTCAGCATATCCTTCTCAATTTCATTGTAGAACTTCCCCTTGACTGCATCTCCTTCCCGTACGATAACAGATCTATCATCACAACTGGTGAATGTCACCTCATCAATATTACTGCACAAAGCCGATTTACCCGATCCTGGGATTGAAGGAAAGTAAACGATGAGACCAGGCCTATCATCTGTCTGGTTCAGCGTCGCAATCGTCTGCATAACTGCCTTCGCAGCGTCGTCGCTCCGTAAGTAACCAACAGTTGCATCTACATCCGGCTGCATGCTAGCTGCCTTTGGAAGTTGGAGCATGTTATTGCATTTTGCCTTTCTCCAAGCTGTCGCCATGCCCTTCAGTTTTTTCAAACGCTTGTTATCACTAATATCCATATGAGCTAACGATGCTTCCAACTCCTCGTCACAATTACCAACATGCACTACATTGATTGCATCACTGTATGATTTTGAAAGCTTCCGCATATTTCCAAGGTCATCCTCGATTGAAGCTAAACAGATAATGGAATTTCCTTTTTGATGGACAGATAGTAACACATCTCTCTCTGAAATCTCTGCCATATTCCGCACTATCCTTTGACAGTTCAACTCTCTCGAGACAGCAACAGCAAGAGACTCTAGAACATCTCTAGATAGTCCAACAATGACTACGAGGCCACGGCACAGACATTCCTCTGCCGACGGAATACTGAAGTGACCATTTGCATACATCTTTTCAAATTCTTTGTAGTGCTGTAAATACGTGTTTGACGTCAGCGGAGATAAATGTTCTGGCAACGGAGAAGTGCAATAAAGTGACCAACTTTTAAAGAATGATAACCACTTCGTGAGTGAAGCATCTGAGACTTCCCATCTTGTCAACTGCCCCATTGCATACTTCTCAAAGGCAACACCACCTGAACTTTGAAGAGTAGATAGCCCATTGCGGCATATGAATGTCCGCACCATGTAAGGTAAAAATTTCATTTTCAGCATCAGCTTTTCTTCTTGATTGGATTGTTCCATGCATGGAGATGAGTTACTTTCCGCATCATTTGGAGAGAAATTTTGATCGTCATCACCATCCGTAATGAGCTCGATGCAAAAACCTCTAAATAATTTCATTCCTTGAATCCCTTCTCGTGTCAAGTATTTATTGTACTTTTGAAAAGATGCATCGTGGTGGACATGGAGAATGCATAAATACCTCTCACTGTCGCTTGCAGCCAAAGAGCCCTCAGTGAGTAGTTTGAAAGTGGCATGTATGTTGAGAGAATCGAGTGCTTCTATCAATTGTGCCAAACGAATTGTGCCTTGATCGAACTTGGTACTGCCAGCTCGATATGAGCGCATGATTTCATTGGCAACATGAGTCATATTTATCTCGTCGTCTATTTTGTCACCATCAGTTGCACCGACGATGGGAGAAATTTGTCGCTGATTGGCCCCATGAAACTGTTGCAATACACTTCGCAGCTGTTGCTCAAAATCATCCATCGCTGCCAATGCTCTCAGCTCAGTTTGTACAACTGTATCTTTGCTGTTATCAGCAGACGATCCTAACAGCGGAACAACTATTTTGGTGCTCGGAGGAACGATTGCCAACAAGTCATCTGATGTAATACGAAGCTGCTCCATTTCTTTAATTGTACGTTCATCGTTGTTGCTTACATAGCGGATAACAATACCCTCAAGAATGTTGCCTTGGAAGATATCATGAGGATACAAACTAGCAACCTTGGAACTCTTCCCATCATTCTCTGCAACGATTTGATTTAGGCTATTAATCACAGTGGTTGTAGTTCCCGTTTCTCTTAAACAATCGTATGCTCTAAATACTTGTTCCGATGCTTGTTTTGAAGCAAATATCCAAACATCATTGTGAGGCAATCGGTATTGATGCGCAAATGCAACCAATTCATTCGTCGAGTAAAATCTTCCACTATCGCCCCTGTCTGCAACTGCAATCAAAATGAGATAGTCTCGTATAGGTACATCTCCATGCTGCCCTAACATGGAGGTGACCAGTTCAAACGAGCATGTTAATCTATTTTGATTCAAATATTCGCTGCATCGATCATATTCCGAGCGCCACTTGTCAATTCCATAACAACGCGCAAAGTGCTGCATCAGGATGATTTCCCCTACCATCGTGAATGCATTATTTGTGGAATTTTTACTGTAGAAGCGCTGTCCTCCACTCCACAAAACGAGAGAGCCAGAGTGCTTGAGCGAAACTTCAAGATAGCCCTGTTTTGCAGTAACATTGGCCAGCATTTGTTGACGGATCTGAGTGTCAGACTTCTCATTTTCGAACTTTGGATGAAACACAGCTTCGAGCTGAATTTTTGTGATGTTTGGTGTCCTCCTGCTTCTCTTGCGACTACCCATTGCGGCGTCAGTAGCAGTGAGGGAATCATCGCATTTGGAATTGTGATACATCTCTCTGTTGCGGCTGTTATTAGGCAACTACAATACATACCCACCGTACACCACAATGTTGACTTGTGTGTAGCAAAGATTTGAGATTTGATTTTGCCATCACACCGAAGAGGATGGAGCGGAGGGAGACCTAATATTGACACGAGAAATGGAAAATGAGAGACGTGGGTTTATTTACGTGCTTGGAAGCTTTCTCCAAATCTCTGGGTAAAGATTCGAGCATTGACTGTCGATCTCATGACTCGTCTTGAACTTTCCAAACACTACCATCTAGTCCAAAGTCTTTTCTTTGAATTGTTTATTGTACTTTGTATGCAAATCTCTTAAAGAGTAAAGAGGAACGGCAAGCAACATCATAGTTATCATCCATCTTTCAGAGTGATGGTGACGGTAGTGAAGAAGACGAGGCTTACGAACTCGGCCTCTACCTCTAAAGCGTTGAGCTCTACTTTTGGCACTAAAGTTGCTGCAGGCGTTCTTTCGATGTTATTATTTATTGCCATTTTCGAGCTCAGCCACAAAGAAGACGAGGTATCACCCAGCTTAAAAGGCTCAAATACCATTAACAAAATGAAGTGTCCCTTGGATGGTTCCTTCGACCCTCCGAGTAGTGAACTCATAATTGACTATGCGAAGATCCGCAGCATGGACAAAAGTCCCTTGAAGCTCGTACAGGACTTCACCACCTACCGAGGAATATGTCAAATACATGTTGGCAGACGCTGGCACAGAGCATTATTCCTTTCTGAATTATCTATCTGCCACATATGGCGACTGTCGTCATTTCTCTGATATTGGCACTCGCGTTGTTGCGTCAGCTGCGGCTCTAGGGTCGAATCTCAACTCACCTGTATGGACATTTGACATCCCCACAAGTAATGAACGACAAGCGGCCTATCGTGGGGATACAGAAGCAAACTATCAAGCAAAGGCAAAGTCTATTGGGCTCAATATCAAATTCCATAACGTGGATTTGTTGAAAGTTTCTGATGAGGAGCTCAAGAAATATTTTGGAACCTGGTTTGTCATGTTGGATACTTTTCATAAACCTGATACAGTTCCATTTGAACGTGAATTCTTTCAGAGACTCCTTGATATTGGTTTCAAGGGCATCCTCGGTCTTGATGATATCCATCTCAATGATGAAATGAAAAAGTGGTGGAAAGAATTGCAAGATGGCGCAGTAGTGGGCGGATACACTACTTATGATATCAGTGAGGTAGGTCATCTTTCAGGAACGGGGTTGGTGGACTTCAGCGGAAAGATAGTGATCAAAAGTTAGGGTTTGTTGAGTAATGTAGGCCAATGAAATAAGTAGCATCATATATCATTATTCTTTTGTTGTTGTTATTTTACAATTCTTCACTCCTTCTTCTTTTCAGCAATGCCATCATCCCGAGCCTTGTGAATGTTGTCAGACATATCATACTTGATATATTTCCTGTTACACTTACCGCCAGTCTCAAAGTCGTGAGATAGGCAGAGGTAACGCACCGTCACTCTTCATAAGCCTCCCTCACCCGAACACCCATATTGTACATATGTAGAAAGGTTATTCCACGTTTCCCTTTCTCCCTACATACACTCAGATTTTCCTTGGCAACAACTTCGTCAACAACTCTCTTCTGATTACGTTATGCTCAACCTTTAATGACTGCAACTGGCCTCAGTTTTACCACCTTTCGACTAATACCAGCATCTTCACAAGTATCAATCACATCAGTTACGTTTTTGTACGACTCAGGGGCCTCCTCCGCCACCAACATCGGACTGGCCACTCGAATCGAAATTCCATCATTCTTTAATCGTTCAAGTACCTGCACGTGATCAAGTTTCTTCCGGCTTTGGTTACGACTTAGTGCTCGTCCTGCACCATGGCAGGTTGACCCGAAGGTTTCAGTCATTCCCTTGACAGTGCCAACCAGCACATAGCTACACGTACCCATGGTTCCACCAATGAGAACAGGCTGACCAATTGATTGATAATCCTTCGGTATATTTGGATGATAGGGAGGAAACGCACGAGTACTACCCTTCCGATGAACAAGTAATTTCTTCATCACTCCACCAATAGAGTGCTCTTCTACCTTGGCAATGTTATGACAAACATCGTACACTAAATGCATTTCCATTTCCTCAGGCGTACGTTTGAACATGTCAGCGAATACCTTCCGTGTTAGGGCAGTAATGCACGATCGATTCACCCACGCAAAGTTGGCAGCACTGGCCATGCCAGCTAAGTATTCTTTCCCCTCACGGCTTCCAATACGAGCACAACTGAGTTGCCGGTCATTCAACTCAATTTTGTCTTTTGACATTGCCCTTTCCATTGTCGTTAAAGCATCCGTAGCAACTTGGTGTCCTAGCCCCCTCGAGCCAGTGTGTATCATGATACACACTTGACCTACTTTGCCAATACCCATTGTATCTGCCGCATTTTGATCGTAGACTTCGTCAACAATTTGAATCTCTGCGTAATGATTACCGGCCCCCAGAGTCCCTAACTGCTTGAGCCCACGTTTCTTCGCTCGTTTCGATACAAAGCTTGGGTCTGCCATGTCCATCCTACCATTCTCTTCACAATGATCTCGATCTTCTGGCCAAGCAAGACCCTTCTCCACTGCCCAATCTACTCCTTCAGCTAACAGTCTATCTAAATCATCCTCGGTACACTTTATCTCTCCTTTCCTCCCGACACCGACAGGGATTTTCTGGAACATTTCTTCGGCCAACTTTTCTTTCACATCGCCACTTAAATCAGCTTCAGTCAAATTTGTTCGTATCAATCTCACACCACAATTGATGTCAAAACCAACACCACCAGGACTGACAACAGAGAGGGGATCCTCCATATCGAAAGCGGCCACGTTCCCAATACAGAATCCATAACCTGAATGAACATCTGGCATGGCGAGACTAGCCTTGACTATACCAGGAAGAGCAGCAACATTGGCTGCCTGCCTAAGAGCTGGAATGAATGATTGCTCTGCCTCAGCGTATGGGCCAATGCAACAAGTATCGCGAAGCTCCTGGACAAGCAACGTTTGAAGGTCACTATTGACAATAATTTCGGCGGGAACTTTCATATTTGGAACAAAGCCTACTTGCACTTGATATCGGGTGTCTGAGATACGTTCCAGGAAGGTTAATTCTTCTTCTATTGTGCGCTTTGGCTTCTTTGGGGTGTCTTCTTCTACCTGCTCTTCTTCTTCTTTCTGTATTCGCATCTCTGCGGGATAATCGTCATCATCTTCATCAATGTAAATACTATCGTCATACTGTTGTTGTTGTTGTGGTGGTGGTTGATCAGTGCAAACTTGACAGCTTACATAAAGAGGGTTTGTTGATTGTTCTTCTTCCTGTACCACACCTTTCTGCTGCGACTGCCCGTCTAAGGTCTTAGTTGCATCATTTTCATCATCATCTTGCGTCACAATGGAATCTGGTAGATGATCCTCGGGCACTGGTTGTGGTCCTTTCTTCCCTTTACCACGTTTTCGTGGAGCTCGCTTTCTTCTAGGTTTCGACGTAGTTGCTGTAGAAGGCTGTGGTGGCGACAAGGGAGGGGAACGGGTTGGACTAGCACAAGTCGTCAGAGTTATATCTTCTTTGCAAGTTATATTGTCGGCATCGTTTCCATTCTCTGCTCCTTCTATGGACAGTTTTGCAGTTGCAACGTTGATTGTTTCCATCACGCTATCGTTGTTAATTTCATCTTCAGCATCGCCGTCGTCATCATCATCTTTGTCATCTTCCGTGACGAAGTAATCAGATTTATCATCTTCCGTAAACAAAAAGTCGGATGTTTCATGTCCACTATTTTCATATCCATCCGCCCCCTGATTCTTCTTCTTTCTTCGATGATTTCGGGATCGCGGGGGTAAGACCTGTTGAGCTAGCGATGCTGCCGCTTCCATTTCAGCATCTAATGGTTCTAATCCTCTTTTATCCGAATCTGATATTGACGTGTCTATTGATTGATTTGCCTGTACCATGTTGTATTTTGCACGGTGTCTGCTGGGTCGCCTTTGTTTGTCTTTTGAATTGTTATTATTATGTGCACTGCTTTTCTCTCCGCCGATGATAGTAGTGGGAGCAGCAGCGGCTGTAGCGGCAGCAGCAGTAGCCCCACAATCGGACTTGGCCTTGTTCCTTTTGCGCGGAGGTCGACTACGACTTTTCTTTCTACCAAATAATAGTCTGCCCACTCCTAGCTTCTTGGATATTTTGCCTGTTTGAGCTGATGATTCATCAGCATCGTCAGCAGCGTCATCGTCGCTGTATCCAATGTCACCGTGGTGATCATCGATATCGGCCGCATCGCTAGAGGTGATATCTTTTTCATTTTCATCATCTGCTTCTGATGGAGCTGATTGATGTTGAGTTGGCGAATCCATGTCTGACACAAAAAGAAATGAGCTGGTTCTTGAGGTTAATCAGAGGCAGCAACGGCTGTGGCAAACAACGATGATAGTAAAAACGCTGTGCTCCCCATCAGTTTAAGTAAGTACTTCAAAGCTTCCTCGGCCGGCAGATAAGCTGTGAACGTCGGAGATACAATAGTAGATAGTGTTAGTGTTTTGTGTGAGCTAAGCGGCGAGCGGCACCAGAAAATCCAGGACTTGGGAAAAGGGGGTGAGGGAAGCCCAACAAAATCGAGAGCAGGTCCTTCTTGGCTTGCAAGCGTGTAGGAACGAAGATATAAGTAGGAAGAAAAAGCTGACTGCGCCATAACAATGACGAGCGAGGTGATTATTTTATGTGGTGCGTGCTCGCTATTCATTGTACTCGGTGATTGTCAACGAGCACACTTTATCTTAATCTCATCACCGTCACTCATCATTCTTGCTTTGGCCATACTTTTCCTCGTCTCTTCTGACAATGTCTTGCCACAGATTATGCCTTGCTTGCCGAGCTTCTTTGTTTAAGTAGTAGATTGGTCTCGAGGTACCTGCAATACTGTCAAAGCTGCTTTCCGTTTTCTCGGTATGGTTACCAAGAGCGCACATGACTGCTAACATAAGGTCACCATCTGCATGGATATGACGTAGGGATTTCACTAATGCCTTCGAATTAGCATGCCCATACGTAGAATATTTGAATCTTATCTCCTCACCTGACATGAAAAAGTTGTGGAAATGATAAGCAGTGGGCGAATTCCATTCATCACTCTTTGATGCAGACACTCCTCCTGACTCTACCCGGAACTCGTGAGGAAGCCACAGTGGACCCTGTCCCTTCATATTCTTATTCAAGCCAGCTAACACTTCAACCTCGTACTGAGAATAATCTTCATTATAACCATAGCCATCCAACCTCCAACCGTGGGATTCCCACCTGTCTCGTTTGGTTGGCGGGTGTAGATTGGTATCACCGATTTGATCAACACATTCACCTAATATCGCATCTGATACAATAACAAAAGACAGATGAGATACAAAAGAATTGTCTACCATACAGAAATCTCAAGACACAAAACATACCTGGATGAAACCATCTCCTACCCTTCCAAGCGCACTCTGGGCTAGACTCAAAAACCAACGTTGATGCATACACCTTTGCTGACCTACAACTCTGTCCAGGGCGAAATTGTGGCACATCACAAACTTGTAACGCGCGGAGATAGTCACGAGAGTAAGTCTCATCAAGATCCCCAATTATGGCTATGTCGTCAGGTCTCATGCCATTCAATTTCCATCGATATGAATGTGCCTCCCTTTGATAGAAGTCAAGATACAAAGCATCTGATTCTTGCCCCTTTTCAAGTGATGGTATATAATAATCCATGGAAACTTTTGTTTTTTGACCAAACAATTGATACAGCCAATTCAACTCTTTCGACGCATCCTCTGAACCAAAGAATCTCCACTTTTTCGGACTGAGGTTGTGAGTTGAATTACTCTCAATGAGAGATACTGTATGGAAAATGTTGTATTGTTCCATACTTGTGGCCTTGATTACTTCAGCGGAATCACCTGAAATCAAGGCTCCATAAAATAGACGTCTGCGCCTCAGTGGCATCGCATCATTAGTAGGTAATCCGAAGCCATAAGAGGCACATCTTTTCCTCTCCTCTTCTACATTGATAATGTCTAAATCATCATCCAGCAATTCACGCTGGAGGGATGACCAGGAGGCCGAAGGATCAAACGCATCACTCACGGGGATATCTACTTGATGACTATCTGGACCAAAGAAAAAGCTCCCATGAGGGAAAGAAATGCTCTTGAGTTTGTTCATTTCTATTCATTAATATACCAGGAAGTCGATATAGACATATTTCGCACATTGTTTTCAGGATAATGACATGTTTAAAAGAAGTAGACAGAGTTAGATGATACAATACATGAAAATCACGGAGAGGGAGAGCAGCACAAGAACACATAAGAATCCCTCTCTCTCTTACCTGAATTGGAAGCATCCCAATCATCGAAAAATCCTTGCTCTATTTCGATTTGGCCATTGTGTGTAGGAGGGAGATGTGTACGGGCAATATCTTTCAGGTCGCCATCCAAGTTGTAAATGATGTGAAAAAAATGTATGGTGTAAATAGTGATGGCGATGGATAAGACTAGTCCAAGAGGCATGGGCATGGGCCTAGAACGGGCAGTTAAGTCGCCGAGATTGAGATGTGGAGGATTTTGGTAGAGGTCGAGACATTTTCATTGTCATACACTGA
>Ga0209652_1002690_pt1 | contig 13556 bp, 11 predicted proteins | sample SaaInl74LU_5_DNA_FD_184641 | JGI IMG/M metagenome (GOLD analysis project Ga0209652, IMG submission 184641) | Marine microbial communities from expanding oxygen minimum zones in the Saanich Inlet - ESP_74LU_5_DNA (SPAdes) (version 2) | ecosystem: Environmental > Aquatic > Marine > Intertidal zone...
GTCCTGCGTCTGTTGAACAAGAAAGAATGCACGGACAACGACTTGTTCCTGCCCGTGGCCACGTCGGTGTACAACGTGGAGCCATCCGCCCCTGCGGCGTACGCCATCGGCATTGGTTTCGCGAAGTCGAGCGAGTTGGACTCGAGCTTCAAGTACATGGAAGACGCGGTGAACCGCTGTGAAGACTGCAGCGAGAAACTGACGTATCTCCTGAAGACAGGCCAAATCGCCAGCGCCATGGGTCGCACAAGCACTGCCCGCAATTACGCCCGTCAGGTGCTCGAAATCGATGCTGAAAACGCGGACGCGTACATGCTGATTGGTGATGCCATCGCAGGCAGCTCTTCCGCATGCGACGACGGCGCATTGGGCGGCCGTTCGGTGTTTTGGGTCGCCTCAGACTACTACGCTCGTGCCAAGCGCATGAACGCGGAACTCGCCGAATTGGCGGACAAGAAGATCGCCAACATGGCGAAGCAATTCCCCACGGTGGACGACATCTTCACCTACGGAAAGCAAGCAGGCGGCTCGTTCACGGTCCCCAACAAAGGTGGCTGTCCCTGCGCGGGCGAAACCACCACGATCCGCGTGCGCTGATGCCGCAATTGCGGTCGGCAACGCGCTGCGAAAGCCGCTCACCCTTTCGGGGATGGGCGGTTTTTGCGTTTGCACTGGTCTCGGCACTTGCTTTCGAAGGATGTGGAACCACCGTGGAAACCGGGGCTCAGGACGACCGTCACGAGGACCAGCGCCTGCCCGCCCAAGTCGTCGAAGGGGGATACTTTGAATACACCGAAAAGGGCAAAGTCGTGCAATCCTTGGAGGCGGCACGGCTGGAACGCTGGGAGCAGAAGACCTCGGGCAGCGAACCCGAATTGGACCCCCTTTGGCAAGTGGACGAAGGATTCACTTTGTACATCGGTGGAACGAAGAGTCAACACACCGCTCGACTCTCGGCAGTCCGGGGAACCTACGACGACCAAAAAGGCCGTTTGGAGGCGTGGGAAGAAGTGGTTCTAGTCAATGAAGCTGGCGACATGCTTCTTACGGAACACCTCATTTGGTCCCACGATTCGGACCTGGTCAGAACCCAACGCCCGGTGGAAATCCGGACCGCACAGGGGGTGCTTCGCGGGCGCGGTTTGAACGCGGACAGCCACTTCGAGCGCTACGAAATCTTGGCCCCGACGGGTTCCTTCGAACTCGGAATGACCAACAACGGGTCCGCCACCGAGGACCTTGAATGATCTTTGCCCCATGATCCAACCCTCCGACCCTTCGTCCTCGGTGACGTACAAGACGGCCAAAGCGGCTGAGAAATTTTGGCTCGTCGCCGCCGCCGCCACCACGATTTACGTCGGGTACCTTTGGGTGACGGAAGACATGACCCGATGGACGCTGGGGCTCTTTCCCTGCATCGCATGGTTGTGGTTTGTCGTGCGTCGGGCGTTTCGGAAGCGCATGGAGAGTGAGCTTTAAAAGGATGTGCTATCTTTCGGTTTGACCTACCCCTACTTGCATGGATCCTGACCCCTCGAGTTCGCTTTTGATTCTCGCATTGTCCTTGTTGGCCTCGGCCTTTTTTTCAGGTATGGAGATGGCCTTTGTCGCCTCCAGCCGCCTGCAAACGGAATTGCAAGCCCAGCAGTCCTTCCGCGGCAAAATTGTCGCCTACTTGTCCAACCATCCGCAACTCTTCATTGCTTCCATGCTGGTGGGCAACAACTTGGCCTTGGTCATTTGCGGCATGGAATCTGGGGCGTTGATCAGCCAGTGGCTCTTTGAGGTAGAAGGGTGGCAAACCGCTTCGCAACCTTTGGTCGTTTTGGCCACCCAAACGCTTGTCACCACGGCCGTGGTCCTCGTGCTGGCCGAATTCATGCCCAAATCGCTCTTTCACGCCTCCCCCAACTTTTGGCTCAATCTCTTTGCAGTGCCATTGCTGTTGGTGTTTGGGGTGCTTGCGTTGCCAGCATGGGTGGTGATGATGATCAGCAAATCACTCTTGCGGCCCTTCGTAGGAGGGCAAGTCAAGGTCACTGTAGAAAGCCTTGGCGTCAGCGACTTGGACCATTTTGTAAAAGGGTTAAGTGGCCGCATGGAACCTGAGCAAGAATTGGAGCACGAGCTTCAAATTCTCCAGAATGCCTTGGACCTTCCGAGCATCCAAGCCCGCGAAAGCATGATTCCCCGCAACGAGGTCTGTGGCGTGGAATTGGAGACCTCCATTGCAGAGCTTCAGCAAGCGTTTGCCGATTCCGGCTTCTCCAAACTCGTGGTCTACCAAGGCGACATGGACGACATCGTCGGCTACGTCCACGCCAAGGACCTGTTTGATCGTCCCGAATCGTTGAAGGACATCTTGCTTCCGACCTTTTTGGTGCCGGAACCCATGCCTGGAGACGAATTGCTGCGGCAATTTTTGAAACGTCGGCGGCACTTGGCCGTGGTGGTCGATGAATTCGGAGGAACTGCAGGCATCCTGACCATGGAAGACATCGTGGAGGAATTGCTGGGCGAAATCGACGACGAGCACGACGACGAAACGGAGGACGTCGAACACGTGCAGGACGACGGCACATGGCGCATTCCAGCGCGACGTGAAGTGCGGGTTCTCAACGACTTGCACGGGTGGAACCTTCCTGAATCGGACCATTACGACACCCTTGGCGGCCTCATCTTGCACACCGTTGGTGACATCCCCGAAGAAGGGACTGTGGTGGACGTGGAGGACGTCGAATTGGTAGTGCGAGAAGTGGAAGAAAACCGCATCATGTGGGTCGAATTTGATCCTGAACGGAGCGCGTAACGCGAAGAGCGTGTGCAGTTGCGCCGGAAATGTTATCTTCGCAACCCTGTAAAAACGTTAAGCCAGAGGACTATGGCAATGATTGAAAAAATCCGCAACCGGCAAGGCCTGTTGCTCGGAATGATCGGAATCGGAATGTTGGGCTTCTTGGTGCCCTACGACGCAGTGTTGGCCTTGATGGGCCAAGGCAATGCCCGCGACGTGGGCAGTGTTGGAGGCGAAAGCATCTCAGCGTTGGATTACCGAATGGAACTGGACGAACGCCGCCGACTCGGATTCTCCGGCGACCAGCTTCAAGATGAGGTTTGGGGTGACCTGACCGCCAACATCGTGTTGGACGACACCTACGATGCCCTCGGATTGGAAGTCACGGACGCGGAGTTCCAGGAAATGCTCTTCGGCAGCTTGGACAGCCCTTACATGGGTCGTGCCTTCTTCAGCAACGGCGAGAACAAGGCTTTTTGGCAACAAAACTTCGGTGCCATGCTCACCACGGATCAGGGCAAACTGAACCTGTTGAGCTACAAGAAGCTCATCATTTCCAAGCGCAAAAAGGAGAAGATGGATGCTTTGCTGACCGACGCCTTGTACACCAACAGCCTCGAAGGCAAGTACGAGTACATCAACACGGAAAAGAAGGCTGAAGTCCAGTACGTGGCTAAGCTGTACAAGAACATCCCCGACTCGGAGGTGAACGTGTCCGACAGCGATGTCAAGCGCTACTACAACGCGCACAAGGACGACCCCAAGTACCAGCAAACCGAAGGCCGCGACATCAGCTACGTGAAAATTCCTTTGGGAGCCAGCGAGTCAGACATCAAAGCCATGGAGGTGAAACTCGAGGCAACTTCCGAAGAGTGGCGCGGTGCCGAAGACGCAGAAGCGTTCGCCAAGGCAGCCAACGAAGGCCGGGAGGACATCCGCAACTTGCGGTTGGCTCAGGTGGAGTTGGATGTGAACGAATCCAAGTTCTTCTCAGAACCTGTTGGCACCGTTGTGGGTCCGTACACCAAGAACGGCCAGATGATGATTGCCCAAGTTCTCGAGCGTGGGATGGCCCCTGACGAAGCCGCCAAGTGCCGCCACATCTTGCTCACGGCCAAGGACGCCAAGGATGAGGCCGAGATGGCTGAGCTCGGTGCTCGTGCCGACAGCTTGAAGCGCGTGTTGCGGAATGGTGGAGATTTTGACGACTTGGTGCAGCGCTTCAGCGGCGACCCTGGATCCAAGAGCACCGGCGGTGTGTACGATTTCTTCCCCAAAGGACGTATGGTGAAGCCTTTTGAAGACTTCTGCTTCAATCAGCCGATTGGGTCGTTGGGGTGGGTTGAGACCACCTACGGCGTGCACTTGATTGAAGTTCTTGACCGTCGCGCGGAAATTGAAGAAGCGCGCGTGGCTTTCATCTCCAACACGGTGGGAGCTTCTGCGAACACGGCTCGTGAAGCCTACGCCATGGCCAGCGAGTTTGCCATCAACGCCACCGACAAAGAGAGCCTCCTCTCGGCCGCAGAAGAGGCAGGTTACGCCACGGGAGAAGCCAACAGCATTGCCCCGGCAGCGCGCACCATCGCGGGCATCCGTGACGCCGCGGAAATCGTGTCTTGGGCGTACCGCAGTGAAGAAGGCGAAGTGTCGAACCCCATCTTGACGCCTGACTTCTACATCGTGGCTCACCTTGATGCCGCGACGAAAGCGGGAACCCCCGACTTGAAGGACGTCGAAGACGAGATGCGCGAAGGGGCCACCAACGAAGCGAAAGGTGAGCTCTACGCAGAAAAAATGAACGGTGCGAACCTCGAAGACATCGCGGCAGCCATTGGCGAGACCGTGAAAACGGGGCGCGACCTCAGCATCAAGTTCCCCACCGTTCGCGGTAGCGGTGCCTCTGCAGAACCTCAAGTGGCCGGTGCGGCCTTCGCCATTCCAGAAGGTAGCATGTCGAGCCCGATTGTGGGGACGTACGGCGTTTGGGTGATTGCTCCAACGAGCGTCACACCTGCCGGAAGCAAGGACAGCTACCTCGACGAGCAAAGCACGCTCGCAACGCGTGCTCGCACGAACTTCCCGTTCACGGTGCTCAGCGTCATGCAAAAAGCAGCCGGTGTGGAAGACAACCGTCGTCAACTCAACTGATCTGAGCGACAACCGAAACGCATTGCAAACCCTGCCCATCCGGCGGGGTTTGTGCTTTTAAACGCTTCTCATTCCTTCGGCAACCAAAGCAAGCTGCCGTCCCCGTAACTCAAAAAGCGGTAGTCCTGCTCGAGGCACTGTGTGTACATGGACTTCCACGCATCCATCCCTACAAAAGCACCAACCAAGCACAGCAGGGTGCTTCCGGGCTGGTGGAAATTGGTCACCAACCCCTGCACCATTCGAATGCGGTAGCCTGGCACGATCATGAGTTGAGTTTCGAAGGTGACTTCACCCCGCTCATCCCAAGTCGCCCATTCAAGAATGTGATTCAACGCGTCGAGGTCGGTCCATCCCATCGATTCTGACTGAACGGCCCAAGTGCTGTAAGGGCTCCGCTGAGGAAGCACGTCAGGCCACGTTCCAAGGACGCGGTGATGCAGAGACCACCAATACAAGCTCTCCATGGTCCGAAGCGTGGTGGTGCCTGTGGCCACCCGAACGCGCTGGTTCGCCATCGTGGTGAGGGCATCGCGCGACAAGACGCAACGTTCCGCGTGCATCTCGTGCTCCAACACCTTACCCTCCGCGAGGGGCTTGAAGGTGCCTGCCCCCACGTGCAACGTGAGCCGATGCAAGGGGCACCCTGACGCTTTCAAGGCTCCGAGCAATGGGTCGTCGTAATGCAGCCCGGCGGTCGGGGCAGCCACGCTTCCCGGTGCCATGGCGAAGACGGTTTGGTAATCCGTGCGATCTTGATCTTGGGCGGCACGACGCATGTACGGCGGGAGCGGGGTCTTCCCTAAATCTTCAAGCACTTCCCCAAACGTCGAATCTCCATCGTTCCCATTCTTGACGTCCCACGACAAGCGCACCACACGCGTGCCATCGGCGGCATCGGACAAGCGCTCCACGGCGAGAACATGGCGGAGACCCTCGGCGGTGGCTCGGCCGTCGGACCATCGTTTGGCGTTGCGAACCATGGCCGTCCATACGACCTCCTTGCGGGCCACCAAGGACTCCTCCACCGGCGCTTTGAAGGGCGCCAACAGGAAAATCTCCAACTGGCCACCCGTCGCTTTGCTGGCCAAAATGCGCGCATGAAGGACTTTGGTGTCGTTGGCCCACAAGCCGTCGACGCCTTCTCGCTCAAGAGCCTCGGGCAAGTCCTCAAACGTCCGGTGGCTCAAGGTGCCGTCCCGACCGAGAATGGCCATTTTCGCCGCGCGACGGGGCTCCACCGGATGTTTGGCAATGGCCGCTTCAGGAAGGTCGTAATGAAAGTCGTTTGAGTTCACCACCCAAAGGTACCCTGACCCTACCTTCGTCCCCCATGGGCAAGCATTTGATTGTCGGCGCAGCAGGTCAACTTGGCATCGAATTGATGCTCGCGTTGCACTCACGCTTTGGTGCAGACCAAGTGGTGTTGACGGACATCCGACCCACGCCGCATCCGGACGGCGCGAAGAGCATGTACGTCGAAGCCGATGCCTGTGACGCGGTGGCCCTCAGGGCCATGGTGGAAGCCCACGACATCGACGTCGTGTACAACCTTGTGGCCATGCTTTCCGCCCGAGGCGAAGCCAATCCGATGGCCGCTTGGAAACTGAACATGGACCCGTTGCTGCACGTGCTCGAATTGGCGCGTGAGGGGTTGGTCAAAAAGATATTTTGGCCCAGTTCAATCGCCGTGTTTGGCCCAGATGCTCCCAAAGACCATACACCGCAAGACGCCCCATTGCATCCAACGACCGTGTATGGCGTGTCCAAAATTGCCGGGGAGTTGTGGTGCGATTACTACCACACCAAATATGGGGTCGACGTGCGAAGCTTGCGCTACCCCGGGTTGATTGGGTACCGCTCTCAGCCTGGAGGTGGCACGACCGATTACGCTGTGGATGCATTGATTCAGGCAGCCCAAGGGCGAGGTTTGGAATGCTACCTGGACGCCAACGAGCGACTGCCCATGATGTCCATGGAGGACGCCATCCGAGGAACCCTTCAACTGATGGACGCGCCGTCCGAAGCCCTCACCGTGCGTACGTCCTACAACTTGCACGGTTGCGACTTCAGCCCCATTGAGCTCGAAGCCGCAATCCGGGCTCACGTGCCTGATTTTGCCATGACGTTTGCGCCAGACCACCGTCAAGGGATTGCCGCCTCTTGGCCCAACAGCATCGACGACTCCGCCGCTCAACAGGACTGGGGATGGAAGGCGGAACACGACGTGGCAAGCCTTGTGGAGCACATCTTCCAAGGCCTCGAGCAACCAGCCTGACGTTGACAACCTCTGCGACGGGGTGACGGGGTGCGGCGTAAAAGCTTTTCTTTGCAGTCTGAACTTGAACCGAGAGCCATGGACGCCTTGCACATCAGCAACAGCCTGACCCGCCAAAAGGAAAAATTCGAACCGATCAACCCCCCGTTCGTCGGGATGTACGTGTGCGGACCTACCGTGTACAGCAACGTGCACTTGGGAAACGTGAGGACGTTTTTGACCTTCGACATCGTCTACCGCTACTTGCAGCACCTCGGGTTCAAGGTGCGCTACGTGCGCAACATCACCGACGTCGGCCACTTGACCGGCGACACGGACGACGGCGAGGACAAGATTGGCAAGAAGGCGCGTCTCGAAAACCTCGAGCCGATGGAAGTGGTGCAGCGTTACACCAACGACTTCCACGACGTGATGAACGTGTTCAACATCCTTCGTCCGTCCATCGAGCCCACCGCAACGGGGCACATCGTCGAGCAAATCGAATCGATTTTGCGGATCATGACCAACGGGTACGCCTACGAAGTCAACGGCAGCGTGTACTTCAGCGTTCGGAAATTCAGCGAGGATCATCCCTACGGCGAGTTGTCCGGCCGCAAGATTGACGAGCTCATGAACAACACGCGCGACCTCGACGGCCAAAGCGAAAAGCGCGACCCACTCGACTTCGCCCTTTGGAAGGCCGCGGATTCAAGCCACCTCATGCAATGGCCTTCCCCTTGGGGCATGGGCTTCCCAGGGTGGCACCTCGAGTGCTCGGTGATGAGCACCAAGTACCTCGGCGAGACGTTCGACATCCACGGTGGCGGCATGGACCTCAAGTTCCCCCACCACGAGTGTGAAATTGCCCAAAACGTCGGTGCCAACGGCAGCGAACGCCCCGTTCGCTATTGGATGCACGGAAACATGCTCACCGTCAACGGCCGTAAAATGGCCAAGTCGGAAGGCAACGGGTTCACGCCAGAAGAACTCATCACGGGCAACCACAAGCTCCTCGACAAGGGCTACACCCCCATGACGGTGCGCTTCTTCATGCTCATGGGCCATTACGCCAGCACGCTGGACTTCAGCAACGAAGCATTGCAAGCGGCTGAAAAGGGCCTGTCGAAATTGGAAAAAGCGATGGAGACTTTGGCGGGCCTTGAACCTACTTCGGGAGAGGCTGGGTACGACGTTCAGGCTTTTGCCGACAAATGCCACGCCGCGATGAACGACGACTTCAACACGCCGATTCTGATTGCCACCCTTTTCGACGGCGTGAAGGCCGTGAACGGTGCTGCAGCTGGTCGGGTCACGTTGAGCGCTGAAGATATCGCCTCGCTGAAAGGCACCTTCGCCGCCTTCCTGCGGGACGTTTTGGGACTGCAAGCCGAAAGTGCTTCCGTAGGTTCCGAAGAAGTTGTCGGCGAAACCGAAGCCTTGCTCGACTTGATTGTCGACATGCGCACCACGGCGAAGGCAAACAAGGACTGGGGCACCGCCGACAAAATCCGAGACGTTCTCGCGGCACATGGCATCACCATTCAAGATGGCAAGGACGGAAGCTCCTGGACGCGTGGGTAAGGGACACCTCGGGTGGACGGTGGCGGTAATGGCCCTGGCTGTTTCCTGCGGCTCCGGTCCCTCCTCGCCACCCTCCCCGAACTCCACGTCACCCGCGGCGCAACTGACAGTGCCCGAATTCAATGCGGACTCGGCGTACGCTTACGTGGCGAAGCAGGTGGCGTTTGGGCCAAGGGTCCCCAACACCCAGGAACACGCAGCTTGTGCCGAATGGCTTGCCAGCGAATTGGCCCGCCACGGAGCGGAAGTGACGGTGCAAGAAGGACGAGCCCGTGCGTTTGACGGCACGGTCCTCGAAATGAAGAACATCATCGGGACGTTTCATCCCGAATCCCGCGACCGGATTTTGCTGTTCGCGCATTGGGACACGCGACCGTTCGCCGACAAAGACTCGGTCCGAACCCGCGAACCCATCGACGGCGCAAACGACGGCGGTTCCGGGGTGGGCGTGTTGCTGGAAATCGCGCGCCAACTCGGGCGTGCATCGGCGGACGTGGGCGTAGACATCGCGTTTTTTGACGCCGAAGACTACGGCAAGCCCGAATGGCTTCCTGCCACAGAAAACGGGTACAAGGATTGGTGCCTTGGAAGCCAATACTGGGCGACCAACCCACACCGCCTCGGATACCGGGCGCGGTTTGGGATTTTGCTCGACATGGTAGGCGCTCAAGACGCGGTATTTCACCAAGAAGGGACCAGCCTCAGGTACGCCCCACACGTGGTTCGGAAGGTTTGGAAACGGGCGGACGACTTGGGGTTTGGCGAACGGTTCAACTCCTCGCCCACTCCTCCCACGATTGACGACAATTACTTCGTGTCAGACCTCGCAGGCATTCCCAGCGCCAATATTGTCGATTACAGAATCCAGGTTCGCCCCATGGGCTACGGGCCATTCCACCACACCCACGGCGACAACATGTCGGTCATCGACCGCGAGACGATGCGTCAAGTCGGCACGACGGTCCTGTCGGTGGTTCGTCAACCCTGATTCGCCACGAGCTCAAGTCTTCCACGACTTCATGTCAGGAAACCCGTGGAGCACGTCCCTGCGCTGGCAAAAGGCACGCGTACCTTGGGGCCTATGCTTTTCCAGCACCCCTTCCAACGTTCGATTGCGGCCTTAGCCACAATGATGTGCTTGGCGTTGCTCGGGGAATCCAACACGGCCCGAGCTTCCACGCCAATGGACATGCTGAACCGTGCGGACACGTTGCGAAACCGCGGAAAAATGGTGCAAGCCTTGACGCTGTACCGAAGCGCCATGGCCGAAGCCATCTCCGGCTGCGAAATGGCGCGAGCCCACGTAGGCATGGGAGGCATTCAATGGAATGCTGGCAACCTTTCAGAGGCCAAACCGCACCTCGATCAAGCCGCTCAAACGTGCGGGACGTGCCCCGCGCACATCCGAACCGGCGTGTCTTTAGAACTGGGGCGCTTGATGGTGGTCTGCGGCAACACCCGTGAAGCCTTGGCTGTGTTGGAGCGCGAAGTGCAGCTCGGCCCTGCCGCTTCGCAGCACGAGGAAGTGCAGCTGGCGTTGATGGAACTCCATTTTGTAGAGGGTCATTGGGAGGAGGTGTGGAATGCCACAGCCACCATGGACGGCGCCCGCGCCGAAGGGCTTCGAATTCAAGCCGGCGCGATGATGGGGCACCCCTTGTCTCACCTTCCCCTCGAAGCCTACCTACGCACCACCAAACCAAGCGAACGCTCCATCGTCCTCTCGGAGTTGACTCACCTGCACACCATGCTTTCTGGATCGAATCGCATGCAGGAAGCTCTTGACCTCTCGCGGAGCATGATGACCCTCTCCGACCCCATCGCGGACGCGGAAGATTGGACCGTCGCGCAATTGCGGGTGGCGGTGTCCGCGGAACGCGCTGGAAAGCCGCTCGAAGCCCTGTTGGCGTTTCACGAAGCTGGACGCGCCGCCGACCAGGTGAAGGACATCGCCTTGCGCGCAAGAATAGCCCGCGAACAAGCCCGGTTCGAACGGGAACGCGGAGCGACGAAAGCCGCCCTGGATCACTTGGCCTTGGCGGACAGCCTGACCGTGGCCATGCTCCACAACGTGCATCAGAATCGCGAGCCACGACAATTTCAGAGCTTTCCAGTCCTTTCCGATGACCCGTTCGAAGTGGCCGCTGCCGAAGCAATGCGGCCGGCGTCGTCACCAGGGGCATGGCCCTTCGCCTGTGCGTTGATACTTCTCGGCTTAATCGCGGCTGCCCTTCGCGCCAACGAGCTCAAGCGCGCGTTGCGAAAAGAACGGGTCCGCGCCTTCCGAATGCAGCGCATGATTCACACCGAAGGCGACCCTTTCGCCACAGAGGACAAAACGCTCTCGGGGTTGGGCGTCACGGAAACAGGCGAAGTCGAAGAAGTGTTGACGCGTCCCAATCGACTCGATTTTGACGACGTCATCGCCTCGTTGGAAATGGATCACGGCACAGCTGTGGAGTGGGAATTCGAGGGCAATCAAGAAGGTGCAAACGCACCCGACGGACTCCTCTCGCTCCTGTCCGTCACTCTGAAGCGCTTGCTCGACGGCGATGCCTCCAGCTCCTTCGCCGGCCGCATCAAAAACGATTGGCACGGCATTCACGTTGAAATCGAAGGACCTGAAACGCCTTCTACGCGAGAGCTTCAACGCATGTTTGCGGGCGGCACGCACAGTTCAACTTGGAACCCCGTTTTGGTTCAAATCGAGAAACTCGCAGGCCGATTTACGGTCGAGAAGCGCCCGTCAGGCGAACTCGCACTGACGTTTTTGTTGCCCCACAGCAAATCGTGACGCCAAGGATCAGCGCTCGCCCACAAACTGGTCGAGAAAGCGCCGGTCGTTTTCGAAGAAGTGACGGAGATCACCGATTTGGTAACGCAGCATGGTGATCCGTTCGATCCCCATCCCAAACGCGTAGCCGCTGTACACACTGGAATCAATGCCGCTCGCCTCGAGTACGTTGGGGTCCACCATGCCGCAGCCGAGAATCTCAAGCCACCCGGTCCCCTTGGTGATGCGCTTGTCCACTTCCGTTTTCAGTCCCCAGTACACATCCACCTCCGCGCTCGGCTCAGTGAACGGGAAGTACGAAGGACGCAAGCGGATGTCCGTGTCGGGACCAAAGAAACACCGCGCAAAGTGAAGCAGTGTCTGCTTGAGGTCTGCGAACGACACCCCCTTGTCGATGTAAAGCCCTTCGATTTGGTGGAACATGCAGTGAGCCCGTGCTGAAATGGCTTCGTTGCGGAACACGCGTCCCGGCATGATCAAGCGCAAGGGCGGCTCGCGGCGCTCCATTTCGCGGACCTGAACAGAGCTCGTGTGCGTTCGGAGCAAAATGTCGGGGTCACGTTCTACGAAGAACGTGTCTTGCATGTCACGTGCGGGGTGCTCTGGAGGGAAGTTCAATCCGCTAAAGACGTGCCAGTCATCTTCGATTTCCGGACCTTCGGCCACGGCGAATCCCATGTTCTGGAAGATGTCCACGATTTCGCGACGAACCACCTGAAGCGGGTGGTGGGTCCCCAAAGGAACCCCCCCCGACGGACGTGTCGCATCCTCGCCCGAGGCCTTGGGCCGGACTGCTGTGGCTTGCTGGGCTTCGCTCACCTTGGCCTCGACCGCCTGCTTCAATTCATTCAGCATGGGACCGAGCTCGCGCTTTTGGTCGCCTGGCACCTCCTTGAAGGCGGCCATCAAATCCTTGATTTTGCCTTTGCGGCCGAGGTAGTCCACGCGAAACGCCTCCACGGCGTCAGGGCCATGAAGCTCCACGCTTGCCACGTCCGCCAACATTTGTTCAATCCGATCCTTCATGCCTCGCCGATTGGGAACCTCAGTTCAACCGCTTCATGCTCATCAACACATCCTCCAAAGGACGATCTCCACGGCGGCGGTCTGTAGGTACCGCGGCGATGCTGTCGACAATGTCAAGGCCTTCAATCACGAATCCAAACACGGTGTATTGCATGTCCAAGAAAGGCGTTCCGCCCAACGTTTTGTATGCCTCTCGTGCTTCTTCTGAATAGACGAATTGGCCGTTCTCCACGTTGGCCAAACCGTTGCCGTACTCCAACGCGAAATTGGCAATGCGTCCTTCGATGCCGTCCATTTCGTTGTCGCTAAAAGGACGTCCCTGAACCACGTAGAACTGGCTGCCAGAGCTTCGGCGCTCCGGGTTCACGTTGTCTCCCTGACGGGCGGCGGACAGAGCGCCTTTCACATGCAAATGGTCGGAGCGAATCTCCGCCTCCACGGTGTATCCAGGTCCGCCGCTTCCCAACCTCGCGTTGACGTCTGCTCCTTTGCTTTGGGGATCGCCACCCTGCACCATGAATTCACGGATGACACGGTGAAAAATCAAGCTGTCGTAGAACTGCTCGTCCACCAACTTCAAGAAATTGTCGCGGTGCTGTGGAGTGGAATCGCTGAGTTGAACGATCATCGAACCAAACTTGGTCTCAATCTCGACCTTCACCGGTTCCGAAGAATCACCTCCAGCAGCGGTGGGGGTCTCGCAGCCAGAAGCTGACATCAACAACAAAGAAACCGCCATCACGAAGAAGCTGGCGAAGAAGGTGGGGACGCTGGCGCGCATTTGGTCTTTTTTCATCATCTTTGGGGTCACGCGTCAAAGGTAGACGCGATGAGAGACACGACACGCCCATGAACCGCATTTTCTCCTTCTCCCTGATCGCCGCAGCTGGATTGTTGCTCGCGGGATGTTTCGAAATGGATGAAACCATCGCCAACGTTTACGTGGTTCGCGA
>Ga0209652_1002697_pt1 | contig 13521 bp, 9 predicted proteins | sample SaaInl74LU_5_DNA_FD_184641 | JGI IMG/M metagenome (GOLD analysis project Ga0209652, IMG submission 184641) | Marine microbial communities from expanding oxygen minimum zones in the Saanich Inlet - ESP_74LU_5_DNA (SPAdes) (version 2) | ecosystem: Environmental > Aquatic > Marine > Intertidal zone ...
TGTTTCCTATGTTTGGAGCAATGGAGAAGTTGGCCCGGTGATGACCACTACCCAAGCAGGCACCTATTACGTTACAGGAACAGACGACAATACCGGTTGCAGTTTTACCTCACAAGGAACAGTGAATCCTCAACCCGATTTGTGTTTGGTTCCTGTAGGCTGTTACACGGCTTGCGATCCTTATGAACTATGCGCTCCACTCGGATATGCGAGTTATCAATGGAACCTAAATGGAAGCCCAATTCCCGGTGCCACGATGCCATGCTACATGGCGACTATGAGCGGAACGTACACGGTAACCGTGGAGAACAGTTTTGGTTGTAGCGATACTTCAGGACTCTTGGTTCTTGAAATCATCCCCTGCAACGGTTGTGAAGATGTATTTGTGAGCTCGACACCTGTAGTGAATAACAACGAACCTGATCCTTGTTGCTTTGACCTTCATTACAGCAACGGATACAGCGGTCCGCTTCAAGGCATTTCCATCTACACTTCCGATGCTGATTTCGCTTTTGATCCACTTTCGATTCATCCCTCATTGAGTTTGACGGGGAGTACTTCCAACTCAGTAACTTTAGTTTCAAATGTTCTTGGAAGCCCTATACCTATGGGTGTCTTGAACGATGTGATCACCCTTTGTTTGGAGAACGTGGTGAATAGTCCGCAAACGGTTTACATTGATTGGTACGACTTCGACAATCTCGTTGCTTGTCAAGATTCCTTGATTTTTGAGTGTCCAGTAGAACCTGATTGTCTTTACCTGCGCGATCATGAGATCTATTGTGAAGATGGGCAAACAGTCTACAACTTTACTGTTTGCAATCCACACGACGCACCTTGGTCTGTAGGTTATTTCAGTATGGACGCGATCAGTCCGGGCTTTTTAACGGTAAGTCCGTCCACATTCACTCCATCACCAGCAATTGCCCCTGGTACCTGCCAGAGTTTTACGGCCATTCTATCTGGTCCTGCCATCGGTGGAGAGGTATTCTGCTACAACTTGATTGCACATGAATTTGACCCCTTAGAAGTTCCAAACACGGAGTGCTGTAGTTTGGATACCTTGTATTGCATTGACATCCCTCCTTGTGATCCTTGCGAAGACGTGGGTGTTTTTGCTGTCAACAGCACAGATCCGGAAGATTGTTGTTTGAGCGTTGATTTGTTCAACAATTACTCACCTGCTTTCTTTGATGAAATTGCTATTTGCGCCATCTCGCCTTCCACCACGCTTACCGTGGGCAATTTTATTGGATCGGGTTGGCTCACGAGCAATTACACCGGCACCTCTTTCAGTTTGATTCCGGATGCCACATTTGGGAATTTTGTACCGGGAGGCACCTTTACCTTGCCCGAAATATGCGCACAAACCAGCGTTGCTCCTCCCCAACTGATGGAAATCAAATGGATGGTAGCGGGCGAAGTGGTGTGTAGAGATACAATATCAAACTACTGCGAACCAGAGTGCGGTTATTTCACCGAGGAAAGCATCAACTGCGAGCAGAACTCTTGGGATTGGAGTGCTGTACTGAAGAACACTTCTAACTTTGTGGTTTCTGAGGCGGTCATTACCTTCAATGATCCTGCACTTTGGGCTTACAATCAAGTGGTGAGCACAGGCACATTGGTGCCGGGAGCCTTTTTTGGACCAGTGAATTTGAACATCGGGGCTCCCGCCCTTGCCGGACAAACCATCTGTTTCACCGTTACCTTGCATGAAATCGGACCCAACGGTCAGTATTTAAGCTGCTGCAATTTCGAGCATTGCATCACTCTTCCCGACTGTGGTTTCCAGCAAGACTGCGTTTGTGACGACAACTTCTTCAATGCCGTTGATTTAGGGTTTACGACCACTCCTGTAGGCACTTATACGCTAGGATTTACGATGACAGATTTCCAATTCTTTAGCGATTGTGACCTGATTTATTGGAAGTTTGGAGACAATACACCTATAGAAACATCTCTTGGCAATCAGTCCATCATCCACACTTTTCCTGGTTCTGGTCTCTATACGGTGTGTATTCGGGTTTACAGAACCGCTTCGGATGGTACTACATGCATTAAGAAAATGTGTATGGAAGTATTTGTGCCGAATGCTTTCGCATTAAATGAGATGATTACTGTTTTCCCGAACCCGAGCAACGGAAACTTCAAAATCGCCTTTAGCAATGCGCTTGACGAAGAACTGAGTATCAACATCTACGATGGCACACAAAGGTTGGTGCAATCGAGGAGGTTGACCATAGCTGATGAAGGTCAAATTCAGAATTTCAATCTTCAAGAGCTTGGAAAGGGAATGTACTACATCCACTTCAGAAGAGGTGCTGAATTGTATGTTGAAAAGGTGATTGTATTTTGAGATTGATTAGAACAAGAAAAAAGGGTCGGATTAAACCGACCCTTTTCTATTTCCATCAATAAAATAATAACAAACTCATGATTATTCATCCTTGAAAGCAATCACCAATCGATCCCCTTCTTCAAAAGTTTCAAGGTATTCTCCTCCTCACTTCCTGGTATAACTTGATGCTGATAGGCCCAATTGGCGGTATTTGGTAGGCTCATGAGAATGCTTTCTGTTCGTCCGTTAGACACCAAACCAAAACGTGTTCCTCTATCGTGAACGAGATTAAACTCAACATACCTTCCTCGACGAAGCAATTGCCAATCGCGGTCTTTTGCGTTGCGCTCTTGTGTTTTGTTTTTGTTAACGAGTGTGGTGTAAATGGGGGCAAACTGAGAAGCAAGATCAATGGTGAAGGCCTTAATTTTCTCATGGAGTGTAGCGTCGTGCTTCCCAAGGTGGTCGTAGAAGATTCCTCCAATACCTCTTGTCTCTTCGCGGTGAGGGATGTAGAAGTAATCGTCTGCCCAAGATTTGAATTTGGGGTAGGATGCTACTTCTGGGTGACGCTCGCAAACGTCTTTTAGCACCTGATGAAAGAAGTGAGCATCATTTTCATCCACAAAATGTGGGGTGAGGTCTATTCCGCCTCCAAACCATGCTACACCATCAGAGAGCTCGAAATAGCGCACATTCATGTGAATGATGGGTACTCGAGGATGGTTGGGGTGAATGACAATTGAAACGCCTGTTGCGTAGAATTCTTGGGCCTTCGTGTTCAATTGACTTTGAAGAGCGGGGGTTACTTCCCCATGCACTTCACTGAAGTTCACTCCTCCTTTTTCAAAAATGGCTCCGTTCGCAATAACGCGAGAACGTCCACCGCCACCGCCTTCGCGGTCCCAACTATCTTCTTGAAATGTGGCCTCACCATCGCAGCCTTCTAAGGCGCTACAAATATCATCTTGAAGCCCTTTAAATGCGCTTACCAAGTTTTCTTTATCCACCATGTACCAGCTCTAACTTGAAGTTATTGTAACGTAAAAGTACCGTACTTTCATTTTCGAAGCCCGACTCAATGCCTGTTTTGTAGTAGTCCATTCCGATGTGCAATAGACCGTCTTGTTTCACCCTATCGAACTCATTTGGGAAGTTTAGACCAAACTGCAGGAGTGCTTGACCGTAGTACAGCATCACATCATATCCCAAATAGCCATAATCTCCAGGTTCCGTTTGGTATTTATTTCGGTAGTTTTTAAGAAGCGCCTTCACTTGCTCGTTTTCGTAGTCGATGTAAAGTGAAGTAGGCACACAAAGGTGAATCTTGTTTTTAAAAGCGGTATCCAAAAAGTCGAAACTCATCCAGTCTTCCGTTCCAAAAACAACAACATCGTAGTCTTCTGCTTCGAGCAGTTGGAGTTTGGTTTGCAGGTTGGCAATCATCGAGCGGCTATCTTTCCCAGCGGGAACGACCAGCACATTTCGTCTGAATTTGCTCAATTTCCCTTTCAAGTCGCCTACAAACTTTGAGGAGGCTGTGAACTCGATCAAACTGCGTTGCGCAGAATCTGCTTTGTTTTGGGTGTATTCTCCGTAGTACTTTTTAAACAACTGCACCTTGCGTGCATCTGACACGTCCATGCTGTTGATCAAGATCACATTGTCTTGGCTGTGGTTTTTCGCCACGTACTTCGCCATGGTCTTGATGTGAGAACTCTCCGAACTTTTAACCTTTGATAAATTCGGGCTTGCAAGCAGGATGTTGTTTTTGCTGATGCTTGGACAAACGATGTGAATGCCTCTCGGGTTGGCGAACTTGGAAACGCTCATCAAAGCACTTTTTTGAAGTGGCCCAATGATCAAATCGCTTCCAAGAAGTTCATTTCTTGAGAGGATGCGATCGAGGTCTTCGTCGCTGCTCACGTCGAAGACCTTCACCTTAAGGTTCGCTCCTCGTTTTTTAAGGCTATCTAAGGCCATCATTGAACCCCGGTAGAAGCTCATTCCAATTTCTTGAAGGCGCTTGCTTTTGGAGTCAAGTTCGATATCGCCTTTCAGCGACTCCAAATAAAAGGGCAAGAGTAAAGACACAACATACTCCTCTTTAATCATCACAGAATCTGGCAAGACCAGTTTGAAGTCCATTTTCGCTTCGCCCATAAAATCCTCTCGAACTTCGGGCAAACGAAGCTTTTGGCCAATGTCCAAGCCCAGTTCAGACCCCGGGTTCAAAGCAACGACCTCATCTACTCGGTGTCCGTATAATTTCGATATACTATAAAGCGTTTCTCCAGCTTGAACAATGTGCGTTTCGAGTGAATCTTCTGCCGTTTCTGGAAGTTCCAAGGCCACGCTTTCGATCTCAATTTGCTTCGGGATTTTCAACTCAATTCCTTCTTTTAAACCAAGTTCAATACCAGGGTTAAGCCCAAGCATGTCGTTCATGTCAACGTTGTACTCTTTGCTGATGCTGTAAAGTGTTTCTTTCCGTTGAACACGGTGAATCATGAAACCGTTTTCAATTCTGATTGGGTTCTCCCAGCGGTCTTCATCGTAGCTTTGTGGCACTGGAATGTAGAGGGTTTGACCAATACTTAGTCCGTTTTCTACTCCCTTATTGTGTTTTTCAATAGCAGCTACATCAACTCCATAGAGTTTGGAGAGCGAATAGAGCGTGTGTCCGCTCGCTACTTGATGAACAAAAAATTCTTTTCCGTCTCGAATTTCAATCACCCGGTCTTGAGCAAAGCTTAAGGCAGCGTAAAGCGTGAAGATCAATACGAGGAGGACTGATTTCGACAAGTAGTTGAGCGTATTTCTTTTTTTCATTATTCCCATTCAATGGTTGCCGGCGGTTTACTGCTGATATCATAAACAACACGATTAACGCCTTTTACACGATTGATGATTTCATTCGAAACTCGTGCCAAAAATTCATAGGGCAGGTGACACCAATCTGCGGTCATACCGTCCGTTGAACTTACCGCTCTTAAAGCAACAGCTTGTTCGTAGGTTCTTTCATCGCCCATAACACCAACGCTTTGTACCGGGAGCAATATTGCCCCAGCTTGCCAAACCTCATCATAAAGTCCGGCATTTTTCAAACCATTGATCCAAATATGATCTACTTCTTGCAAGATACGCACCTTTTCTGGGGTGATATCGCCGAGAATCCTGATTCCAAGTCCTGGTCCCGGGAAAGGGTGTCGGCCTAAAATACTTTGTTTAATCCCCAAAGCTTTCCCTACTCGTCTCACTTCGTCTTTGAACAACAAGCGGAGCGGCTCAACCACTTCAAGTTTCATGTAATCTGGAAGTCCACCTACGTTGTGGTGGGATTTGATGGTTGCAGAAGGACCACCGCTAGCAGAAACTGATTCAATCACGTCTGGGTAAATTGTTCCTTGACCGAGCCACTTTGCGTCTGTAACCAGGTGCGACTCTTCATCGAACACCTCAATAAACACTCTTCCAATAGCTTTACGCTTGGTTTCAGGATCTTTTTCTCCCTTCAAAGCATCGTAGAAACGGTCGGCTGCACGCACCCCTTTAACGTTCAAGCCCATGTCTTTGTAGCTCTCGAGTACTTCTTCAAATTCGTTTTTACGTAGTAAACCGTTGTCTACAAAAATGCAGTGCAAGTGCTTGCCAATGGCTTGGTGTAAGAGCATGGCTGCTACAGAACTATCAACACCTCCAGACAATCCTAGGATAACTTTATCATTACCTAACTTGGCTTTCAGTCCAGCTACGGTCTCTTCAACAAAAGACATTGGCGTCCAATCTTGCTTGCATCCTGCGATGTTCACCACAAAGTTTTTCAGCAATGTTGCTCCATCGGTGCTGTGATATACCTCAGGGTGAAATTGAATACCGAAAGTTGTTTCACCTTCAATGGCATACCCTGCGTATGTCACATCACCTGTGCTACAGATGGTTTTAAAATTGGAAGGCACTTTTTTGATGGTGTCTCCATGCGACATCCAAACTTGTGATCCCTCATTCACTCCTTCGAGCAAAGGGTGTTGATCAACAAAAGCAAGGTTGGCTCTACCGTATTCGCGAATTTCAGAGGGGAGCACCTCTCCTCCACTTGATTGGGCGAGGTATTGCGCACCGAAACAAACACCTAAAAGTGGGAGTTTCCCGCGGTAGGCGCTCAAATCTGGTTTTGGTGCCTTTTCATCTCGCACAGAATGCGGACTACCAGAAAGGATAATGGCGCGCACGGAGTCGTCGATTTCTGGAGCTTTATTCCATGGATGGATTTCAGAGTAAACGTTTAGTTCACGGACTCTTCGGGCAATCAACTGCGTGTATTGCGAACCGAAGTCGAGGATAATGACCTTCTCTTGCATGCTGCAAAATTAGTCTTATTGATGATTGTGTAAAAGCGAGTTATTAACCTTTTATCCCAAGTGCGTGAAATTTCTATTCTTCGTTACTTTGCAGCCACTATGCGCAGCCTATTAAAACAAGGCCTCAAGGGCCGAAAAATCATCCTTGCGAGTAAATCGCCAAGAAGACAAGAATTATTGAGAGGACTAGAGATCGACTTTGAAATTCGTGTAAAAGAAGTTGATGAATCTTTTGACCCTTCGCTTCAGGGTGCAGAAGTAGCTCGTTTTTTAGCCCAGGTGAAGGCGAGCGCTTTTCTTTCCAGCCTTCAGGAGGATGAAATTTTAATTACTTCAGATACCACGGTTTGTTTGGGCGATGAAATATTGAATAAACCTGCTGATAGAGATGAAGCCATCAGCATGCTTTCTAAGTTGAGCGGACAAACACACAGCGTCGTTAGTGCTGTTGCCTTAACAAGTGAAGCGAAGCAAGTTCTATTTCACGATGAAACATCAGTGCATTTCCGAGAGCTCACTTTAGAAGAAATCGAGCACTATGTTGATCATTATCGTCCTTTCGACAAAGCCGGGAGCTATGGTATTCAAGATTTTATTGGCTTTATTGGCATTGACAAAATGAACGGTTCGTATTACACCGTTATGGGCTTGCCACTTCACCTGTTATATCAGGAGTTGAGCAACTTTTAAACAGACGTTTAAGATTCCTTGGGAAAAATACCTTTAAGGTGGTATTGGTTTTTGACGAATTAGGAACGAATTTCGCTGTCTAATTTAGCCACCGATAATGCTCAAAATAGCCCTAGTAGGAAATCCGAATTGCGGTAAGACGTCACTTTTCAACGTGCTTACAGGACTAAAGCAAAAAGTGGGCAATTTCGCTGGGGTTACTGTAGATAAAAAGTTGGGTTACTTCTCCTTGCCCTCGGGTGATAAAGTTCAGCTTACCGATCTTCCAGGAGCTTACAGTTTGTATCCCAAATCACTTGATGAGCAAGTCGTTCACGATGCTTTGTTGAACAAGGCTTCTCTTGAATCGCCTGAACTTGTAATCTTGGTTTTGGATGCCTCTAACTTGAAGCGCAACCTCTTTCTAGCCTCTCAAGTGATTGATCTTGGTTTGCCGGCGATTTGTGTTTTGAACATGACCGATTTGGCAGAAGAGAAAGGCTTTCAAATTGATCTTGATGGACTCTCAGAAGCAATAGGCATTCCCGTGGTGACACTCAACGCCGCTACAGGAAAAGGAGTACAAGGTTTAAAGCAGGCCATTTCAGAAGGCAGGTATACGTCTGGTAAAAGCACCATCGACTTTAGTGCTTGGTTGGATGAAAGCGAAGCGAATACCCTTCCTGAGCTTCAAAACTATTCTCGTTTTCATGCGCTCGCTTCTTTGCCTTTACAAACTTGGATGAGCGAAAATGACAAATCGCTTTTGCAAGATGAATTTGCCCTTAAAGGGAAAAGTGAGAGTGAATGGCAGTTGTGGGAAATTAGTGAGCGTTATGTGTGGATCAATCAGGTTCACAAGTCTTTTGTGCACCGACCAGGAAGAAGCGAGAAAAGTGCTTTGATGACCAAACGTTTAGACAAAGTACTCACCCACAAAGTGTGGGGAACGCTCTTCTTTCTTGGGGTGTTTTTCTTGTTGTTTCAAGCTGTATTTACCGTTGCCGCCTACCCCATGGAGTGGATTGATGCCGGAATGGCTTGGCTGATAGAAAGCGTTGGAGCCGCTTTGCCTTCAGGTTTATTGAACAGCTTTATTACCGATGGCATCTTAGCCGGATTAGCAGGTGTGGTGATTTTCATTCCTCAGATCATGATTCTTTTTGGCTTGATTACCGCTTTGGAAGACAGTGGTTACATGACGCGCGTGAGCTTCATTAACGACCGATTATTGAGCAAAGTAGGTTTGAACGGAAAAAGCATTGTTCCTTTGGTTGGTGGATTTGCCTGTGCTGTTCCTGCTGTTATGGCTGCACGAAGCATTGAGAATGTGAAAGAGCGTTTGCTCACCATCTTCATCACCCCCTTGATGAGCTGCTCTGCTCGCTTGCCCGTTTATGTTTTCTTGGTGGCTTTTATTGTTCCGAATGAGCGCCTTTTTGGATTGATTAACCTTCAGGGTTTATTCATGTTGGGCTTGTATTTATTGGGGATTGTGATGTCTGGAATGGTGGCTTGGGTGATGAATAAGTTCATCCAGCAAAATCAGCGTTCAACCTTCGTAATGGAGCTGCCTTTGTTCAAAAAACCAAGTTTTAAAAACATTGCAAGCAGCATGTGGGCGAAGGGGAGAACATTCGTTACCGAAGCAGGTAAAGTGATTATGGTGGTATCGATGATCCTTTGGGTATTGAGTAGTTTTGGTCCGGGCGACACCTTTGAGAACATCGAGAAAAAATATCAAGACAGCGCTTATGTGGATGGATTGAGTCAAGAAGAAATTACAGTTCAAGTAAACAGCGAAAAATTGCGTGAGAGCTATGCTGGACAAATGGGTCGCTTAATTGAACCCGCAATTGAACCACTTGGTTTTGATTGGAAAATTGGTATCGCCTTGATTACATCATTTGCGGCACGAGAGGTGTTTGTTGGCACCATGAGCACCATCTATAGTGTAGAAGGAGATGAAGCCCACAGCATTAAAGAGTTGCAGGATAAACTCATGAACAAAATCGACCCGAATACGGGAAAGGCTGTTTTCTCGAGGGCTACAGCTTTAAGTTTGGTGATCTTTTATGTCTTCGCCATGCAATGCATGAGCACTGTGGCCATTGTAAAGAAAGAAACCGGTGGTTGGAAATGGGCCTTAGCGCAATTGGTATTTCTAACTGTTTTGGCTTATGTGGCCAGTTTAATCACCTACCAAATCTTCGCTTAAACCTTTGCTTGGAGTTCAGGAAGAAGTCTTACCATAATGTGCTTCGCATCACGCTTGCGCAAACTTAGTTTGTAGCCAGAAAGCGTAATGGCAATAGGGTCGCCAAGCGGGGCGATGTGATCTAAGCGAAGTTCTTCACCAGGAAGACAGCCCATCTCCATCAATTTTGTCACCTTTTCAGGGTGATTCACTTCTGCAATGATACCGCGTTCTCCAGGTACTAATTCAGACAAGGCTTTGATTTTAGCTTCCATGCGTCAAAGGTAGTTCGGAAATGTTTCCCTCATCATCCCCTTTTCAAGGTATTTTGCGTTTTCCCTTTATTTCAGATTTTTTGAAATGCTAAAGTGGAATTCGCTTCCTTCTCCAAAAACAGAAGTAACATCTATCTCTCCACCATGCAGTTCAATAATCTTTTTGCAATGAGCTAATCCAATACCCGTTCCGTCGAACTCACTTCGCGAATGGAGTTTTTGAAAAATGAGGAAAACACGTTCGAGGTAGGCTTCTTCGATACCGATGCCGTTGTCTGTAAGTGTGAAATTCCAAAAGCTTGCATTTTCGCTACAAGAGAGATGAATCTTGGACATTTCGTTTGGTTTTCTAAATTTCAGAGCGTTAGAAAACAAGTTTAATAAGAGGAGGTGCAACTCACTTTTACTGCCTTGAACTAAGGGCATTTCATCCCAAGAGATGGCCACCTTTATTTTGTTAGTAATGGCTGAAAGGTCGTGCATTATTTCAGAAACCGTAAGATTGAGGTCTAATCGTTCAAACACACTCTTGTTTCCCAATTTGGAATACTCCAGGATGTCTTGAGTTTGTCTGCTCATCCTTCTTGCAGCAGTATTAATAAATCCTAAGTGGGTTTTAGCTTCTAAGATTTCATCTTCACTTAGGTCGCCAATTAAGGTTTCTTGGAGAATTTCAGAAAATCCAATGAGGGTTCTCAAAGGTTCCTGAAGATCGTGCGAGGTGAGGTAAGCAAATTGCTCAAGGTCTTTGTTTGATCGTTCTAAGGATTCTAGCGCTTCGTGCTTGTCTGTAGTGTCTCTTAATACGATAATGGCATAAAGTGCCTCCCCAGCATTGGGATCTTTAGCTAAGGAAATGGTAAAATTCGCCCAGAACAATTGCCCATCTGCATCCTTGAATTCCTTTTCTTCTTGAAAAGAACTTTTTTCTTCATTAACAACATCAAAAAAAGCAGCTTCCAAACTTGCTCTGCTTTCAGAGGGAAAGAAATCGAACAAGCACACCGCTCGCTTATCTCCTTCGTCTTGAATCTTGAAGAGGGTATTGAGCATGGAGTTGGATGAAGTAATTAATCCATCTGGAGAAACCAGCGCCATTCCAACACCGGCATTTGCAAATGCTGTTCTAAATCGTTCTTCGCTAGACCTAAGGGCAATTTCAAATTGTTTTCTTTCGGTAATGTCGACATGACTCCCTACGGCTCTCAAAGGAGCTCCATTCTCATCCCACTTGATTACCTTTCCTTTGCACCATACCCAAACTGTGCTTCCGTTCTTGTGCTTGTACCTCACTTCACAAGTGAAAGGTATCTCACCTCTGCTTGCCACATGTGCCTCAAAAGCCGCGAATGTGATACCTAGATCTTCCGGAAACATAATGCGCTGCCATGACTCAGGAGAATTTTCCATCTCGTGGTCTTCATAACCAAACATTTCTTTGAAAGTAGGACTTAAGTATTCCTGATTGGAAGGAATATCCCAATCCCAATAGCCCGCAAGTGTTCCTTCAATAACAGATTGAAGCACTTGATTTTTGTCTGCAAGCTCTTGTTTTACCAAGAACAATTCATCTTCTAGAGAATTGAACTTAGGTTGTGATGTTTGTGGCATCTGAGTTTGGTTAAGCGTTTCAGTTAAGTTAGCGAAAGGTCGGGAAATTTCTAGAAAAAGGAAAACCATTTAAAACAATTGGTTTGAGCACTTTTCAGCCATTATTGTTCACTCATTTTACCTTATATACTGCGAGCTCCGTATTTGCGTGAAGGAGTTCAAGTTCCTGATGCCAATTGGCGAGGTCTTTTCCTAGGGTTACAACAAAGCCCAAGTCTTTGCTTTTGTATTCGTTCAGCTCTTTCGCATCAAGGTCAAAGTTCATGCTTGTCCAGCCCTTTCTTTTCAGGGTGAGTAGTGCTCCATTTGGACTGCGATCGCCAATAATTAAGAGACGAGCATCCTTATGGATACCTAAGTCATCGAGGTAAGGCAACAAGTGTTTAGCTTGTTTTGATGAAATGGCATAGTATTCATCTTCGTGTGAAAAGCGTTGCGCTAGTTTTGTGTGTGCATAGTTGATACTCAGAACGCTTATTGCAGCAAGTGCTATGGGTAAAACCATTTTCCATTTCTTGCTTGAAAGGGCTTCGCGAAGCAAAAAAACCGACCCGAGGACCAAGAAGAACAAAGCCGGAAGTAGGTTTAAAATGTAATAGTCGTGATCTTTGAACTGCACATAAAACAAGGCAAAGTAAGACAAGGAGCCCAGTACCATTAAGATCAAAAGTGGCGCTATTTTTCCTGGTATCTTTTTGATCAAGGCCAAGGCAATCAGCAGTAGCGCCATGAATACGTGCCAAGTGCTCATGTAATAATATTCGGCTCTCCAAAACCCCGTAATGTAGCCCCAAACCTCTCCTATTCCGGCTGAATTTAGCGACCATATGGGCAAGGCAGAGGTCAAGAAATACTCATCGTGGTGCACGGTGTTGTAATCAAGCATAAAGCTATTCCACATCAGGATGGCCATCAAGCAGAAAAAAAACAAGCCCAGGATACCCGCATAATTTCTAAAGAACAGCTTCAAATCGCTTCGATGCGTGAAGAGGAGAAAACCTGCGATGGCTAGAGGATGAATGAAGAAGGTAACTTTCAGTAGCGCTGCTAAACCGAAGAAACTCATCGAGCAATACAAGCTCTTTTTAGTTTGGTTTACCCAGTATTTTGCAAAGGAATGCCATCCAAGGAGCGTTAGGGCAAAAGCACTAGAGTCTGGCAGAAAGTTGGCCGAATAATAAAGCAGAACCGTTGACGAAATCAGCCAAAACCCAAGAATGAGGGTGTATACTTGGTTTTTAAAAATAAGGTAGATGGTTTTAAAGAAGGCCACAAAACCGGATGTCATGAGCAATAGGCTTATTGTACGAAGCACTGCAGGATGTTCACCTGTAGTTTGATAAATCAAGGCTGTAAGGTAATAGAGCAGTGGAAATTCACAGGCGGCTTTGGCATCATCACTTTGCAGGTTAAAGAGTCCGGGCGAAAAGAAATCCATCCCAAAATGGTAGTAGTGACTAGCGAAGGAGAGGCTATCTGTTTGCCTTACAAAGTGCAATCCAAAGGGCTCAAGTAAAAGAACAGAAAAAACACCCATGATCGCATAAAAGCAAAGTATGAGTGTTAAGTACAGTAAACTTGAGCTGCCTTGAACAAAGGATTTCATGCTGTAAAGTTAGGCTTTTAGACAGCACTTACTTTCAACTAGTTGACTTTCGCGTTCAATCGATCTTGGAAAGCTTGGGGGGAATCATTGTGCATTCTTTTGAAGAGGCGATTGAAGTAGGAGCGATTTTCAAAGCCGCATTCGATAAACACTTCTTTGATGGAGTGCTGCGGATTCTTGAGCATTTTACTCGCTTTTTGGAGTCGCTCCGTATTAACAAAATCCACTGGCGACATTCCCATTTCGTTCTTAAAGACCTTACGGAAATTCGACTCGCTCATGCAGGCCATACCGCTCAGTTGGTTTATGGTAAACGACTGGTGAAGGTTTTTCTTGATGAAGTCGATGACGTGGGCTAATCTGCAATTCGTGCTATTTTCAGCCGCATTTTTGAGGTGCTTGCTGGTGGTGAAGCCGCTTACAACGAAGGTTTAGAAGGCGGATATTACATTCAACCCACC
>Ga0209652_1002701_pt1 | contig 13509 bp, 6 predicted proteins | sample SaaInl74LU_5_DNA_FD_184641 | JGI IMG/M metagenome (GOLD analysis project Ga0209652, IMG submission 184641) | Marine microbial communities from expanding oxygen minimum zones in the Saanich Inlet - ESP_74LU_5_DNA (SPAdes) (version 2) | ecosystem: Environmental > Aquatic > Marine > Intertidal zone ...
CATGTGGAGCCACTGGTGCACCACATTCTTCTGAGGCAGCACCTTGCCATCCTTCAATCCAAGTATCTGCACCCACAACGTTCTGGAAAGAACCGTCTGCATTAAATACATAAGTATCGTCAAATAAACAGGCTCTTGTTGTCACATCATCTGAAGAGTTTGACCACCAAGAAATATTGTCTAATTCTGGACCTACTCCAAGTGCTCCTGCTTCTGGGGCTAATCTCCATGTACCGTCAAGTGCTGATGGTGCTGGAGGTGCGTCTTTTACAAGTTTAAAAGACCAGTGTCCTCCACCTGCAACTTCAATATCTAATTCTAAAGTATTTCCGTCTTCTGAAAGTGCTGCGAGATACGTAATTGAATCAGGCGCATCTGCAGGATTTGCTAATTCACCACCATTCATCGCTTTGGCCAAACCTAAATAAGCACCAACGCCATTAATTGTAACAGTCGCTCCTGAATATACGTAAGTTGCAGTCGCAGTTCCATCATGTGGAGCCACGGGTGTGCCACATTCTTCTCCTGCCGCACCTTGCCATCCTTCAATCCAAGTATCTGCTCCTAGAACATTTTGGAAAGAACCGTCTGCATTAAACACATATTCATCATCAAATAAACACGCTCTTGTTGCCACATCATCGGTAGTATTTGACCACCAAGAAATATTGTCTAATTCTGGACCAACTCCAAGTGCTCCTGCTTCTGGAGCTAATCTCCATGTTCCTGTTAAAGCATCTCCTGTTGGTGGTGCTTCTACAATAGTTACAGTGTGCTCTTTACTGATAGATACATCATTTTGTCCTGGGAAAGAAGCCGTTACTGTGATCGTATATGTGGCTGTCTCACTAGGGTACGTATGAACGACCATTGGACCGCTTGTTTGATACACATCTGTATCGTCATCGGATGTTGCTCCAAAATCAACTGTGTATACTACTCTGTTGTCACCTGGAACTGTTGAGGCAAGTACCCCTGTTCTATTTCCATCAGCATTTAGAGTTGCTATTACAAAATCTAAACCTCCAATGGTGTTTGTCATATCGTCATCTTCATGACAAGAGATCGTCGTGCTTAATAAAAGCACTAATATCAGATACATTCCGTTTTTTAATAATTTCATTTTTTTAATTTTTTGAGTTAATAATTTTTAATATCCTTGGTTTTGTCCCCATCTTTCTACCGCATTGGCTAGTTCTAGCTCTATCAATGGAATTGGAAACACTTCATTTTTGTTGGCTGTAAATCCTGGAATTTTAGCCGCTGCTTGGCCAGTTCTAACAAGGTCAAAGAAACGGTGTCCTTCGCCTGCTAATTCTTTTCGTCTTTCTAAGTAAATTGCTTCCAAAAGGTCGCCTTCAGCAGCTGTGTAGTCGTGACTGTTATCACCATATGCTCTTGCTCTCACTTCGTTTAGATAAGTTTCCGCATTGGCACCACCACTTTGAACATCTGCTTCCGCTGCCATTAATAAGACATCTGCATATCGTATTGAACGGTAATTGTTTGCAAAATTTAAAGGATCTGATCCTGCTCTGTCATCTGCTTTACGAGGAATGTATTTTTTATTAAACAAGCCTGTATCATCTCTTCCTTGAGAGTACGAATCTTGTTGATCTCTTAAATCGTAAATCGTAACATCTCTTCTGGCGTCGCCAGCTTCGTAAAGGTCGTATAATTCTTGTGAAGGTAAGCAAAAGCCCCAGCCAGTTACAAACTCTTGATTGTCGTAAGGCGATCTCGGTCCACAAAATTTAGGGAAATAACTTCCTTCACTACATATGATACAATTCCATCCTGCTGGCTCTACCCCTGTGTACTGAATTTCGAAAACAGATTCTGAACCATTTTCTGCGCTAGTTTCAAACAGGTTTTGATAATCCTCGCCTGTTTTTAGGCTGTATTGTGTACTTCCGATAACATCCGAAAATGAAGATGCTGCATCGGCAAATTTAGTAGCGTCAAAAGTTCCATGGTATAAATACACTTTTCCTAATAAAGCTTGTGCAGCTCCTTTGGATACTTTATACACTTCACTTTGCACAGTTGGCAAATTAACAATGGCTTCTTTTAAGTCTTCTTCGATTAAGCTGTATGCTGCAGAGATACTTGCAGTTCTGTTGATGTCATATTGCTCGCCAATAATAGTTCGTTGGTCTGCTATTCTAGGGACACCATTGCGTGTTTCAACTTTTAAAGGAATATTCCCAAAGTGCTTCACTAGTTCGAACGCATAATAAGCTCTTAGAAAATAGGCTTGTGCTATGATTTGCTCTTTACCAACAAAATCTGTTTTGTCTTTAAATTCTAATAAATAATTAGCCCTATTTAAACCAGCATACATTAAGTTCCAAATGTCTCTTAATTGGTTATTATCAGAAGGTGTATGAATCATTTGATTCACATTTTGAATGGTTGGTTGATCGTAATTAAACGAATCCCCACCAGCAGCATAATCATCTGAAGCGACTACATCAAGTAATACATTCCAAAAAGAGGACTGTAACATATCGTAAGCACCTATTAAGGCACTTTCATATTCTTGTTCGTTGTTAAAGTAGCTATCTGCATCTGGGCCGATAGGCTCTACTTCAATATAATCATCACATGCTGTAAAAAGCACAAGTGAGAATACCATTACTGTTTTGAATATTTTTTTCATAATATAATTATTAAAAGTTTAAATTAACACCTAAAAGGTATGAGCTTGCTACTGGGTAGAAGCCTTTATCGATACCAGAACCAATTGGGGCTCCGTTACTTGCAGAAGGATCGTATCCTAAATAATCTGTAAGTGTGTACAAGTTATTTCCTGAGACATAAATTCTAAATTTATCTAAACCTAAGCTCGACAGAACTTTAGAATCAAAAGAATATCCTATTTGAACGTTTTGTAAACGCAGGAACGAAGCGTCTTCCACATAAAAATCTGAGAATACATCTGTATTTACAGATGCCCCTGCTACAGCTCTTGGCACAGTGTTACTTGTACCAGTTCCTTGCCATCTGTCTAGCATATAGGTTCCTCTGTTCGCATACAAATCTTTACGCTCGTAATCTCTTACCATATCGTTTCCTATAGAGGCAAAAGCATTGGCGCTAAAATCTAAGTTTTTGTAAGTAAATCCAATGTTGAAGCCCATGGTGATATCCGCTAAAGGATCTCCAAGATTGGTTCTATCTTCTGGATCAATGTATCCGTTTCCGTTTGTGTCAACGAACTTTAAATCTCCGGGCGCTACTGTCGCATGATATACACCATCAGGTGCGTTTGCATTTAGAGCATCAATTTCTGATTGTGTTTGGTAGATTCCATTGGTTTGGTATCCATAAAAATACCCCATTGGCATTCCTGCTTGCATACGAGAGGTTGTTTGACTAATTCCAACACCAAATTCTCCGCCATTTACAATTCCGTTTCCACCAACATCTACAGACAATACTTCATTTTGTAGGGTTGTGAAATTAAACCCAACATTAAAGTTAAAGTCCTCGCTAAGGTTGTCGTTATAATTAATACTAAATTCTACCCCTTTGTTTTCAACAGAACCTGCATTTACAATTGGTAAAGCAGAACCTGGTGCAGCTGCACCTAATAAACCTGAACCATCTGGTGCGATGAGTAGTTTCTCCGTTAACTTAGAATAGATATCTGCAGAAATAGAAACTTTGTTATTGAATAAAGAAGTATCAAAACCAATGTTTCTAGATACTTGTTCTTCCCATTGAATGTTTGGATTTCCAATTAAACCAATAGCGACACCATTAAGTAAGTCAGGAATTCCTGTTGCATTTCCTGGATCGTATGTAGCTTCCCCTGTTAAAAGAGAAGTAAATCCAAATAATCGAATTTTATCATTTCCAATAACTCCGTAACTAGCTCTTACTTTAAGGCTGTTAAGCCAAGAACTGTTTTTTAAGAAGTCTTCTTCTGAGATGTTCCATCCAATTGATCCTGAAGGGAAGTAACCATATTTATTATTTGGTCCAAAAGCAGAAGAACCATCTCTTCTCATAACTGCTGAAAGCAAGTATTTTCCTTTGTAGTTATATTGTATTCTTGTAAATACTGACGAAAGTCGTTTCTGAAAAACATTGTTTCCAACGGCTATTTGGTTCGGTTGAAATCTTGGATTTATAACTTCCATATCCCATATAGTTTGGTCTGGATTGTTGGTTGCCATAGTAGTAGTACCCTGATATCCATAAAATATACCTTCTTCGTTAGAAAGAGAGGTTCCTAATAAAACCGTTAGATTATGTTTGTCATTAAAGGTGTTTTCATAAGTAATGTAATTATCCCATATGTAGTCGTCATAATCTGCACCATGATCCACAACTTCATTTCCTATTAAATTCGCACCTCTACTTGGTCCATAATTCACTTCAGGTCTGAAGATATCATCTCTTACGTTGGCGTGATTCATTTGTAGTTTAGAACTTACTGTGAATTTATCTAAGAACGTGTAATCAATACCAAAGCTTGCACTTATTTTAGCTACACGACTTGTGTTGTAGCTATTTTGTACTTGTGCTAAAGGGTTGATGATTTCAATCTGTCTGATGTCTTCAACTAAGGAATAGTTTCCGTCGGCATCAGTTGCTGCTAAGTTTGGATTGATATTGACTGCGTTGTATAAGACAGCTCCAATCCCTCCTTCAGGGAGATTATTTTTTTGTGATACTGTATGCAGTGCTGTCGCTGTTAGTTTTAAATTATCTAAAACATTGTATTGATAATTTAACCTTGCAGTAAGTCTGTTAAAATTAGATTTTCCTAGCCCCACGATACCATCCTGGTCTAAGTAAGAAACTCCAAAAGAATAAGCTGATTTTTCTGTACCGCCACTTGCACTCAAATTCAAATTTGATATGATTGCGGTTTCAAAAACCTCATCTTGCCAATCTGTCCCTGTTTGTGGATACACAAAAAACTCAGGGTCTAAAGGATCGTCAACAGCATCGTTTACGTAGATAGCAAAATCTGTAGGATTTAATAAATCTAATTTTTTACTTGTCTGTTGGAATCCTGTGTAAGAGTCAAATTGAAATTTTAATTCGGCATTCTTTCTTCCTGTTTTGGTTGTAATCAAGATCACACCATTGGCGGCTTGAACTCCATATATACCTGCGGTTGCATCTTTTAAAACATTGATCGTTTTTATGTCGCCTGGATTGATAGCAGATAAGTCTCCTACTCTAATCCCGTCAACTAAAATTAAAGGTGCACTATCTCCATTTGTAGATACCCCACGAATTCTAATGTTAGAGCCTGCACCAGGAGAACCTGATCCAGAAGTTACATTTACACCAGCCACTTGACCTTGTAAGGCTTGTTCCACTCTTACTGGGTTAAGTTTCTCAATTGCTTTGGATCCTAAGACCGTAACAGCTCCTGTGACTTCTTTTTTCTTTTGTGTTCCATATCCAATCACAACGATCTCTTCTAGAGATTCGCTGTCTTCTTGTAAGGAAACAATCATATTAGCCGTTGCTGGTAATTCCTTTGTCTGAAACCCTATGTATGTAAAGACTAATGTCGCATTCGGTTGTACGTTTGTAATGGTGAAGTTTCCATCAAAATCGGACACAGCTCCCGTGCTTGTATCTTTGACGATGACGTTAACTCCTATAAGCGGGAGGCCATCAACGCTAGATTTCACTGTACCGCTAACTGTTGTGTTTTGGGCGGTTGCAGAAAAAGCAAAAGCCAAAGACATCAGTGCGGAATAAATTATTTTTCTCATAGATAATCGTTTGTTTTGGTTCAAGGTAAATCTAGGGAAACAAACTGCTAAAATTGCTTAAAAAACCTCAACAAATGTTATACAATACAAAAATAACTATGGAAAATTATAAAATATTCAATTTTATAGATAAAAATATATTAATAAAAAAAAAAACGAGGACGAATAGTCAAACTGATTTCAACTAAATGTATTGTAAATGTATGGGTAAAAAAGTGTAATGTAGGGTTATTATATTTCTAAAATATAATTTGTTAAGCTGGATTCGTGCGGAAGATCCATTTTTTTTCGCAGCCTATAGCGTTTCACTTCTACACTTCGTGGGGAAATATTTAATAGTGGAGCAATCTCTTTTGAGGACAGATTCAGGCGTAAGTATGCACAGAGACGAAGATCGTTAGGGGTTAGTACGGGATGTTTGTCTTTGATAAGTTTGAGAAAGTCTTTGTCGGCATTGTTAAACACTTCTTCGAACAGTTTCCAATCGTCTGTGTTGTTTAGGTTCTTATCAATGATCTTTATGACTTTTTTGATATCCTGCTGGTTATCTTTCTCCTTCAATTCACTTTTGATACTGTTTAAAAATTCATTCTTTTTAATCAAACTCATGGTAGAAACCGCCAACTCTCTATTTTTGCTTTCAATATCCAGTTTTAGTTTTTCATTTGTTAACTGCATAAATTTCTGCGAAGTTTCAAGCTCTTTAAGTGCGAGTTGTTCATGAGATTTCTGAAGAAGAAGTTGTTGTTGTTTTCTATAATAGCGCTTGTAGAGGTTGTGGATTAATATCCATAACACAATAAAAATGATTACATATATTGTAATTGCAATATTTGAAAGATACCAAGGGCGGTTGATTACAAAGGAATAGGAAGCGGTATTGAGGGTTTCGGTGTTTCCTATTTTGCCCTTAACTTTAAATTCATAACTTCCATAAGGGAGGTTCTCGAACACTTGATTCGATTCAGATTGCCAATCAGACCACTCATTGGACCACCCAATTAATTTGTAGGCATATTTTTTACTAACGATATTATCGTAATGCGGAATACTAAAATTTATGTAAATATTATTACTTTCTGAATCGAGTGTGTCAGGGTCTGTAGAATCGAGTCTGAATTTATCTTTATTAATTTTGCTTACTTCAACAGAATTAATTTTTAGATTATAAAGATGGTTTGGTTTTGGAGTGTCCGAATTAAAAATAAAATAGCCGTAGGCAGAGCCTAAAAGGTACTCATTAGTGCCAATTTTTGTTAAGTTTTCGAAGCCAGAAACCACCTTTTTAAAATTTGATATCGCAACTGGAATGATTTCAACTTTTGGTGTCTGTGTGACACTTCCAGCACTAATTATTAAAATGTTGTCATCTGCGAAACACCATTTAAGACCTTTAGAATCCTTAACATCTATAATGGTTGTTCGGGTTGAGAAACCTTTTAAAACTTCTTTGAAAGGATCAGAATCAGAAAAAGATTTTTCAGTGAGATTGTATTTATAAATGTCTTTAGATGAAGTGAAATAATAATTTTTAGAGAATTTAAGAAAATTTGAACCGTTCCCATCTGTTTTTGGGGTTATTTTTGAAACTTCAGAAACCGCTGATAAATCTTCGTTTAAGATTAACTCGTACAAACCCCTTAGTTCATGGTTAACATAGATTTTATCACCAATGTATTGATAAAAACGACTTGAGATGTCAAACCCTTTAATTCTATTCCTGTAACGCCATTTACCTTGTGTTTTTTCTAGAAAACTTAATCCGTTATAATTTCCTTGTAAAATGATGTTTGGATTGTTTTTTAGAGGCTTAAAATCCCAAGTACCAAGCGATTGCCTTATGTTATTTTGTAATGTTTGATTTTTTATTACAAAAGTACCTTGATCGTGACCGCAAAAAATTTGGTTGTCAATAACTTTAAGGTTCCAAACTTGACCTTTGGTTCCTTCAATAAAGGTAAAGTCTGAGTTTACACCTCTTCGTTTATAAAACAGGCCTTGGTTTGTCCCTAGGTATAAATAATCTTCAAACATTACGGAGGTATAGACAGATCCAATAGCTCCTTTGGTATCATTATAAACAACAAACTGAGAAGAAAGATTGACATGGCTAATTCCAATGTCTAGCCCTAACCATAAATTATTTTGGTAATCTTCAAAAACTGATAGGACTGTATTGTTACTAAGGCCTTTTTCAAAGTTAAGATCGTATTTGAGTGTTCCTTCTGGACTTAAGTGATAAAGCCCATTGGAAACAGTTCCAATCACTATGCTGTTGTCACTAAGCTTGGTGGTACTGTATATTGTAAGTGCACTCAAGTTTATTTTAGGATCTATTTTCCACGGAGTTAATTTATTATTGTTCAAATAATAAAAACCATTAGATGCTGTCATTAAAAGAAGTTGGTCTTTGTGTTCAACTAAGCCTACAAGTTTATCAGATGTCAACCTAGTATCATCACTCACTAGCTCTACGTTTCCATCTAGAATTTTATAAACTCCTTTATTTAGTTTATTGAAAAATAAGACGCCTTCCACCACAAAGATGTTGGAGATGATATGATCGGACTTTATAGAGTTAGTTTCATTTGTTATCTCATTGACTAAATAGATTCTAGAAAGAGATTGAAAAATCAACCAATCATCTAATTTGATTATACCCCAAAACTGTTCATCTTCTGCGAGTTCAAAATTAAATTGTTCAACAAGCGATGTATACTCTAAGATGCCTTTATTATTTCGTTTCCAAACACCAAAATCCATATAACTTCCGGTATAAATTTGGTCGCCAATTGCTTTTACGGACCTTACAATAGAGTTGTCCGGAACTGGATAACGGTTCCAATTCATCCCATCATACTCCAATAAACCTGAATTATTAGCAAAATACATTGTTTGGTCAGATGTCTGTGAAATACTCCAGTTCTGATTTTGAGCGCCATAGGCGTCTGGATTATAAGACATTACAGGGGGATGCTCTTGGGCCGAGATCACCAATGTGGATAATAATACTAAAATATATTGAAAATTTTTCATAGCAAATCCAAAGGCACAAGATAATGAAAATTTGGGATTTAGTAAGGTATCACTTGGTTGTAAAAAATAATTTGAAAATTACATTCCAATAACAAAGAAAAGAAGCTTAAGTTTAAGTTACTAACCCAATGTAATAAACGGCTCTTTGATGTAATAAACGGCAGTTTGATGTAATGAACGGTCAATATGATTATTTAAAAATATTAACACTTTTTTGTATAGACAAACAGAAAGCATTGACTAATATGAAGATTTATCAGAGAAGGACTCCTAATTTATTTTTTTATATCTTTAGAATATGAGAGATTTAAAATATCTATTTGCTTATACTATACCACTTTCGGCGTTTATTTCATTTGAATCTACTGGTTTGGGCACGTATTCTTCCGCCATTTACGCTTTCATAATACTCCCTTTTCTAGATCTCATTGCTGGTAACCGCACTGATAATTTATCCGAAAATGAAGTAAACACCAAAAAATCAAAATGGGTTTTTGATATCATGTTATATTTAAATCTACCCATTGTTTTTGGTCTTTTGTATCATGTTTTTTCTAAAATTGAAACGCAGGAATATGCTACTTATGAACTTATTGGACTGGGACTCTCTGCAGGAATTTTATTAGCAACTAATGCCATTAATGTAGCGCACGAGCTAGGACACAGAACTCCTTACTTCGAACGATTTATGAGTAAATGTCTATATATCCCTTGCCTGTATATGCACTTTTATATAGAACACAACTTTGGACATCACATGAACGTTGCAACTCCAAATGATGGTGCGACTGCAAAATATAATCAGACGGTATTTTCATTTTGGATCACCTCTGTGACAAAACAATATCTAGATGCTTGGAAGCATCAAATGAACCTCTTAAAATCTAAAAACTGCTCATTTATTTCTGTAAAAAATGACATGCTCTGGTATCATTTAATACAACCCATCTATCTATTTGGAGTGTTCTATTTCTTTTCACTTGATGTCATGCTATTTGCCGTGGGCATAGGGGTGGTGTCTTTTCTTTTTTTAGAAAGCATCAATTATATTGAACATTATGGACTGAGGCGATTTAAAACGCCCTCAGGAAGGTACGAACGTGTACAACCGCATCATTCTTGGAATTCTAATTTTAATATTGGGAGAATTGTTTTGTATGAGCTAACAAGACATAGCGATCACCATTATAAATCCTCCAAAAAATACCAACTTCTAAACAGTTATGAACAAAGCCCTAGCTTACCTTTGGGGTACCCCGCTTCTATTCTCTTGAGTTTTATTCCGCCACTTTGGTTCAAAATCATGAATCCACTGGTGCCAGAAGAAATGAAAAGAAAATAATGACAAACCAATTCACTCTATCTCCTTTTATATCATGAGTCCAAATACTATTTGGCAGCAACACAAGCAGACGAAGAACCTGATGATGAAATTGTTTACTTTGAATTTAGCAGTGATTATTCACGATTTACTCATGATACTGGTGAAGTTATACAAATTTGGGAACGGTAATAACCACAAATTATTAAAATTTAAAAACCTGCAACAATTGTTGCGGGTTTTGTACACCCAATTGAGCTGTTTTCGAAACAGTGCATCAGTTTCATGAAAAATTTGGCCAAGTGAAATCAAGATAACTTAATCTTGTTTATCCTAAATTTTAGATTCTTACATATTCCTTTTGGATAAAGGATGTTGAGCCGTCGCTACTTGGTAAGTCATAACTAACCTCAAGCCTATTGGCTATGATTTGAAAATTAACAGTCAGTTGTAGGCTAGTATCAGTGTCATCTACTTCTCCATTACAAAAATTTATATCTCTAGTTTGATTAATTAGCACAAATGTTGATCCAGATTCATATGTGATATCCCATGTTTCCAAGCTGTATATACTGCATGAATTAAATCCACAAAATGAATTATCACTAAACTCATTAATGAGTAAAAGTGTAGGGGAAACAACAATAGTAGATTTAAGTTGGCAATCATTTAAATATAAATCAGTGCCATCTTCTGATTCTGATATTAAGCGCCAAGTACCAACAAATTCATTAAAAGTATAATCATTATCAGGTATTGTTTTTGTTCCTTTCCATGTGCCATAATCAGCAGGAGTGGAAGTATTATTTACAAATACTCCAGAAGCCTCATTTCCGTACATAACCCCAGTAAAAATAGCGCCATCTGTTGTGGTTCCGGCTGTTAGTGACGCATCGCCATTGGGGGAAACAAATCCTGAATACGTATCTATTTCGTTGCTTTCCGAACTCACATAATCACCAATAAAGTTATTCTGATTTGTAATTGTCCCTAACCATGTTCCAGAATTTATACCGTCTTCATCAATTGTTTCGTCATAAACTCCAGACCATTCTCCAATAAATGGATTATCTATATTGGTGTCGTTGTCATCACTATCTCCTCCACTGCAAGCATAGAAAATGATTATTAAGCTTAGTAATAATAATTTTTTCATTAATTAATTTTTATTTAGTAATTGAATAAAGTTTTTTATATCAGATTAAACCAGTGTAGAAAATAAAGATATAACTAATAGTTTCATAGTATTTAAAAAATTGACGGACTCCGTAAGTTATCCTGTATTTGTTAAAACTATAATTTTATATCTTTAGTTAAAATTAATCACATGTTTAAAATTGCATTTCTGTTTATAATTAACTTACAAATCGCGCCAGAATTAATTGGAGATCGATTTATTACATTTCAAAATGAAGGTTATTTTTACATCATAACTGAAGAAGATATTTATAAAACAGAAAACGGACAATCCTATAGTGTTCGTAAGCATAACACACATTTCCCGCATTTTAATTTTAATTTTCTTAAAGTTGACAAAAAAGGCTATCTAATATCAAAAGGTGGAGGATTGGTATATGTTTTCGTAAATAATGAAATTTATAGAGTTGATGATTCTTTTGATCATAGAAACAAATATCAGTCTTCATTATTTGAGTATCAAAAAAAAGTGTTTTCTTTTGGTGGATATGGCTTATTTACCGACAAAAATAATCTAACATATTTTGACAATAGTACTAAAGAATGGTTTGACTACAATTATTTTCCAAATGAAACTCAACCATCACCAAGACGTCTGGCTGTTAGCAAAGTAGAAGATTCTAATTTATATATTTTTGGAGGGTTTCAAAAAAAAATAAATGAAAAATTGGATGTCTACACAGAATATTTGCAAGATTTATGGCGTTTAGATTTAAAGTCTCATGTCTGGGAATACTGTGGCGAAACAACTATTTCAGATTTATTTGACCCCAAAATAGATTTAAACCAAGTAAAAATAGTTCCGTATAAAGAGAATCATTTATTAATAACGAAACAAAATTGTTTTCTTATTGATATTAAAAATAATTTAATTAAACAATTCGAAGGGTTTAATTCGGCAATTATAACAGGTGCTAAAACAATTTCATTTAACCCAAATTCAAATTTATTCATGATAATTTCAAACAATCATATAAATGGGAAAAATCAACCTATTTTTGTAAGTGAGCAAGACTTTTTATCTAAAAATATTAAACTATTTGATTTACTAAGAACTACAAATAATTTTAAGTTTTTAATCTTTTTTGCCCTAGTGCCATTCATTATATTTATTATTTTTCTAAAGAATTCTAGTAATATTAAAGATAAAATATTGAAAAATAGAGACAACATAAGACAACAACTTAACATATACGAAAACCGTATTTTAGATGAATTGTTAGAGGATGAAAATTCTAGTTTAGAAAATCCTTACATTTTGAGTTTTTATGAGCCAAATATGTCCTATGAGTCAAAGACAAAAAAACTAAGAATAAGTTTAAAAAAAATGAACAGGGTTATTTCAGAAAACATTAAATCATCAAAAGGTGTGATTGTTAAAGAAAATAGCAACCACGACAAAAGAATTCGAATTATACGATTAAAGTAAAATACGTTTGTAGAACTAATCATGTTTAGAAATAGTGTCCTGTGCATTGGATAAAAACCCTAAAAGCAAAAAAGCTAATATGAAGTAACGCATTGTTAAATTGGTTTGTTCAAATATAAAAAATTTAAGAATAATACAGAAAAGTAAAAAATATCCCCAAAAACAAAAAATTATTTTTGAGGATAAATTGTACACCCAATTGAGCTGTTTTCGAAACAAACACTCGAACTTTTAAACAGATTTGTATAAATTTCTTAGAAAAATCAAACGTAAAGGAGAAGTAATTCTATGTAACCATTTTCATATTAGTAGTTAATGTAAACCCAGCCTGTAAATGTGTCATTACTTAAATTATTTAATTCCAAATAATAAAAATAAGTACCTACTGGAACGATATCTCCAGAGCTTTCTGAATAACCTCCCCACTTTTTTGAATTATCCCCTTCAAAAATAAGTGTTCCATAACGATTGAAGATTTTTAGTTTATGTTCTGTGTAAACATCATACAAATTCTGAATATTAAAATAATCATTAAAGCCATCTCCATTAGGTGAAAACCCGTCTGGAATATTGGGTGAACAATTAAAGTTTACTTTAATTGAATTGATACTATTACAATTAAAATCATTTAACTGAGTTACATAGTAGTTTCCAGGGAGTAAAGGATCTATTGAAGCTAATGGCTGAGTGGAGTCTGGGGAATCAAAAATGTTAATATTAGGATAATAAACAAGTAGATCACCAACATTTGTATAATCACAAATATTAATTTCTAAAAT